>VTLG01002135.1_pt1 | contig 39166 bp, 51 predicted proteins | sample 4694571 | NCBI WGS metagenome assembly VTLG01 (sample SAMN12604809, study PRJNA352737) | marine metagenome | biome: ENVO:00000447; feature: ENVO:00000209|ENVO:00000569|ENVO:01000036; material: ENVO:00002151; isolation source: viral sequences binned using virsorter ... | reverse complement strand
ACCAGAACAACGTACCGCATATTTGAATAATTGGCAGAACGAGTTGGGGAGGACTTTATCCCCCAATCAGCTTTTCGCCCACGCCTCGGCTATAAAGACTAAGCGGGTTATGCCGATCTATTCTAGAGTGCCGCGAATTACAGAACACAAGCTAACAAGAAGTATTCCTGTAATCGGTAATTTCTCAGCGTACCCTTCAGAAAACTTTCGTAATGTCAGTAATGTTTTCCGCCTTGGTGGAGAAGAGATGGCGGAGGGGTTTGCTTTAGGTAACGCTCCGCTTGTTCGTAGTGGTGTGTCTAGATTACTGGGTATTTCTGCAATAGCGTCTGCACCGTACATTACCGCTCAAATGGTAGCAGAGGCAAATGGTACAGAATCTATGCTAGAAGTGTTAAGGGATTTTGTACCTCCTTGGGATAGAAATGGAGCGTTAGTGTTAGAAAGTGACCCCAAAGATGATGAACTGAAGTACATTAATCTGAGTTATTCTAACCCCCACCAACCTTTTCTAGAAGCCGTTATGCCTCTTATAGTTGCTCTTGGTAACGGGGACGACTCTGAAACAGCGATACAAGACGGGATACTAACTGCGGCTAAGAGTTTTGTATCGCCGTACACAGACCCCTCTATGACCCTACAAGCGGCAAACTATTTAATTAAGGGGGGCGATAATCCTGCAAACCTAGCAAACTTTTATAAAATACTCCAGCCAGGATTTGTTAAGTTCGGGTTAGATACAGCACAAAAGATGGGAGCACTGAAGGGGCGAGATAGAGTACTCGGATTAGACCTAACTCCGAATGATATAGAACGAGCACTCTATCCGAAATTCTTTAACGAGGCTAGGAAACCCCCACAAACTATCGGAGAGTTAGGGGATATTCTCTACAAACAAGGGCTTAATCCTGGGGCATTTACTACCAGAACAATTAACAAACGAACTTCTATTGGGTTTGCTGCCAGAGAGATAAACGCGAACCATGATAAAAGTATGTCCAAGATAAAGTCTACGTTATTACAAGGAATACTGGACATATCAGACCCCCTAGAGCTTGGATCTGACCAAATGAACATCTGGTTTGGGGAGGTAGATGATGCGTACCAAGTAGATTTCGCTCACCAAAAAGCGTTTAGGGATTTATACCAAGACGCAGTAACACTTTATGCGGGTGACGAAAGGAAGGTGCGTCGGATATTCTTCGGGCCTAATTTAAAAGGAGTTCTTCCGCGAGAAGATGTCCGTAAAATGATGACAGTTCCCGACGAAAGAAACCCTGTTTACCTTCCTTCAAAAGATTTTTTTACAAAACAAGACTACGAGAAATTTGTTTTAGGGATTAGGAACCTCCCAGAGAATATAAAAAGAGAAAAACGAACACTACTTAGAGAAGCGACGAGGGGTGTTTACGAAATACGAAAAGATTATATAGGGAGAAGTCTACTAGAATCACCATCACAAGATTTATGAGGGATAAATATGGATTCATTTATTCGGGCTTACACGGATGTACTCGGCAAAGACGTATTAGATAAAATAATAAAAAGATTCGACGAGATAGAACAAGAAAGTTCTCACTCGGGGGAACCACAGTTCGGAACTAAGTTGGGAAGGAAGGACTCTTCTATTATGTTAGAAGACCATTGTTCCCCGCTATCAGGGGAAATACACCGAGCCATACAGCCCTACCTACAGACCTACTTATCGGAGTTTGCGGGAGGAAGTGAATTACCCGTAGTCGGGTACAACGTAAAGATGCAGAAAACAGAACCAGGTGGGGGCTATCACGTTTGGCATTGTGAGCAAAGTGGGAGAAGTGATGGGGTTGCTAGAGCACTCGTCTGGACGTTATATATGAACGACATAGAAGAGGGCGGGGAAACAGAGTTTCTTAATCAAATGGAACGAGTCCCCCCAGAAGCAGGGAAGTTAGTTATCTTCCCCGCTGCTTGGCCGTGGCAACACAGAGGGAACCCGCCCCTAAAAGGAACGAAGTATATCTGTACAGGGTGGTGGTTCTTTCGAGACACTAATTAACTACTCCCCAAGTAACCACAGTATGTAGAACACACTTCCCCAAAAAAGTATATCAACTGGTTCAAACAACATAAGATTAGTCCCTCTCTGGCCCCCTTAATCGGGGGTCTTTTTTAATCTCCCTGCTTTAAAACCTCAGAAAAAGAAGTTGTTGCGGCTTTTTTTAACTCTAGATTCTCTTCCTTTAAGCGTTCATTTTCTTTTTTTAGTAAGTTAATCTGGTTTATTAACTCATCAAATATATAATTACCTGCCCTATAACCATAACCCATCTCGTATACCTCATAGTATTTAGCTGGAAACTCTCTTCTCCATTCTCCCACCTCAAGATACATGATCCTTAACCCACGCCTTTAGCTCCTCATCTTGTTCCTTTGTTCGATTATACTCCACAGACTCCCCCTCCACACGGGTCATTTTCTTCGTAGACAACACCCTTATGTTTAATAGCTTCTTCATAGTTGACAGACGTAATTGGCTGCCCTCCTCTACTACCGTCAGGATAGCAGGTAAATCCTCGGAGTCTTGGGGCGTATTTCGCAAGGATTCTAGCAAACCTTTGAACATCCCTTTCTTCGGTGTCTTTTGCGTTTGGTAGATTGATTGTGGATGAAATACTGTGGTCAACGTAGTCCTGTATGTCGGCTTGAAATTTGATTCTAGATTCTGGTTTACTAGATAAAGAATGAGCCGAGTCAATGTTGGAAGGGTTGATTCCAAGTTTGTCGATGAGGGTTTGGGCAGTACCGTCAACACAGAATTCATACTTCCATCTAGTTCCTTCTGTGAGATACCTTCTTTTGTAAGCGACTGCAAATACTGGTTCAATACCTGTCGTAGTTCCTGCGAGGATACCAATAGTCCCAGTAGGCGCGATTGCTCTGTATGCGATAGGCTTTGAAAGATACAGTCTGTCACAATGTTCATCAGCAGATTTTTTTGACTCATGTTTATATACCCTCAACCATCTGTGTAATTCTGGTGTAACCTCGTACTTAGAGTTTTTCTTTAGAAGCCACTCATGTATGCCCATAAGTCCTAGTCCTAGTCTTCTATTCTTTTCTCTCACCTCCTTTACTTTCTCATAAGGTAGGTCTGCTCTGTAGGTTCCACAAACAAGGAACTTACTAGCTAGTCTTACCACATCTTTAAACTCTTCTATGCTTTCTATATTCCCTAAGTTGATGCTGCCCAAGTTACAGACATCCGAGTCGTCTTCGCTTGTCACTTCAGTACAGGCATTTCTTAGTGTTTCGTTAGCCTTATCTCCAAAGTTAAAGCTGAATCCAGGTTCTCCCGTAGTGAGTGCTTGCCTACAGTTGGTGAGAAAAACCTCATCTTTCCACTTATCGTCTCCCAACTTTAACCACTCGTCTGAATAGTTTACGGAGATATTAGTCTGGTCTAGTGGTGCAGGGAAGTTAAAATTATTCTCCTTGGCTTGGGATAAAGTAACACCTTCTGTAACTAACATCTCGTGCCAATTCTTAGCGTGTAGAAAACCGTCTACATCCTCATGCTCTCTGTCAAGGGAAGCGTAGATAGCGGATCTTCGGCTCCCTCCTTGCATAACATTCCTACCGATCTCGTTAATCATGTACATAAGGGGTAGTGGCCCACTAGAAACGCCTCCTGTGCGCGATAAGGAGCGTCCTGCGGGGCGTAAGCGAGAGTAGTCTACTCCTATCCCTCCTCCCAACATTAAACACGAGTTAGCTCTCCATATGAGGTTTGACCACTCCTCTCTCGTGTCTTCTTCTGCTCTTAACAAGAAGCAGTTGTTCCAAGCGTGTAGTTTTCTACCTGCATAGTACAGATACCTGCCACCTGGAATGAACTTCATAGTGCTCACGTACTCGATAAGTTGTTCCCGCTCATCCTTGTGCATTATCGGGTGTTGTCCTGTTCTCATGGTTCCGCATACATCCTCTACACAACGGATTGCGAGGTTTTTCCAAGTGTCCTCTGGCCCTTGTGCGTACTTGGTGCGGAATACATTTTCTCCAAGAGAGGTTCTAAATTGTTGTTGCGTCTGCATTACTTTATTCCTTTATATATGTCTGACAAAGTATTGTAAATTATCTGTACACCTTCTTTGGTTATTTCTGCGGAGCCTCTAGTCGATATTTGATTAGCCGCTACCAACATCATAGTACTCAAAAATAAAACGTCTTTTGTATTTGTTTCGGTTGTACTTCTTTTCTTCTGGGATGAACTTTTTGGAGAGCCAAGTTTCTTTGGGGGCTGTCGAGTCCCACCGCCTTTTGTCTCGTTTTTTCTTACAGTCACGCTTCTTCTCCTTGTTCATTGTTTTCATAATAATTTTCCTCGTCACACATATCGAACTTATATCTATACTTCTCCACTTTATCTGGAAACGCAAATAACAATTCCTCTGTGCTTATATCTAATAGCTCCAGAACTATATCTGGGTCATATCGTTCAGCTATCTTATCATATAATTCTGTTAGCGTTAATGTCACTTTGAAGATTCCCGAATAAGATAATCCATACTGACCTCCATAAGATCGTAGTCCCCGTCATGTACCTCGTGCTTCATTAGAATCCCAGACCAACTTTGATCGTTCTTTTGTGGGCCGAGATATTCATGGTAGTCTGGGTAGAATCTCCCACAAACTAGGCCACGCCTTCTCTTCGAGGTGCAAGTATAGATCTCCCCCGTCTGCTTCTTTTGTTGGTGTCCCATCGTGAAACTGTGTCCCAGATTCTTTAGTTTACTTTCTATAGTGCCCCCTATTGGGTTTGAAAAAAGGCTTGTCGGGTTCACAAAGTAATGGCTGTAGCATATCCCGTCTATCTCTACTATCTCTAAGAATGGGTGGGTTATGACTCCGAGAGATTCTAACGGCTTTAGAATAAGGTCTGTTATGTTGAGGAAGCTGTTTAGTCTTCGCATTGTAGCACTCGCAGAAGCTCTCTCTATTCTTGTCTCGTGATTGCCTACGCAAAAGTGTATCTCTGGGTCATAGCGAGAGGCACGTAGTCCTTTCAGGAATTTCTTCATCGCTTCCCACCCACACTTCAGGTCTGCTTGTACGTTCTTTGTCTCCCACCCCTTGTCTCCAGGTTTATCGTAGCTAGATAGAGAGGGCATATCCCACCAATCCCCTATAATAATTATCTTGTCTGGTTTATGTCTCCTCAAATACTTGGCCGCCAGATCAATGTGCGTAGTTTCGCTATCTGGAAATATCTGGGTATCGGGTATCATCGCGTGTTTCATAAAATCTCCTCGGAGTGATTCCACTCCCAACGTCTGGGAGTTTCGTAAATCCAGCCTGTGCAAATATAATCATCTTCGACTTCATACCACTTGTAGGTAAGCTCCCAGATTATCATGTCATAGTTGACGAGGTTTTTTAAGTCCTCCATAGTTTTTATGAGGGATCTGGCTTTAGCTCTCCTGACAACCCGTGGATTTTTCTTCCAACAGTCTTCGGGACGAATAACTTTGTCTTTAAAGTAAAGAGAGTCGAAGGACTCTTTATATAGCCAAGCGGTGTTTACTATGTATTGGGCTATTGCGTCCTCGGTTTTAAATAACCCTACATCTTCTTCTGGAGCATCTGGCCCGAAATCACACTCATTTTTTCCCGTTAATAGATACTTCATTATAACCACTCTTTCGGTATTACTTTCCCACAAGCACTTACGATGCCGTGTTCAATGCACCAATCCATGTACTTTTTCTTTTTGTTAGAAGTTATCCAGTTATTTTGCATGAACAACATCCTAAAATTATCTCTAGTCAATTCGTTATCGCTCTCCAACACAGATAAAATCTTTGTTCTCCCCTTAGAATCCCACTTACCTTTCGCTTCGATCCACAAACCAGAAGCAACCAGAAAGAAGTCTGGGGTGTATGTCGCTTTTCTCCCTGCGTTATTGCTCCCGCACTCGTTGCAGTACGCATTAGCAATCGGAAATAAGTACGGTATCTTTTTTAACTCGTAGTTAAATTCAATCCCACTGTTCTCTAAGTGATCTGCTATGTTGTACTCAAACTTTGACCGATACGGGGCGATACTAATGTTCGATTTTGTACGGGCACGAGTCCGGCACTTTGCGCCATATCCATAAGAGGTCTGCGTTTTCGTTGAACTTTTTTTCCCACTCCGTGAAGTCTTTTTGGTAGTAGTTGAGGACGAGTTCTTTCGCTTCTTCATTTGTTGTACCTGTAGGTAATGTGTTTCTGGCCTTGACTTCCCCTATACCTTTTATTCCTTGGATATTATCTACTCTATCTCCCTCTAACATCTGTCTCCAAAAAACAACACTCGCCAACTCTTCGCTTACTTCCTCTATTTGACCCGACATAAAATTATAATGATACCCCGCTATCTGTTTCAGGTCTTTGTCTATCGAAGCTATGACGGGGATTCTGTTTTGTCTCCTCGCGTCGGTACTCGCTTGCCCAAAAAAATCATCTGCCTCGCACCCCTGAGAAAGATACCCACTGTGTTTTCTCACCAGATAATCTTTAATCTCGTCCAAATATGTCGGGCGGTGTAGTTTATCTCTATTCGCTTTATACTCAGCAGAAACCTTATTCCTAAAATTCTCTTCTTCGGTGTTGCCTGTCATAAACGTGACGTACATAATGTCCTCGGTATCAAACTCCTCAGAAACTTTATCTATTGCGGTCTGGATAAGGCTTTTACAGTTGTACAGTGCGTTATCTAGGGGTTCCAATTCTCTCTCGTAAGTTAAATAGTCTTTAGGAATTACTGCTAACGCCTCCTTCTTATAAGAAAAAGAACTCCCCCCGTCCTTGGGAGGAGTCCTTGTGTCATAGTACACCCTCTTCTCGGCGGCGAATCCGGCCCTATACGCCACTATATCACCATCAATCAATAAGGTGTACTTCGACATTACGCCACCTTCACTCCATTGAAGGATTCTGTCGCTGCTTCCCACGCAGAGTCTTCTGACTCACCCTCTTTGCTGATGGGTTCGGTGGGAGGGAGATCTTCTCCAGAGTAGGAACTCGTCCAACCAACAAAAGCCTTTGCGGATTCCAAAATATCGTCCTCGCCAGGCATTTGCCCATCATGCCTCGCTAAGATCGCGTGGAACGCAACACTAGCGGTTAAAGCATTTTGGTTTAGGATAAGTCTCTCTCTCTGTAGAGTCGGCTCCCCTCTTTTGCGAGGCGTACCAACCTGCGGGGCTTGTTGTGGCCCAAGTGCTGAACCTGTTGCCACTTTTAAATCCCCTTTAAGATTGTAGAAAGTTCTGCCATTCGATTCCTTAGTAGCATAGCTAAAAGAAACCTCGTCTCCAGACAGACAATCCTGTAACTGAGACGCATTGAAGGCGGAGTACCAAGTTTCCGAATCTGTGGTGAGGGTGAACGCCTTACCATTCTTCGCAAGTTTGTCTACTACGCCACTAACTACTTGTGCTACCATAATTTACTCCTAAGTTATTGATAATTCGCACTTTTACTGTCATGCGGTAAGTATCCTAACACAACTAAAAAAATAATTCAACTGTTTCTTTTCACCTCCTCTAGTGTTTTTCCAAAACTATAATCTACGGGGAACGGTATCGGGCTAGTGATAGAAAACTCCGTCTGTAATTCTTCCGGCACACTTTCCAGAGTTTGTTTGGTTAGTGTCGCTACCTCCTCTAAATTATCGTCTATCTCCAACAATACCGAATCGTGTACCGTGTTTAAAACCTTAGTCGGATACCTCTCTAAAGCTCGTTGTAATTTCACCAACATAAACATCATTATATCTGATGCTCCCCCTTGTATTGCGTAGTTCTTAACTTTAGTCGGGGATATTGTGTAGTGGTTTTTCCATTCTGGTTTCTCTCCGAGCAGTCTGAAGTATCCAAGCGGTTGTTTTGTTTCGGGGCATTGCCATATAGTGGGTAGAAAATAACTAGGTATACCCTCCCCCTCTTTATTCTTGTCTCCTCGGTGGTCTAGCGTCTTCGTTGCTTTTGATAACATTCCTTCCTGCCATTCCCTGACTTCGGGATACCGTTCGTAGTACGAATTGATAAAAGTTTCTGCTAAATTTATATCCACGTTCCAAAACTTAGCGATGCCCTTCGCCCCCGCGCCGTATTGCAACTGAAAAGAAAAACCTTTAGCAATTCTACGTTCTTTTTGTGTAATCTCTTTCTCTGGTTTTTGGAAAATCTCCGCCGCAAAGACTGTGTGCATATCCCTTCCGTCGTTTATGTCTTGGATGAGTTGTTTACACTTAGTCGCTAGGGCCAGCACTCTAATCTCTAGTTGAGCGTAATCAAACTCTGCGAATGTTTTATCGGTGGCGAAGTGTGTCAATATCATTGTGCTGTACCTTTTCCAGAAATGTTTTGCATATTGGGCTTAGATGAAGATAGCCTCCCTGTTTGGGTAATACAGTGATTGTAGTTTGGGTGTATCCTACCGTCAATAGAATACTCTATGTATGGTTTATAGTAGGTCGATATGGTTTTTTCTAAATTCCTTATCTTCAGTACGTCTTTGGAAAACTCACGCACATCCTTACTGATTTTGTCCAACTCAATTAATCTTTTCAGTGCGGTATCATCTGTGTTTGTCTCCCACCCTTTCAAAGAAAATTCCCGCTTTATTTTAGCGGAGCATAACCCGTCCGACACATACACCTTTGTTTCTTTTTTTGTTTTTATTTCTCCCACCCTATCTCCTGTCTTATATCGTATTGGTTCCCCTTGTTCGTTTGTTACTTGCGTGTCTACAATATACTTTTTCTCTCCACCCCATAAGAATAGCTTGATCTGTGAGGGGGACGATAGATTAAATTCCCCAAGAAGGGTAGGCCAGTACCTTGCGTATCTCTCGGTGGCCTCCGATACTCTGTGTTCTTTCTCTAAGATAATCTCCTCTACTTCTTTTCTAGCTCCCCCAACCTGGAAAGGTAGCCCATTGAACGCCATCTGAGTTGTTACTAGCACCCCCTGCATTAGCTTCTGTATGTACACCGAGCGATTACTGTCCTCCGGTATAGCGTTTAGTTGGTGCAGATACACCGCAGCCGTTGTCCTAACGTCTTCTTCGAGGTACTCTGTCAACAGTCTCCGACAGATTTTATCTGAGCCAATCCCCACTCGGAACCGTTCCTTAATTTCTTCGTCCTTCTTAAACGGAACCTCCATTCTCTCCGCAGTCTTCTCTAGAGAGGGGGTTCTCGCACCGCGTCCACAAAGCAGATAGTCAAACTTCTGTGTATCCCATACCTCAACTTGTGGCGAGATTTCAAAGTGTCTCATTAAATAGGACAGATCAAACGCGATGTTATGTCCAACCAAACGAGTTCCCGCACCTATTCGATCCTTCAATTCTAAGGGGTCTTCGGTTATTTTAATCTCCCCGAAGTCTTCTAAGTATCCCAACAGTACAATATCGTTATCGCGGTGGTGTGGGGTCGCCCCAAAATGAGGAGAGGGTGCGTTAATTGTAGTCTCTATATCGAAGACTATTATATTAGATTTTGTTTGCATACTTCCCTCCGATCAAAGAGATGAATTGTGCTCTTGCTTTGTCGATTTTTACTGGTTGTCCTATTGAACGGTAATTCTCGTCTGCGTATGGTAATTTATTTTTAGGTGTAGATAAGAACCTAACATCTGTGCCCTCCTCTCTACACTGACCGAGTAGTAAGATGCAATCACTCTCACCCTGAACGGCGGTCTTCGAGCCATACAAACTACCCATCTCTGGGAACTTGACGTTATCAGCCGTCCAATCTAGTTGTGACGCACCAATAACGGGGCCATACAACTGAGACAGTCCTCGGATATATTGCGCCAACTTTGCATACCGCTCTATACCTTGCGCTTCTTTCTCGAATCCTCCCACCTTATGAAGTTGGTCTATGATAATCACTTTCGGGTTAAATTCCTCCAGAGCTGCCTCAATATCATACACCGTGAGCGTCGGTTTATCGAGAGAAACAATGCGGTTCTCGCCGTACTTCGCTTGGAAGTGTTTCAGTGCGGTTTCTGGGTCTGCGTCTATCTCTTCTCTCGTCCACCCCAATCCTGCCTGAAATCGTCTAGCGGCGACTCTCCTCCGAGGTTCCTCGTTATTGCACCACAAGATACACTCTCCATCGTCAAGTTGAGATGCGAAAGCGCACGCCTGGTTGAGTAGGAAGGTAGTTTTTCCCCCATCAGGTCGCGCACCTAACAAGATAAAATCTCCTTGGCCTATAGCTCCACACATTAGGTTTAGTTCTTCGATAGACCATTTGTATCTAACCTCAGTCTGAAGTTCCTTTACTTGTTCGAGGACTTGTTCATCGGTTGAGGTAATAGAGTCTACGTCGTGTTCTACACCCTTCGATTCTAAATTAAATCTACGCAGAATGTCTTTCACCTCGTCTAAAGATTTTTTACCTTGAACTACTTCAAAAGATTTCTCGTGTATCAGACTTGCGAAATATCTCTCGGACAGGGTTCGGAAAATAGCACTCTCCGTATCTACTTCTGTTTCCTTGAGGCGTTCGCAAGCAGAACTAATTGCTGCGGCTTTACCTTCGGGTAGGCTTGGGTGTTCAATGATCGTGTACCATTGTTTAAACCGATCCCAGTTTATTTCATCATCAGGTGATTGATCATAATAATTACTTAATGATTTATAAATATCTCTATAATCATCTTGTAATCTATCTTCTCTAATAAGAGAAGAGAATTTATTATAATTATATATATTACATAATGTAGCAATAATTTCATTATCCATGTATAACGTCCTCCAGATCTTTGTTGTGGATAAAATGTTTAGGTTCTTGATTTTCCAAAAAAATGCTAGTCTCAACTAAACCAGATAATCTTGCAAATATATCCTTTGCTTTGTGGATAACTTCCATATTGTCGTTGTCTAACCACACGAGTATAGGTCTATTTTCTTTCAAAAGCAATTCTATGTGTCTATCTCCGAAGTGGGTTCCCATCAGTGGCATAGCAAATGCGCTCCTACTCACTCGAAAAGCTGAAACAATGTCCTCAGTTATTACTATTTTATTAACAGGTTTTCCACAGGTTGTAAAGGGTGCTTGGTACTTGTCTCCCGCGAGTATCCATTTAGGTAATTTTTCGCGGAGGGGTCGTATCGCAAGCCCCGTAAGTTTTTCAGGTTCGGAGCACAGGGGTATCGCTGTAAGATTACCGTCCAGGTGCTTGATTCCGAAGGATTTTACGTCGGCAACATTCAACCCGTTTTCTAACCACCACCGCCTAAATTTTTCGGGCAGCTTTGCGAATACGGGCGTTTCCCACCGAGTATTTTTTTCCCACTCGCTCAATGGCGGGATGTTAAATTTTTGAAAGGTATCTTTTTTTGACTTGGGTTTTTTACTAAGAGTATTCAGTGTAGTTTGTCCCTCCTCGTTGAGATAACCACTCTCGCCACAATGATGACAGAAGCCCACAACAACTCCCCCACTCTTTCTAGTTATGTAAAGTCTGTCGTTGTTAGCTCCACTCTTACAGTGGTACGTATTAATGGTTTCCCCTTCTTCTGGAAAAGTATCAACGTATTCTCTTAGGTTTATTGAATGTCTCGTCATTCAGATCCTCCTCTACTGCTTGCAAGCATAGGGTACAAAGGTCTTCGAAGGCGCGGAGTTTTCTTTTCCACCGGATCTCCCACGGCTCCATAACTGCACCACACGCCCGACAAACGCCCCCACCTCCTCTAATATCGGATGCGTTCACTTCTTTTCTCCTTTTCTTTTTTCTCGATCTCTAGTAGACGATCAAAGTACCATTGAGCTTTCTCCAAGTCTTTAACCGTAGTCTTTTTATGCGGGTATCTCCACATGTATTTAAAAATGTTTCCGCGTAAATACCCGCGAAACTCCTCCTCAGTTAGCATTGCCTTCATCGCTTCAATACACTCGATCTGAAAGAGTTTGTAATGGTTTGGATTATTAACCTCGTCTTCGTCGTTTAGTTCTTCCATAAGCTCCCTCCGATTCCCCCACGATCAGCCCACTCGCACCCGTTGCGAACCATATCGAGTGCAGCGTCGAGTCTGTATTCCAACTCTTCGCGTTCTTCTGGTCTGTCTTCTGTCCCTAACAAGATAACACAGTTTTGAAGTACCCAATCCCACGCCTGTTCATGGGAGCCAAATCCCATCGTTTTTAATTTCATAGGTTTCCCCTCCGAAAAGAAATAGAAAATAGAAGTATAGCACAAGCGAAGAAACTCCGAGTAAAACTATGAGAAAATCCCACCGATTCACCCCATGAACCTTCTTTAAAAATTTCTTCCAAGCAGGATCTTCAAACATAATTTCTTCCTGCAACCGCGCGATGTCTTTCCGCAACATTTGATTTTCTTCTTTGAGTTTTCTAATTTCTAATTGATACTCTTTCGCCATCTTGTCAATGTAGTGATCGTCCATCCAAATTTCTCCTAATTTAAGCCATAGTAAACCCTTACCCACTCAATTTAAATCGCTTAGAAAGGCGTATACGAGGTCATTTTCAGTATATTTTCCTAAAACTGGGGTCTGCGTCAACTTCCTGGAATCCCCGCATGTACTGTTGACGTTCTAGGTTTGTCAGGTCGTAGATCGATCTCCCCTCTACAATTTTATGGGGTCTGGGTTGCCGTCCGTAGTAGGCATCAGCACCACCACGATCTTCGGGGCTGCCGTGGGGTGGTAATGGTTTTGTCATTGTTCTGCAAGTCATATCCTCTCCCCTCGCGCCAGAAAACACTCTTTACACCACAATTTTTCCTTTAACAAAGTTGAGTCAGGGTGCAAAACCATTGACGTTCGTTTGTACTTTTTTGTCCCGCAATCGAAACACTCGCCCATTCGTTCGTACTTTTCGTCCATCCATTCTTTAGGTCTTTGCATTAGATTCCCCCCAAAAGTTGTAAAATAATTTTAGCAGTTTCCCGCACTCCCCAGAATGTCGCTATTCCCATCGCAAGAAAAATACTTGCAGAAGTCAAAGCGATTGCAATCCCTCCGAGGATATAGGCACAATCTGCCGATAGTTCCTTTAAAATCTCGAAGCGTGTGCGCTCCCATCTATACCGATTTCTCATTTTTTTTACTCCCGTTTTAATCTGATTATCTTAACATATTTGTTTTAAAATGTGTGCGATTACTTCCACGGTCATGCCGTTTCCCAGCATCCGATAGCGTTGAGTGTTGGAGACTCCCGAAGTATAGTTATCGGGAACCGTTTGGAGTCTCTCGCACTCCAATGGTGTTAGTTTCCTCCAACCGGAAGCCGAGAAAACAAGTTGTCTCCGTGACTTGTGAAAGTAGTTTTTAAGATTCCCGCCTTTAAAGTAATTCGCGTCAATACAATATGATTTCTCGCGATCACAAAGCCAACCCGCCTCCAGAATGTCTCGCATAATTATTCCGCGATCTTCTGGGAGTGTTGTTGGTAAATTCGTCCAGTAGAGACGATTCCGGTTTTGTGCAGATACTAAACTGCTGTTAATTTTTATGGGTTCAACTCCCAACTGTTCCGAGATGACATCTTGCGATTTCTTTGACATTCGGACATTTTCTAACAAAAAGTATTTTGGTTTCAACTCCCGCAGTAGTCGGACATACTCGAAAAACAGTTTGGATCGAGGATCCTGGAAATTTAACTGTCTGCCCGCAAATGAGAAACCTTGACAAGGTGATCCACCAATTAACAGATCGATTTCCCCAACGTCTCGCGCAGTTACTCCGCAGACATCACCTAATTGTTTTGTGTTGGGGAAATTTTTCTGTGTGATTTTTATGGCAAATTTATCTACCTCACTCGCGTAATACGCATCTACTTTAATTCCTGCGCGTTTTAGTGCCAGTTGAGCACAAGACATCCCATCAAAAAGCGATAAAACTCTCATTTTTCTGTTCCTCTTTAATAACGTAAACCGTCAGTGATAAAACGGGTATCGAAAAGGGTAGGTTTCGCGTTCTCGTATGCGTCCAAGAAAAGAGCCGATAATCCTTCTTGTGAGATGGTTTTGAAATCGTGCAGATCTTCTATTCTTTCTCCCGTCGCAATTACGTCATCATCCTCATCTAGTAATTCGTAGTCGATCAGATCCCCTTTATCGTCGAACACAACATTTATAATGTCGAGATCCTTTGGGAAGTTGTGGCAAGGCCACTCTTTTTTAAAAGCCTCTATTGTGTTGTTTTCGATTGTGACTATTTTTAGATCTTGTTTCGTTGTTTCCATTTCTAATTACCTTTTTTTGTCTAAGACACCCCTTGCGGGGTGTTTCGGGTACTCAAACCCTCATCAGTTAGACTATATGTCCCATTTTTCTAGCCATTTACGGTTAAGCATACTCCATTCCGCTACAACTTGCTCGCCTATAATATAAGCGTACATATTCACTACCCGTTCTGGTTCGCTCAAATCGGTAGTCACTTCTCCAAAATTTGTTTGTTCGTATTCTTTGATATGATCAATAACATTAAAGACTTGATCGCCTAACCATTGGGTCGCATTGTGTCTACCGATAACGTAATAATCTTCGTTAAACGCGTAGTGGTGGAGGTCGTCAAGGTTCTCTGATACCCATTCCTCTCCTCGGTCTTCGATGAAGTCGTCAAAGTGCTCTTTGATTTCTTTTAATTTGTAGTTCATCTCTGAATTCTCCTATTGATTATGCTCTTGTCTTACCGCTTCTAAAAAATCGTCATCGCTCTCAAACTCAAACCGATATTCGCTAGAATATCGCTCGTAATAACTTCTAAACCCAACACCATGATTGATATAAACCACTGTGTCTAGTGTCCCATCGTCTACAATTTCGCATTTCATTTATTGTCCCCTTTTTATTCCGTTACTTCTGAAATAAACATTACACGTTTTCTCGATGCTTTTCCGTTTCCTTCGTCTTTACCCGTCCAATCAAAGATTTTTCCGTCGATCAAACAAGCAATGTGTCTTTTCTGGTAGATAAGAAATGTTCCTTTTTTGGGCAATCCGCGTTCAGCTTGTGCGACAGTCTTACCTATCCAACCACCACCACGTATTATAGCGGTTCTTTTTCCTGAGATGTTCTTAATAGCTTCTTCTATCATTCCGACGGAGGAACCCTTACCGCGTTTTCTACCTTGTCGTTCCATTTCTGAGAACGCTTTCCCATAAGAGCATCGGCACGCTTTAGCGACAGCGATGACTCCACAATAACCGCTATCTTTATAATACTTGGTTCCGATTTTCGCTAGTTCCGAATAACTATCGTTCCGTAGTTTATACACTTTTCTTTCCTCGTTAAAAGATGCACAAGTTAGCACCCAACAAGATAACCGTATAATCTCGCCAGATGCTAGGATTGTGAATCCTCCCTATTGAGACTTAACCGTTTTACGTCTCGAAAGATTCAAGCATTGGTCTTTCCCTACTGTGTTTTTTCTGATTGCCCAAGCATAGGTTGAAACAAACAGTCTGAACGATTCGGTTAGACTTACGGAAAAGTTTCGTTTTCTGTGCGGATTAACGGTGCTCGTCCAAGGTTCATCTGTTACCTATGCCCAGATGATTTGCTGTTAATCTACGTGCTCTACAACACAGAGCGTATCCTTTTCCGGTGCTCGCTAGTAGGGCATTGCTGCATGCTATTTCGCGAGACTTATTTGGCATAATAGAGATGTTTTTTATCCTGTCAAGTACTTTTTGCAATTTTTTTTAAAATAATTTTCTCGCGTGTTTTCATATCGTCTCGATCTGGTGTTGTCTCTCACGTCGATTCCAGGCATATTCGGAAAACTCATGGGTACATTCGGAAAATTCATGGAGCTATATTTCCCCATTGCCGTTAGTGAGCGAGTGAGTGCTGTGACGTGGGTGCAACTGTTATTCTCTCATCACGCAGACAGAGAAAGTTATCCACAAGTTATCCCCAACCAATCCCCTCATGCACCATTTTAGTGCAGCTCATTGTGGATAAGCTGTGGATAAGTCGGTTTCCCCGAAGGGGACGGTCCCCCTGGCGAGCGACCAAGATATATATGCAGCCTCAAATGTACATCAAACCGGATATAAAGAACTAAATAAAAGCCTGTGGTCAAAAACTAACCAATTAGGCTTATCTCTATGAAAATACAGGTAAATGTAGCGATCTTCGTCGATCTCCGAGGTGAATTAGTTTCTTGCCTGTGGATAACTTCTTGGACTCGGAGTGTTTGGAGGGTAAATTGGAGGTAATTATATTATATTATATATATTATATTATTCTCTCTCCTTAAAGAGAGAGAGTAACTATAAATAAATATAATTATATAATAGTAGTTGTGGATAACTTAGCGATATCGTCCTGATGCACTTCCCAAGGGGAAGCTGCCCAACCTCCAAGAAAGATATAGCTTGACAAGAGCGCAAATAATTGGTATAATATAGCTGTAAATTAAAGAGATGTTTTATGCTCGATACGCACTATGGTTCATTTATGTCTCCTTCTGTACCCAACGGAAGGGATAATAGGTCAAAAGCTCCAGGTGAGTCTCAGGGGCCGTTCGGTATGCCTAACTCATTCTTCGGCGGTGCAATGCCGCCATCCGATAAGCCAAGAAATCCAGATTGGTTTAAGAAAAGAGAAGAACGACTAAACCCGACAATTAACGAGAATGGGTATCTGGTTAAGTACGTAAGAGAAAACTTAAATAAGTTCTTCCAAACAGAGTTTCCCCAATTAATTCGGGAGGCAATCCAAGCACAAAACTCACAATATCAACCCCAAACCCCAGAGCAACAACCTCAACCCCAACAACAAGCCGCAGCAGTACCGTCGCCATTTCAACCCAATGTAGCACCACAACGTTACCATCCTAGACCCCTGCCTTCTCTTCCAGGGATGCGGCCAGAGGGTTGGCAAGACGCAATAGCTGGTCTACCAGAGCAATTACAAAGTTCCTTTAAAGACAGAACGAACTGGGGTGGCGGGTCAATGAAGGAGTTTAAAGACTGGTACTATCGAAACGTCTCGTCAGCTAAAGTAATGAGGCATCCTCGTGTGTGGCAGAAACTAAAAAGACAATATGACGAACAAATAAGTGGCAGTAACTTCGGGTAAATACTTCTCTGAGGAAGAATTAGCTTGCTCTCATTGTGGTGTAGCGGCTATGGATAAAGGGTTTTTAGACCAACTAGACCACCTTCGAGAACACTTTGGGCCATTAACAATTACTTCGGCCTACAGGTGTCCAGACCACCCCATAGAAAAGGGGAAACGATTAGGGCCAGGAGCACACAGCACTGGTAGAGCCGTAGATGTTGCGGTTTCTAGGGGAGATGCTTACCGTTTGTTAGAACTGGTATTTCGTAGCTATCCCTCAGATACTTGGTATTTTACTGGAGTCGGGATTAACCAGAAAGGAGAAGGGCGATTTATCCACTTAGACGCGATTACAGATGGAGTCAGACCTACAATTTGGAGTTATTAAATGACGTATAAAGCGAACAAAAGAGATAACGCGTTTAGATTCGATACGAGAAGAGATATTACGAAAGAAGACGTTAACAGGATGAAAGCAAAGAAAGTGGGGCAAGATAGAGTTACTTATTCAAAAATAAGGAGAGAAGATAGAACACCTGATCCTGATCGAACAGAAACACCACTACGTACGTTTATAAATACAAAACGCCATCCAGAGTTTTAACTTATGTTACAAATGATTGTCGGGCCTATAGCTTCTCTTGCTTCAAATTGGTTGGAAGGACGTAATGAAAAAATTAAAGCTACTACCAGGGTTAAGGTTGCTAAAGCGGAAGCTGAAGCGACAATTCTCGAAAAAAAGGCAACAGGGGAAATTGATTGGGACTTGGCTCAAGCAGAAGCTAGTGAAGGTTCTTGGAAAGACGAGTGGCTAACTGTAGTCTTCACGTTGCCCTTAATACTATTGCTATTTGGACAAGAGGAAAGAGTCAATAATTTCTTTTTAGCCTTGAGTAATTGTCCAGAGTGGTATCAATATATGCTAGGAACTATCGTAGCTGCCAGTTTTGGCTTTCGCGGTGCGGCTAAGTTCATGGGTAAAAAATAACGTGTCTTTGTTAGAGGCTTTAAAACTTAAATACGAAGCAGATGTAGCTGTTTGTCAAGCTAATTTATCTGTTTACCTTACAAGTACCGTTGGAGTTGCGGAACACCCAAGAACTACAGATAGCGTAGACGAGCTTATTACTCAGTTAGTAGGGGCTAAAGAAAAACTACAAGAAGTTTATGTACAACTAGAGAACACTAGTTAAAATGGTGCTATTTTATGTTAGAAATAATGGCGGCTGTAAGTGTCTGCAATAGTGCTCTTAACGGTTTTCAGAAATTATGTGCAAGAGGGGCAGAACTAGAACAGTGTGTAGGGCACTTATCGCGCTGGTTTGAGGCGGCAAGCGACCTTTCAGCAAGACAAAAAGAGCAAGAAAACCCGCCGTTCTACAAGAAAATTACTGCACAAGGTAGTATTGAGGCAGAAGCCTTAAATATCACAATAGCCAAAAAGAAAATGCAAGAGCAGGAAACTCAACTTAGAGAACTGCTTATCTACAGATTCGGCCCTGATACCTACAGGGAAATGATGCAACTCCGCAAAGATATTAGGGCAAGGCGAGAGAAGCAAGTCTACGCTACCAGAAGAAGACAGAAAATAATAATGGAGTGTCTGGTAGGAGGAGTACTCCTTGGGTTTGGTATAGGAATAATAGCTCTTTGCGTATCGTTAATCCTATGAAACTCGTCTTTTTACTAACTGTTTTGGTGAATGGGAATGAACAGAGATCACAACCTATTTATTTTGCAGATCTTCGCAAATGTACTCACTACTCTCGGATGCTTACGCACCAAGGTAAAAGATATCAGCCTATCGGACAAAGAAACGTCAAAGCCTACTGCACACCAAAGTGGGTCACAAAAGCCACCAAAGTCTTCTAAATTTCAGATGAGGGGTCATTAGAGTGGCAGAACTTCGTAAAGTTTCACCCGTATTAGATGCAGGTATTGCGGCAGGAAGCGATTTATTAGGGACGGCTCTTGGTGGTGGGTTCGGATTAACTGCCGCATTATTGGAACAAAACCCACGGCTTGCGTCACTGATAATAGATGAAGTTAGAAGCGACTTTAGTAGCCCAACAACAACACCACAAGGGGCATTGGTACAGGAGGGATTAGAGCAAGCGACAGCCGCTATAACCGATCCTGTAGAGGCGGCAATCAGTGCTATAGCTGATTCTTCATTTGAATCAACAGGCAGTCCGGCGGTAGGAGCAAGAGTAAAATCACTTCTTTCTCTAGTGAGCGCAGGAAGTCCCTTTGCAAAACTTATGCGAACAGATACGCCCACCCAAGCAGCGGAAGCCAGTTACACTGCGCTACCGCCAACACTTCAGACGCGCATCGGACAGGGCTTGCAAGCCTACCTGGGTGGCTTACGCAGCATACAGCCGACTGATAACCCTTACGGGAAAGCCTTATTCGATTTCTTTTTGTCGGGTGCCGAGGATATGGCTGGTGAGATGGCACGCGGAAATCCGTATGCAGTGATCGATCCACGACCTCGCGGCCCTTATATTAATCCACAGATATTAGACACATTAGGCATATTGCCAGTCGCAACGGCGGCCAAAATACCGAGTGAAGTGATCGTGCCTGGACTGTTAGCCAGTGGTGCTGCGGCGATGGGTAAAATCGCAAAACCGACTGATGGCACGCCATCATTGTTAGAAGCAATGACCCCTGGCATGGTTGATCCGCGAGTCGGTTTGTTGTCGCAAGTCGGGTATCACGGCACTGCTGCTAAGTTTCCGCCAACCGAAAAGAATCCGTTAGGCGAGTTCGATTTACAGAAGATTGGTACTGGCGAAGGCGCACAGGCTTACGGACATGGGATTTATGTAGCAGAGAATCCTGATGTGGCCAGAGATTACAGGCTCAGGTTGTCAACTGGCCCGACCATATTTTTAGATGGGCGTCCAGTTGATTCACTGACAGATGAATTTGGCCCAGTAGGGTTAGCGTTGGATATGGGTCGAATACATGATCGCAAAGCCGCACTTGCCTTTTTTGATGAGTTTCTTAAAGGCAGTAAACAAGATCGTGAAATTGTTGAACAATTCGATTTTGAACGATTGCGTACCGAACTTGGAAGCCACCTCTACGAAGTCGATATTCCTGATGAAATCATCGACAACCAGATGATAGATTATGATGCCCCGTTAAGTGAACAACCAGAGGTTATTAAACAGCATTTAACAGAACTAGCAGATTTTAGAATAGAGCAAACCGCATCTGGAAAAGGATGGCAAATTCCCCACAAAGGAGGGTGGATAGCCGACAGATTTCCTGGCACTTATAAGAGTAAAGAAGCGGCAGAAAAAGCGTTAAATAAGTACATTCAATCAGAGTTGAGAGTGCAAGATATTATTCCTCAAAATGCTGAAGAATCAGCGCGGTTGGTGGAATCAGGCATAAAGGGCATTAAGTACAAAGACCAGTTAAGCCGTGGAAAAGAAGGCGGTACACGCAACTTCGTATTGTTTGATCCGAGCATCGCTACCATTACTGGCAGAAATTAAATGCAGGTTATCGAGAAACCAGGTACTGGACAGAAGGTGTCAATAACTAATGGCAGGTAAGCGAGGAAACCCTAATTTAGTTAAGGGAGGAAAATCATTAAACCCATCAGGAAGACCTAAAGGTAGTAAAAATAAATTGACCCAAATGCAAAATGAGTTAGTTGAACTCTTTGCAGGGGAAATGACTAAAGAATTTAAGGCGGTGATCAAAACAGTTATTCGGGAAGCCAAAGGTGGCGATATGGCAGCAGCCCGATTATTATTAGATCGCGCAATACCTGCGCGTAAGGCTGTCGAACATTATGGTGCAAACGATTCTGGTGGGATTATTATTAATATATCTGGACTAGAAGCAGACGCGCTAAACAAAGAGCCTGTAGAGGCGGAATTTAAAGAGGTTTAATATGAACAAAAATCAATGTAGTGATTACGCTAATGCGGGTAAATCCGGTGGTGTCAATAATCAAGGTGGCACAGTATCCGCTAAAATACACCAAGCGGCAAGTACGGCTTCGGCTACAAAGATCCCACCAAAAGGTGTCTCTAACGGAGGCAAATAATGCCACGAGGAAAGGGAACTTACGGGTCAAAGGTAGGAAGACCAAAAAAGAAAAAGACGAAAGATAAGGAAAGGAAAAAGAAAAGGGGAAGTAAACGTGGATATTAATACACAGTGGACTAAACCAGAGTATGAAAACATTCGTTTTGGGTTTGAAGTGACGATGTATATTTTTAATCGTTAATCTATGGCGATAGAACTTAATTTTTCTTTACACCCCGCTCAACAAGAGATTTTCGTAGCCGATAAGCGTTTTAAAGTTGTCGGTGCGGGAAGAAGGTTTGGTAAATCTTATCTTGCGCGGGTAAAGTTAATTACAAAAGCCTTAGAAACTAGGAATGAGTTTGATTATGACCTTTCGGATAAAGCGTGTTATTACATAGCTCCGACATTTAATCAAGCAAAGGACATTATGTGGCAGTCTTTAAAACAAATGGCTGCACCGATTACAGAAAAAGCGCGAGAAAATGAGTGTATTCTTACGCTTGTAAATGGTCGGCAAATCCATCTTAAAGGTTCCGACCGTCCAGAATCACTTCGAGGAGTTGGATTATCGTATGTCGTAATGGACGAATATGCTTTTATGAAAGAGGATGTTTGGACAGCAATTATACGACCCACTCTCGCAGATGTTAAAGGTGGCGCACTTTTCATAGGAACACCAAATGGTAAAAATCATTTTTACGATTTATTTTTAAACGCTAAAGATGAAAACACGTTTGACGAGTGGGGTGCCTGGACTTATAGATCACTAGACAACCCGTTTTTAGATCCAGAAGAAGTTATTCTTGCTTCAAAGGATATGCCACTAGAGTTTGTTAAGCAAGAGTTTGAAGCTAGTTTTTCTTCATTTGGCGGTACTATCTTCAAGAGCGACATGATAGAGGTTGTGGATAAAAAGACGACTTCTGGTGAACTCTATATGACAGTAGATCCGGCGGGATACGAAGATGCACGAGGTATCTCTCAGGGTAAAGCTAAACGACTAGATGAAACTGCTATTTCAATCGTAGAGGTTTCAGAAGATGGCTGGCACGTACACGATATTATTACTGGTCGATGGAATGTTCGGGAAACCGCTATTCGTATTTTACGAGCGGCCCAACAATACAAGCCAAAAGTAGTGGGTATCGAACGAGGAGCGTTAAAAAATGCTCTTATGCCTTATTTACATGACAATATGCGGAGATTAAATACCTTTCCTTATATTGTAGAACTAACACACGGTAATCAAAAAAAGTATGACCGAATTGTTTGGGCATTACAGGGTCGAATGGAACAAGGTAGATTAACTTTTTCCGAAGGCGACTACTTACCAAAAGTAACAGATCAACTTTTAGATTTCCCTAATCCGTTAGCGCACGATGATATGATAGATAGTTTGGCGTATATAGACCAAATTGCGGTTACACCATACGATATGGCAATAAGTCAAAAAGATGAGTGGGAACCCTTAGATGCTGTTGCGGGTATGTAAAAGGAAAAATAATGGCGATAGTTAATAGTGTAGACCAGTTTACGAGCACCCAACAAGAATCATCAGTTGATACTGAATTAACTGGGTGGGTTACTTATAAGGTAGATAGTTGGGAAAAAGCACGTAATAGACAGCACCAAAACAGATGGCAGGAATACTATCGTCTGTGGAGAGGTCAACACGGAGGGCCAGAAGATAAAATTAGACAACATGAGCGGTCTAAGATTATTGCTCCAGCTTTACAACAAGCAATAGAAGCCGCCGTATCTGAAATGGAAGAAACTATCTTTCATAGAGAACGGTGGTTTGATTTAGAGGATGATGTTAGAGAGAGGGTGTTTGAGGAGATGTTAGAAGCGTCTGCACAACAAATGCCCCCAGAGCAATTAGAACTTTTAGCACAAGATGTAGACACGAGATTAGATCAAATCACATCTCAATTACTAGAAGATTTTGAAACAAGAGATGTAAACAAATCTATTTCGGAGATACTATTAAATGCCGCGTTATATGGTACAGGATTGGGTAAGATTGCTGTCGAACAGCGTCCTCGTAGAGTTCCAATTACAGGTTCAGCAGGAATCACTTCCGACATTGAATTTGTTGATGACATTCATGTTTCATTAATTCCCGTTGATCCAAATGAATTTGTCATAGACCTTGCCGCAAAAGATATTGAGTCTGCATTAGGTGCGGCACATATCTACACTATTCCTCAACATGAGGTTATACGTAAACAAGATCGAGGTATTTGGAATAAATCGGAAATAGGGCGTTACGATACGGATGAAGAAGCTCACCCGCGTTTTGATATTCGAGAAGAAAGTTATCACGAAATTGAGCACGTAGAGATTATCGAATATCATGGCTTAGTACCTAAAGATTTATTTGAGCAAGCAGAGAAAGAGAGTGTCGTTGATCCTCTCGCAGAGTTTGCTGAAGAAAATAGCAATATCGAATATGACGATGCTGCTGAAATGGTAGAGGCGATTGTTTGGATTGCAAATAGAGGAACACTATTAAAAGTAGTGCGTAATCCTTTTATTATGCAGGATAGGTCGTTTGTAGCATTTCAATGGGATACCGTCCCTAATCGTTTTTGGGGTCGGGGAATTGCAGAGAAAGGGTATAATCCTCAAAAAGCTCTCGATGCAGAACTACGTGCTCGTATAGATGCCTTAGCTTTGGCAACTTATCCGGTTGCTCTCGTAAACGGTATGATGATACCACGCAACGGAGACTTTAGTATAAGACCAGGGCGGAATATAGTAGTTTCTGGGCCAGTAAATGAGGCAATAGCTCCCTTTAAATTCCCTGGCCCTGACCCACAAAGTTATCGACAGTCTGCCGAATTTGAAAGAATGGTGACGATGGCTACGGGTTCATTAGATACTGCCGCGCCGTTAGGAGTTAATCCTCGTAACGAAACTGCTGGTGGTATGTCAATGATGATGGGAGCTATTCTTAAACGAGCAAAAAGAACGCTCCGTAATATGGAATATCAATTTTTATCTCCATTAATTCATAAAATTGCTTGGAGATATATGCAGTTTGATACGGAAAGGTATCCTGTAGCAGACTATAAGTTTAGAGTTCACGGAGCTTTGGGCGCACAAGCGAGAGAATTTGAGGTTGCTCAACTAACACAGCTAATGCAAACGATACCACAAGGTTCGCCAGCTTATTGGATTATTCTTAAAGGTATTATTAGTAATTATAATATCGAAGAGAAAGAACAACTCTCTCAGATGGCAGATCAATTCCTTCAACAAGCATTGCAACCACCAGAGCCACAACCAGATTTCGACCAACAAGTTAAAATTGCGGCACAACAACTCAAAGAACAAGAGTTTCAGTTTAAGGCAGAACAGTCTGAGGTGGATAATATACGGAAAGATGCCGAAGTTGAGGCGGAAGCTGAAAGGGATCGTGGAGAAGCTATCTGGAATCAGAGTGAGGCAGTACTTAATCTTGCTAAAGCTCAAGGGGAATCTGAGAGAAGTACGGCAGAAGTTGTCTTTAAACAAGCTAAAGCGGCAGAAGCCCTCGCAGGACAACCAGCCACACAAACTTCTTCTGGCACACAACCTTTAGAGTATTTGGCATTAGTGGACGCATTAAAAGAGTCTTTTAAAGATGTTACTAACTCTGCGGTAAATAATTTAAACACATCTGTAAATAATAGTTTAGCGGCAATTAGTCAAAAACAATCTATGTTAGACATGAATCCGATTACTACAAAACTAGACGCATTACTAGAGCAACAGAATCAACCGCCTCCTGCAATAAATCTCGAAAGAGATAATAACGGAATGGTAACTAACATAGGCGGAAGACCTGTTGTGCGTGGCCCCGACGGTAGTCTTATGGGAGTTGAATAATGGCAAGTAGTTATACTTCAAACCTTAATTTAGAAAAACCCGCCCCAGGGGATCAAAGTAATGAGTGGGGCACTACGTTAAATAATAACTTCGACACTATAGATACAAAGTTAGCAATCAAAGACGAAGATAATATGGCTAGTGATAGTGCTAGTCATCTCGCAACACAACAAAGTATTAAGGCATACGTAGACGCAAACGCATTAAGTCTCATTGATGAAGATGATATGTCTACCGATAGTGCTACAAGACCCCCTTCACAACAGAGTGTAAAAGCCTATGTTGATGCACAAGTTGATACAGAAGATACGATCTCTGAACTTAACGATACTAACATTTCTTCCCTTGCTGCTGGTCAGTTGCTCCTTTATCATAATACTAATGGTAACTGGACAAATGCAACCTTAACCGCAGGAAGTAATGTAAGCATTACTAATGCAGATGGTTCGGTAACGATAGCTTCTACAGATACTAATACCCAACTTACGGAAGAACAAGTGGAAGACTTCGTAGGAGGAATGGTTTCTGGAAATACGGAGACAGGAATCTCTGTAACATACGAAGATGGCGATGGAACTCTAGACTTTGTGGTATCAGATACTACGGTTGCAGGAGACTCTGGAAGTACAGGTATTACTCCTGGGGATACTCTGACAATAGCAGGTGGTACGAATGTTACTACGGCTATGAGTGGAGATACGCTTACTATAACAGCTACAGATACAAATACGCAGTTAAGTCAAGAGCAAGTAGAAGATTATGTAGGCGGTATGTTAGACGGAACAGAGACTTTTATTGATGTTTCATATGACGATACAGACGGTAATATAGATTTTGTAGTACCTGTATTAGATGAAGATGACATGTCAACAGACAGTGCTTCTCACCTAGCGACACAGCAATCTATTAAAGCCTATGTTGATGCTTCTGCTGGCTCTCCTGCCGCAGATAATATATCAGCAGGGGATTCTGCCATTAACCTAACTACTACGGCTGGCAACATTACGATAGATGCTCAAGAAAATAATAGCGATATTATTTTCAAAGGTACAGATGGCGGTGTAGATACAACTTTTCTGACGATTGACGGTAGTGATGAAGGGAGGCTTCTGACCAACGGAGGTGTGAACGTTGCAACCAATTTGCGTCTTGGACACGGGAACGATGGGACGACCTACAATCATTATTTCGGAAACTGCAATGTGCGGCTCGGTCAAAATTCAAGCGGAACAGACCTCGATCAGTCTGGTCAGGGTCTTTTCATCTACGACGATCACGGATCGGCAGGGACAACTTTCACAGCCGTGAGAGTTTACAACTCCTCTGGCGGGAGTCCGGTTTGGCAAAACAAATTGAACGGAACTATAAAATCCGAGATCGAGTCGAATGGCGATTTTCTATCTGCTACAGATAATTATGATCAAACATCTGACGAACGCTTAAAAGAAAACATTGTTGATTCTGGCAGTCAGTGGGACGACATAAAAGCAGTTCGTGTCCGTAAGTATTCCTTTAAAGAAGACAATTTAGATGCACCGAATATGATCGGTGTCATTGCTCAAGAGTTGGAAGCTGCAGGGATGGGCAAGCTCGTCAAAAACCATCTGGAAACCAATCCTGACGCAAATGGTCAGGAAGTTCCAGTTTTAGACAGTGATGGAAATCAGAAGTCGTTTAAGTCTGTAAAGGGTTCTGTCCTTAAAATGAAAGCCCTTAAAGCCTTACAAGAAGCGATGGCAAGGATAGAAACTCTCGAAGCTAAAGTCGCTGCATTAGGAGGATAAAGATGTCGTTAGTCTTTCATAGTAGTGCCGCAAAGAAAGTAAAAGAGATTATGCAAGAAGATGAAGAAACGATGGAAGGGACTAATCTCCGAGTATTTATCGAAGGAGGAGGATGTTCTGGCTTCCAATATGGTTTTACGTTTGATGACAGAAAAGAAGATGATATGGCTGTAACTACAGATGGAATTACCTTAGTCGTTGATCCGTTAAGTCTACAGTATTTAGATGGAGCAGAGATTGACTACTCTACAAATCACTTTGCTTCACAGTTCGTAATACGAAACCCGAATGTACAGACTACATGTGGATGTGGTAGTTCATTCGCAGTATAACTTAGTTAGGAGAATATAATGGGACAAGTAAATTATAATGATGTGCAGTATAGCCTATTCGCACACGGTACAGGTACTAGCGCAATCACTACTAGTCCTGTTATTTTGTATAAGATTCACTGTGTAACAGCAACAGCAACAGAAGATTTTGAAATCAGAGATGGTTCTGGTGGCAATATGATCTTAGACATTAAAGCAAGTACTGCTATTAATACATCTTTTGATTTTGAGAACGGACTTAAATTACAGAATGGAATACACATTACTGTTGGGAGTAGTGCTACAGGCACATTTAGATTCGATTATAGTCTTGTTCGATAGAAATGAATACGGAGTTGCATGAAACGGCGGGTCGCCATGACGCAGAGATAGAAAAACTCCAAAACCAAATGGATCAAGTTTTAGCAGAACTCAAAGAGATTCGTTCTACTTTAGATGAAGCGAGAGGTGGTTGGAGAACTATGATGTGGTTAGGGGGCGCAATAGCGGCTGTTATAGGGGTTCTAACAACCAGTAAAGGAATGTTTAATTCCTAATGGCTTATGGAAACATAGCGGGTTGGGGCCGAGGCCCGTATGGTATTGGTGCGTATGGTCAACCAATCACGAGTGGAGGTTGGGGAGATGCAGGGCCACCAGAGATAGATATAAAAAAAATAAAAAAAATGAAAAGACAGCAATTCAGATTAAAGGATGATGAAGAAGTTGCTGCAATGTTGATTTTACAAATGTTGAGAGGGAAAAGTTAATGGATATAACTGAACGACAGAATTACGAAAAGATGTTTGTGACCTTTGATACAGAAGGGTGGAGATTACTTAGAGAAAGGTTTATTGAAATGTTTAATACGTCCAATAATCTTTTCGTAATTTCTGATGAAAAAGCATTTTGGCAAACTCGCGGTTCACTGGGGATGCTTCAGTTCTTTATAGAATTAGAAGATATCGTTAAGAATGAACTAGAGCAAGCAGAAAAAGATGAGACTGAAGACAATGAAGATATTGAATGATTATCGTTGTTTGAAGTGCGGAGAAGTTACTGAACTGTGGTCTAACAATAAAGGAAAATCTTTACCAAGTCCTTGTTGTGAAAACCATACTTCGGAAAGAATTATTTCAGGCGGGAAATTCTCATTACCTGGAATAGATACGGGCTTTCCTACAGCCGCAGATAAATGGGCAAGACGACATAGGAAAGCTAATAAACATAATCTGAAAAGATTAGGTATTCCTTGTTAATCCCCCGAAAGGGCTAAGATTGGAGAAATGTTATGGCGGATTTATTAGATGCGGAGACACTAGAAACAGAGGCAGTTGACGACTCAGATTTAGAGTCCCGCTTGACCCAAGAACGAGAACAAGTAGAAGAAAACGCAACGGAACAAGAACAACCTTCACAAGAAGAAGAAGCGATCTTACCTCCTAAGTTCCAAGGAAAAACTGTAGAGGAAATAGTACAGTCCTATCAGAACTTAGAACAACACTCAGGTAGACAAAGTAATGAACTGGGTGAGTTGCGAAAACTAGCCGATTCTTTGATTCAAAAAAATCTAACCGAAACAAATGGTCAACAACTAGAGTCTACATCCCAACCAGTAAAAGATGAAGACTTTTTTGCTGATCCCGTTACTGCGGTAAGGCGAGTAGTTGAAGAGGCACTACAACCTGTAAAAGCGAATTTAACGCAAACGCAAGTAGATACAACTATGCAGAAATTACAGGCAAAACACCCAGACGTTGCGGAAATTGTAAATGATATGCAGTTCCAAGATTGGGTGATGGGTAGTACTCCGAGACAAGATATGTGGGTTAGGGCAAGTCAAGGAGAATATGAATATGCAGATGAATTGTTCAGTCAATACAAAGCAGTACATAAAGCTCCACAACAAGCTAAACAAGAAGAGAATAAAGCCATCAAAAGTGAAGAACTGGCGGCGGCTTCAGCAGTTTCTTCGGGATCATCCAAGGACGCAACTACGCAAGGGAAACCTCGATACAAACGAGCCGAGCTTATCCGTCTACGTATGAATGATCCAGCACGTTATGCCAGCCTACATGATGAAATCATGCAAGCCTACTCGGAAGGGCGGGTGTCATAATACTTTTAACAACTTAAATTAGCCTGAAGGAGAGATATAATGGCAAATTTTAGTGCCGCTTCAGCGATGAACACAACCACACAGGATAAATTTATTCCTGAATTGTGGAGCGATGAAGTCGTTGCGGCTTACAAGAGTAACCTAGTCTTGGCAAACTTAGTTACTACCATGAATCACAATGGCAAAAAAGGGGATACGGTACATATACCAAAACCCACTCGCGGGTCTGCCTCCGCAAAAACAACTAGACAACAGGTAACGCTTATTGCGGCTACGGATACTGAGATAAGTGTCAGTATTGATAAGCACTATGAGTATTCTCGTTTGATAGAAGATCTGTTAGAAAAACAAGCTCTTTCTAGTATGAGGGCTTTCTACACAGATGATGCTGGATATGCGTTAGCTACACAAGTAGACAGCGATCTCTGGACTCAAGCGTATAATCTCCAAGGCGGGGATGGTGCGGCTGCTTATCATGGCGATCAAGCAGTTATTGGTTCAGATGGTTCAACGCTTTTCAGTTCTTCACAAGCGGGTGTTGCTATTGCAGATGCAGGACTTCGGAAGGTTATTCAGACTCTTGACGATGCTGATGTGCCTATGGATGATCGCGTTCTAGTAGTTCCTCCAGTAGAGAAAAAGAATCTTACTGGTGTTGCTCGGTTTACCGAACAGGCTTATGTTGGAGAAACAGGCGGTGGAAATACGATTCGTAACGGATTAATAGGAGATCTTTATGGTATACCCATCTATGTCTCTTCTAATTCGCCAACGAATAATAGTTCCAGAGCTTGCTTGCTTGCACATAAGTCGGCAATGGTTCTAGTTGAGCAAATGGGGGTTCGTACACAGACTCAGTATAAACAAGAATTTCTTGGAGATTTGTTTACTGCTGATATGATCTATGGTACGGGCGAGTTGCGGGACGATGCTGGTATCTTGATTGCTACCACTACGTAATTTGTAAAGGAGATATATAATGGCCTTACCCACAGGTACAAACTACGGGCAATCTGTAACCAAATACGCGATTGCCTCGGAAACCAAAGATTGGGGTAGCGTTTCTGATGGTGACGAAGCTGCTGAAGAAGTTACTGTAACTGGCGCACAACTTGGCGACTTTGCTCTAGCTTCTATGAGCATTGACACCACAGACATAACCCTAACTGCTACGGTTACGGCGGCTGATACGGTCACTGTAATTTTAGCTAACAATACTGGTGGTGCGATAGACTTAGGTTCTGGCACACTGTATGTTATGGTTATTCCTAGAGAAGTAGTCTAAACTAACGGGGGAGGTAACACTCCCCCAATTTTAAAGGAGAGAGGTGTACTATGGCAAAAGTAGGAACAACATTACTTGATGTCGTAAATAAGATTATGATTCGTTTGAGGGATCAGGTTGTCACCTCTATCTCATCTACAAAAAATACTTCTCCTGCAACTACAAGTGGAAGCCCAACTTATACAGATACGGTTATCCAACTGATTAACGATGCAAAACGAGAAGTAGAAGACACCTATAATTGGTTAGCACTCCAAAAAACTATCACAATAAGTACTGCGGATACGGTAAAGTCCTATGCTATAGAAAACACTAGTACAGCAGTTTATTCTAATCCTCGTAGTAGGGTATTGGATGTGTATAATACAACGAGAAATGTCCGACTAGTCCCAAGACCGTACAATTATCTGAGACAAATGATTCAGATGGCTAGTCCACCTTCTCAAGAACCTACGATGTACGCAATACAAGGGCTACAAACACCAACATATAGTAGTTCTGATTCTACACCAACAACAAACCAATCTTTACAAGTTTATTTATATCCGATACCAGATGCGGCTTATTCTTTAGATATTGAGTGTGTTGTTCCTCAAGAAGACTTAACTCTAGCAACAGATTATTTTACAGCCCCGTGGTATCCTATTTATTTACGGGCACTATCTTTATGTATTCGAGAGCGGGGAGAAGATGAGGGGGAAGTTAGCTCCGATATAGAGAGAGCTTATCAAAAAGCCTTGGGAGATGCGATTGCGTATGAACAAGATCAACAGCATCAAGGACAAGGCGGAGGAGATTGGGTAGTGTTGGGAGATTATTAATGGCGAGTAATTTGCAGTCGCTTGTTATACGTGCTCCAGGGATGTACGGGTTAAACTCGGAAGGAGAGACTTATGCAGATGCTCCTGTTTTTGCTGAAGTAGCAGAAAATATCGCTTACGATTCTTCAGGAAGATTAACCAATAGAAAAGGATTTAATGCCTTAACTACTACAGCTAATCGGATAGGAAGAACGGCTCTTGGTTCTGATCCAATAGCAACGGCTATAAATAATACCGTAGCCACAAGTGCAGTTAATACCAGTACTAACCGTATTACAATTAGTAGTCACGGTTATAGTACAACGGCGGCAGTTGTTTATTATAGTAAGGGAGGGACAGTTCTTAGTCCTCTAGTTAATGGAACAACTTATTATGTTATTTCTGTAGACTCTAACACAATTAGTTTGGCAGCGAGTTCTTCTGATGCTACTGCTGGTACTGCTATTAGCTTAACTGGTACGGGGAATAATAGCCAACAGATCGGAGCTAATCAACCCACTAGAATAACGATTACTCACTCTTCCCACGGCGCATCTTCTGGAGATTATGTTACACTTAGTGGGGCAACCGCTACCGGAGGTATTACCGCCGCACAAATAAATATACGGAAAAAAATAACAAAAGTAGACGCAAATAGTTATACTTTCTACAGCGATGGAGAGGCAACTTCTGCGGCATCTGGCGGTGGTTCAAGTGTTATTGCTTTCTTAGAGCCAACCATTGACCAGTTATTTATGTTTAAAAAGAATGATGGAAATGATTATTTAATTTCTGTCGCTAATAATAAAATTTACGAATCTGCGGGAACTGCGTTTAATAGCCCAACAGATAGGACAGGATCTCTAAGTTTTACTACAACTGCACTACAGTTTGTGACATTTAATAACAAGTGTGTTGCCGCTATACCAGGACAAACGATGGCAGTTTCTTCTGGTGCGGGAAATTTCGCGGCAATCTCTGCGGCAGTAAAAGACTATACAATCACTACCTCCTTAGTTAATATAAAAGATAATACGATTGTTCTAGGGACACATGATTTAAAAACAGGGGATATGGTTGAGTACGAGGATAGTGGAGGAACTGTTCTTGGAGGTTTATCTGCGGATACTGTATATTACGTCATTAAAGTAGATGAATTTCGGATTAAATTAGCGACAACAAACGCCAATGCCGTTAAGGGGACAGAGATAGACTTAACGGGTACAGGGAATAATTCACAAAAACTAGAAGAATTAACCGCAGTTGCTACTGTCCCTACTGGTGGAGTAATACACTCTGCTTTTGGTAGACTCTGGGCACAAAAATCTACAAGTACGACAGGTAAGAATATAATTTCATACTCTCGTCTACTTGATGAAACTAACTGGGGATATACCTACGGTGGAGAGATAGATCTCACAGCCAACTTTGCGGCTATTGCAGGGGGTTATGATGATCTAGTTGCGATTGGTTCTTTCGACAATTATCTTGTTGCTTTTCTTAGAAACAATATCATCTTATATAGCAACCCAGACGATCCTTTTAATCTAGCTATTGAGCAGATTATTACGGGTGTAGGGTGTATAGCAAGAGACAGTGTTCAGAATATAGGTAATGATATTTATTTCTTATCTGCCACTGGAGTACGGTCATTACGGCAAAGTATCTACGCGGGAAATAAAGCAGAATTAAGAGACATCTCTACGTTAGTTCGCAGAAATTTTTTAGTAGACGTAGCCTCTTCAGAAGCGGCGTTACCTCAGATTAAATCTAACTACGACCCAGAAGAAGGGCAGTATTGGTTAAAGTCTCCTAATGGAGATATTTGGGTGTTTGATATGCACTCGCTTGACCCACAAGCCCCAATAAGAATTACAAAGTACACAGATACGTTATGGGATAGTTTTACTTATAACGAAGGGGAGACTTATATTGGTTCTTGTGGAATGGTGGGTAAGTATAGTGGGTATAGTGATGATGCTCCTACAGATAGCGGAACTTATTCTTGTATATGGCGGTCTAATCCGGTAGATTTTGGTTCCTCTAAACTTAAAGTCTTAAAAAAGATAACTGCGGCACTGATAGGAAATACTACAGATAATGTAGTGATCACGTATGCCTTTACAGAGGGCGGTTCTGGAGAAGTAAGTTTTACTTTAGGTAACGAAAGAGGAAACTCTAGGGGAACAGGAGATACCGCATCTGGAGCACAAGGAAAATGGGGAACCTCTGAATGGAATGTCGCTGAATGGGGTGGGGGGTCTGAGACAGTATATAATTTAAGCTCCTCTGTTCAACATTCAGGTAGAGCACTGAAACTAGGAAGTCGTTTTACATCAAATGGGTTTAGAATTGCAATAGAGCAATTTTCTTTGTTCGTCAAATTAGGGCGAGAAGGTAGATAAGAATGTCTAATTATACTAGAGTAGAAAATTTTACAGCCAAAGATAGTCTCGAATCTGGTGATGCAGAGAAGATCATTTCTGGGGCTGATATAGATTCAGAATTTAATGCGATAGCAACTGCCATTGCAACAAAAGAAGATACTGGTGGAGTTATTCCTTCAGGAACAAAAATGTTATTTGTTACCTCTTCTGCTCCTACGGGGTGGACTCTGGTTACTACGTATGATGATGTCGTACCTATTATTCAAAATGCCGCTAGTATAGCTACAGGAGGTAATTGGACAATCGGAACGTCAACTCTTCAAGGTGCGTCGGCATCTCACACACATAATTATAATCATACACACGGTATAGGTAATCACGTTCACGCAATAAATAACCACACACATAGCGCGGGTAATTATTCTATTACCTTAACTAATTCAATTAATGTTGGAGGAGGAGGTCAATACGGAAGTAATAATTCTTCTATTGATGTGAGTGGTAATTCCGGTAATCCTAATAACTTACCCAATACAGACAACCCCGCAAGCGGTAATACAAGTAATCCAAATTCTGCAGCAACCGGATCAACGACAAGTAATGTTGTCCTTAGTGGTAATGCGGTAGACGGTAATTGGCGACCAGCATATCTTAATACAGTAATTTGTTCAAAGAACTAATGCAGACCAATATACTAACAGAGAAAAAATATAAGAACGCCTTTAATTGTAAGCGGTGTCCTCAAACATCTAACGAGTCGGGTTGTCCTGCTTGGTGGGAACAGATGTGGACAGATCAGGCAACAGGGGAACAAGCATTAAATAAAGGTTGTGGTTTCTTTATGGCCCAGGCGGTAATTGTTTCTTCGGCAAATGAAGCGCGAAGACCTGCGGCAGAAATAAGTGCAATGCGCGAAGAAATAAAGGACGGCGTTCAACGAGCAACTACTGCTGTCTTAGAGTTTTATAAACAAAAAGCGATGTCCTCTAGCTTAGAAGATGTAGGGGGACATTACCAACAGGAATTTATTTTGGGAAATGGATATAACGATCCCAACGCTAGTATGGAGAGAAAAGATGGCAAATAGTTTTAACTTAGGCGACTTTGCTAAATTCGGTAGAGGTGAAGATGATACGATAGCTCACGTAGCAACAGGAGAACGTGTTATCCCCAGAGGAATACTTGATAGTAGTCTAACAAAAAAGATTAATGCTCGTATGGAAGCTATGGGATTAGATCCAGAACGGTATATAGTCGGTAACGAAAATAACTCTATAAACCCACACACACAACAACCAGAGTTTGGTATTTTTCCGTCGTCGGGTAAGAAGAAATATCTTCGGTATTTGCGAGACGATTATAGAGAAATGATAGATCCACTAGAGTATGCGACTACTACGTATCAAGGGCCATTTGGAACAACTACTGTGGGGCCTGGAGGAATTAGCGTAGACCCTTCTAAAGATCAATTAGCTGTTTCAGAACAATTCCAAACTTTAGGCGATAAATTATTACGATATATTAACCGTCAGGGTTTTAAACGGGATGATGCGGCTAGGAGACTTATGGAAGGATACGAGCAAGATCCCAGAAGTCGTCAAGATTACGAAACACTTTATACTGCGGGTTTGGGGGATATGGATGCGATGATGGCCGGAAGAGATGAAAGCAGTAGTGGTAGTCTCCTCGGAAGATTGGGGGGTGGTACTGCCAGCGAGAACATCTTAGGTGCTAGGAGGAGAAGTGATTTACTTGCTAGACAAGCATTACGGACGGGCGCAGTAAGCGCAGGTAATCGGCAGTACGAAGCAGGTAGACAAGCATTAGCGGCTTTATTGGGGCAATCAGATGCGCTCCGTACATCAGGACAGCAACGTACTCTTAGGGATATTGCTGCCCTACAAGGACTTAGATCTTCTCAATTCGCTCCGCTACAATTAGCTAGTAGTGGTGTACAACCAGCATTAGGTTTGGCGGGAGCATTAACTGGGTTTGATGTCGGTAAGGCTCAGGCTTGGTATGAGGCTGGATTGCCATACGCTTCAGCAAAAGCTCAAGGTAGTCCTGGGATATTGGGTACATTAGCAGGGGCAGTTGCTCCAGCGGTAGGGGCTTACTTCGGTGCGGGAGGCGGTCTGCCAAGTTTCTCAAACCCCTTTGGTGGTGGCGGTGGTAGTGGTATGGGGCTACCAGTCTAGTTCGCGTCTGACAACCACCGTAATAGTTTAAAAGGAGAATGACAAATGGCATGGCGACCGTTAGCACAACCACAACTACCTGACTTTTATCGAACAGAGTTAGCTAATCAACAGCTACTCGGTAACGCTCTGAAAGAAGGTTTTAATTTAATAACCCACAAAGTAATAGAGAATGATCTTGCTGAGAGGTACGGCCCCAATTTATATTCTCCAGAAGCCTTACAAGAGCGGGTAGTTAAGTACTCGATGATTAACCCAGAACTAGCAAAAATGTTTTCTAACCAACTGTATACCTCGGAACTTGCAAAAAAAACCCTACAGACGGCAAAAGAATCAAAAGAGTATAAAGATGAGCGTCAGGCAGCAAGTCTTCTAACTAATATAAATGCCACTAATAGTCAGCGACTACAAATAAATAATGCAATCGCTCGGGCGGAACAAAATAAAAGTACTTGGCTAGCTAATCCAGTTAATCAGGCCCAAAAAGGAAGTGATGCGTATAATGCAGAGATAGCTACTTTTGATAAGCAAATTAACGCTTTTCGGAATCAGTTTAAACTATTGGATACTACTTTGGACAAGTTTGTAAATCAATATGAGAGGCTAACGGGTACTCCATTTGCTCTAGATGATTTTACCGTTGACGATATATACACAGGACAATCGTTGGGCGAAACGAAGGGGAGTACTGAGGATGATGTAGATAAGATATTTAATCTAAATGGTAAGGAACCTCCAGAAACAGGGGAAGGAGACGAAGAAGAAGATAGTGGCCCTGGGTTTTTCGGGAGGCTATTCAACGAAGCACGAGCGAAGGAGCAGTTGAGGAAGGACTTGTGGGCGCAAGTTCGAGAAGATTGGAATCCAGAACTTGAACAACAGTTTGACACTAAGTATAAGTATTTTGCTGCTCTATACAAACAGGCAACTAGGGTGGCAGAATGACCACCTACCAAGGGTTACAGAACGATAACCAGTTCATAAACTCTGGGATTAAAACATTAAGGTTACTTGACCGTCTTCCAGATATGAAGATGGAAGATACCCCAGAGTACCGAAGGGCAGTTGTTGACCAACTCTTAGAGGAAAAAAGGTGGGGAGGATTAGCGACAGAAACAACGGGTATGAACCTAACCTCTGTCCTAAGACAAGGACGGGCTTTTTCAGACGCAACTCCAGAACAGGCGCGACACTTGTTTTATGTTGGGAATCAGATACAAAAACTACCTAATCTTTTTGAGGAGGGTGCTCCACCAGCATTTGAAAACATTAAGGAGCACGTTGCGGGGGCAGTAAGCGATCCAGTTAATTTACTTGGGGCGTTTATGGGCTTCCAGACGGCGGGGGCTTCCGGTGCGGCGGCTCTTGCGTCTAGGCAAGCGGCACAAAGAGGTGTTGCTAAGTATATCGCCAACCGAGCTAAACTTGCTTTCCAGAAACCAGTACTAAAAGCCTTTGCAGTCGAGTCAGCAATTACTGGTGCTGGCGGTACAGCGAAGTCCTTATCCCAACAGACAGACAGAATAGGTTTAAACTTCCAAAAAGAATTAGATCTAGGGGATGCTTTATTTGTTGGGGCAATGGAAGGGCCATTAGCTGTCGGTTTCGGGGGGAGCTTTAATACTGCGGTAGGGGCACTTTCTCGTTCTATAGATAATAGTGTTGGGGATACGGCTGCTGCTCAGTGGATGAAGAATAATCTTCTACCTAAATCTTACAGGGACGAAACTTCTACACACATTTTAGAGGAAGTTCAGGGGATTAGTTCCGAATTTAATCATCGCGCTCAAGTCGCTGCTAGAGATCTAGAACGTAGTATTAATAAAAATACAACCAAGAATAATAGAGACGGGGTTATTCGGGATGTTATGTCTGTTTTGCGAGGAGATCGTAAAGTAGGCCACCCTAACAGAGATCATTACCCCTTTTATCGTCCTAGAGGAGTGTATAATAAACTCCACCCAGAGATACAAAAAGCTACTGACACAGCTAGTACAGTTATTAAAGATGCTAGAAGTCACGCCGCTAATCTACCTAATGTATCTCCAGGGTTTCGCCAGATATTTGACAGTCCAACATGGCTTAAAGACGGTTATGCTAGATTAGTTTACGAAGTCTTTTCTGTTAATAAACGGGCTGTACCCTTTGATAAATTTTTAGACAAGAATCCAGAAGTTATAGACGAGCTAATTTCTGCGGTAAGGCAACCCAAAGGGGATCGAAAGAAAACATGGTTTGCTTCTCTGAAGGAAAAGTATCCTCACTACACCCAAGGCTTAACGAGATCAAGTTTTACTGGAAAGAACGCGCGGGAGAACGCAAGGATACTAGCACAGAGAATGTACCAACCCCAGAAGGGTCGCTTTAAATTAAGTGCAAATGTCTCAGAGAGTTTAGAGGCTATCCCCGCAGTCCAAAGAAAAATCTGGGGAGATAATTACAGCGCATCGCAGAGTGTTGTCGAGTCTGTTGCGGGAATAATGAACTCCGTAGAGAAGGCTTACTTCGCCCAGAATCTACAGAAGAGTTTAGCGGGAAGGGGTCAGGCGGTTAGAGCGGCTTCTACACTACAAGCACGAGCGATTATAAACAAGACCAGAAAGGAACAGGGACTAGACCCGCTACCTACTACAGACGATATAGTTAGGGTTATTGGAACAGAGAATCAGGGCGCATTGATTCCTTTTGATAAACCCAATAATCTTTTTGTTCCTACAAACACTAAAGATAAAGCTAGTCGGGCTTATTACACTACTAAGGAGGTACAAGATAGATTAGCTCCGGTAATAAGGGAGTTTGATAAGTACCAACCTTTATTTAATAGTGAGGTTGCTGAAAGCATTGCGCGAGGATCTGCACGAGTACAAGGAACGCTCAAAGTAGGTAAGACGGTATTATCTCCTGTAGCTATTCTTAGAAACGCTAGGGGTGCGATTGGTAGTGTTTTATCTGGGAACCCTTATCAGTGGCTACCAGAAGTAACTAAGGCAATTTTTAAAATGAGTCCCGCAGAAAGGCGAGAACTAACTTCTCTAGTGCGTACTCTGGGGGTAACAGGGCAGTCTATAGACATCGGGCAAATGCTAACTAGATTGGGGAGAGATATAAACGAAACTCCAGGTCTTATAGAAAAGGTGGGTACTTTCGGTGTCGGGGCGTTCCCCAAGATATATAGAAAGTTTATGGGTTTTTACGGTGGGACAGACGACTTCTTTAAGATGATAACCTTCTTAGCAGAGTTTGGGAAACAGAGACAAATTTGGAAGGAGATGGC
>VTLG01011071.1_pt1 | contig 39168 bp, 52 predicted proteins | sample 4694571 | NCBI WGS metagenome assembly VTLG01 (sample SAMN12604809, study PRJNA352737) | marine metagenome | biome: ENVO:00000447; feature: ENVO:00000209|ENVO:00000569|ENVO:01000036; material: ENVO:00002151; isolation source: viral sequences binned using virsorter ... | reverse complement strand
ATTTGGTGGTAGTTTACATACAATTCAATCAGCTGGACATGAAGCTTTTTTAAAAGCTAGAAATATTAAATATTTAAAAAGAATTAATCCTAAGTGGAATAGTTTGCAAGATGTTGAAGATTTTGTTGTAAGAAAGGGTGTTGTTCCAGAATTTATGATTCACGAATTAGGTATGGGTCAAGAAGCTACAACAAAAAAAAGTATAGAGTCTTTTATAGGCGAATTGTCTTCAAAGGTTAATTCAAAAGACCCTATAGAAAGAAAAGAAATACTTTCTTTAGGTAAAAAACATAAATTAAGTGATAGAATTATATCTAAAGCTTCTAAATTTATGTCTATTCCAGAAAGAACTCTAAGAAGAGATGCTTTTATGGCTCATTATATTAGAGCTTGGGAAAGGTTTGGTGGTGCTATTACAGACCCTGAACATCCGTTTTTAATACAAATGGGTAAAAAAGGGGTAAAAGCTACCCAATTCCTATATGAGGCTCCACAAAGGCCCATGTTCGCGAGAACTGCTCTAGGTAAGGTAATGACTAGGTTTCAGCTTTATGCGTGGAATTCGACCCGTTTTCGCAACGATGTGATAAGAGAGGCTAAAAGATATGGTTTTAAGCCTGGAACTGCCGCATATGAAAAATTCACTAGAACTATGCAAATTGACTTGTTTGTATTAGCTTTAGGGAATATGTTTTTATATAGTTTATTTGACAATGCATTGCCACAGCCTTTAGGATGGTTTCAGGATACTGCTGATTGGTTATTTGGAAATGAAAAAGATAGAGAAAGAGCTTTCTTTGGAACACTTCCAACAGCAATTGCTCCTCTTCAAATGATAACTCCTCCTATTGCAAGATTTCCTATAAGTGGTTTAATGGAATGGGCAAAGGATGATTATACTAAATTTAGTCAGTATCAAGTATATACAATGTTTCCATTTGGCAGAATAGTGAGGGATATCATTCAGCCAGACAAAGGTTTAATAGATAATCCCTCTAGATTATTAGAAAAAATGGCTGGTATGCCTTTGAGAGATTTGCAGAGATTCTCTACAGCAAGAAAGAAAGAAATTGAAGAAGGTCTTAGATATATACAACCAAAAGTAGGATTTTAATGAAGCCAACACCATTTTCAATATTAAATTTAAACATGAATGCTGAAGAAGCAGCAATTGAAGATATTAAAAAATCACAATCTTTATTTGATAGAGTCATAATGTAAATGAAACCTTATCTCCTTCTGAATTTGATGAATTTGGGTATCCTAAAAAAGAGTATGAAGGAATTCCTGATTTAGGTGAGTATACTCCAGGTTTTTATGACCCTTTAATAAAGACAGCGGGGAAATATGGGCCTGGATTAGTAGGAACTGTTGGAGGAGGATATGTACTTGCTCAAGCAGCAGCCAGATTATCCAAGTATCCATTTGCAAGAAGTCAATTTTTTAGAAACATGCAAGATGCTTCTACTAGAATAGAAGGCTATTATAATAATAAGAAATTATTTGAGAGAGGTAAAGTTTTTCCTGGAGTTTTTTCAACTTCAAAAGGCACGGATTATAAAAATATCCCTGATTTATTTGGAGGGAGAAAAATTCAAGAGAAGATTGGTAAAGTTTTGCTTACTATTGACCATATGATGGACCCTGAAGGACCTGCCGTTAGACAATTTTTAGAAGAGTTTAAAGAAGGTGGTAAAACTGGTCTTGTACACAAAACTAGAGGAATGACAGAAGAGCAAATGCTTCGAGAATTTAAAAATCTATTAATACCAATTAAAGAAGGTCATCATAAAGGAGCTATACCTGCTAAGTTGTTTGGGCTTGGAGGTGTTGAAAATATGAATGAATTTTTACAAGCAATAAGATTAGAAGAAGCTGAAAATGCTTTAGATATACTTCGTTCTAATAATATGGATGATGAGCAAATTTCGTTTTGGAAGAAAGAGAAAGCAAAAGCAAGTAAAATGCTTAGATATGAAACTCAAAAGACAGAACTTATAAAAAATGCTAGAGGAGTGCCTATAAATAAAGAACGATGGAAAGCCTCTGGTCTTGGACCTATAACAAATACAAGACTTGGTTATGCTTTAAAAGGAAATACAAGAGCTATAGCAGATTGGGTAAATAGCTCGCAATTTCTAGCACCTGACACTAAAGTAACTATGTCTCATTTTGATGCTAAGGATAGAAGGCAGTTATTTAAAGATGTTAAAAATTTTGGAAAAATATATTTACCAGTAGACAAAACTATTGAATCATTGCCACCAGTTCAAGCTGAAATGTATGGAAGTACTATGGGAGGGAAACCGAAACAAAGAGTCGGAGGTATATTTAATTGGAGTAAGCAAGCTTTCGAATTTTATGAAAGAGGGATGAAGGAATATTTAGAAAAACATAAAGGTAAACCTTTTTTAAGCTTAATTCATGCTAAAAATTATGCTTTTGAGAATTACGTAGCTCCAATGATTGACGAGATAAAAAAGCAATCAGAAGAATCTTATAAGCTTGGTGATTTAAATAGTGGAGAGATAAAAAAGCATAGAGATATGATAGACCAATTGAGAAATAATGTAGATATGGATGTAAGTAATCCTAAACAAATTAGAATGAGAGTAGGATTCTCAAATGTAACTAACCAACAAACAGTAGCTGGTGTAAATACTGTATTTGATTTCTGGAGAAGTCCCCATAAAAGAGCTGTTAGTGAGTCTTTTCGGAAAATCCCAGAACTGTCTACTGCTATTCCAGGCTCAATCAAACATAGCATACTTGTTAGTGATGTATATGATACATTTGGACTACCTGACCATTTAGCGACAAATACACATGTAAATGTTGCTTATACTAGCAATGTTCAAAAAGACCCTAAATTATTTAAAACTCCTAAAATGACACATCAGAAGATAATAGAGCAAATGAGTGAGAAGGATTTGCGTGGATTGCTTGAAACTGTTACTGACCCTAAAATGTTAAAAAGAGTATCTGCGAGATTAGCAAGACTTGCTGTCTTTAAAAAATAATTACCGCTTTTAGACCTTTAACTACAATTAACGGTTTTTAAGGTCTTCCTCCAAACTTTCAAATGGATTGTATAAATAATTATAATGGCATTCTCTATGTATTATTATAGAGTCTTGTTCGTGAAAGCTTCCATCTAGATTTACAAAACCTGATGATGCTTTATAGGATACTGATGATGGGCTTACTAATTCTTTACATACTGGACATTTAATCATCGCACTCTACCATTCCCCAGAGAAGACATAAGTATACTATAGAGTCCGTTAATCTACCCCTTATATCTTCTCTTTGACTTTTATGTCCTTTGACATAAGCACATATGCCGTCTATATGCTTTAATAAATAGACAAGTAGTACTTCTTTTCTGTCTATGTCGAGATTTTCAGCTACTCTTTCGAAATTAGCAAATGCATTATTCTGTTTCCTCGCGTACTCCTTCTGTCCCGCTTGTCTCACCGTCTGTATCTCCTTGAAGATTTGGTTTATCAAGCTTTTCATTTGAAGCTGAGTCAGATTGCATTTTTTCGTATTCTTTGACTTTTTCATTTATATAGTTTGTAAAGTTTTCATTATCATTTTTCATTTCAATATATAAGCTAAATGCTTTTTCAAGCTCGCTTAATAAACCCATTAAGGAATTAACTCTATTGTTTAATTCTAATACAGTAGATGTTATTTCTCTAATTGTAGGTTTTTTTCTAACTTTAAATCCATTGCTCATATTAATTGCTAACTGCAATATTTAGGTATCTCAACCTTGTATACCGCAGTAATCTCCTTTTGCCCTTATTTTATCAATATTCTTTCTCAATTTTTCTGTATATCTATCTAAAGCTTTGTCCATTTCTATATCTTTTTGTATAGGTCTTCTATAAGTATTATCAATAGATATACTATTATGAGTATTTACTAATTTAACATCTATTGGCTTCATTTCAAAATACTTTTTTATAGCCATTTTTAAATTATTGCCTTGTTGTGTATCGATTCCTATAATTTCATCTATAATAATCTTTATTTTTTCATAATCTTTTAAGTAATTCATTTATTTTATCCTCCTCAAAACTTAATACATTCTTAGTTGTTTTATTTGGCACTGGTTTAAAGTCTATGCCTTTTAATATTTCTTTAGGAATATCCTTGCATATCAATTCGTGATAATGTTTATTTAAAATTCCATATCTTCCATTTTCTCTATAAACTGGGAACAACCCTTTATCTCCGCAAAGAAATAAAGGATTATTGCAAACCCAGTAACCCTCTCTAACTTCAGTCAAAGAGGAATAATATTTCTTATTTTTTTCGAATAGCATTCATCAATTCCGTTAGTGGTATTAAAGCAATTTCACTTTGCTCATTATCACCACCCATCACCATTTTACCAGTACCATCCATAACAATATCTTTGACTAATATTTTTAAGTCACTTACGGGAAATAACAACGTTGTTATTATCTTTCCTTTGTATGTAAGAATGTGAGCCCACCATTCAGCTTCAGTTACATTAAGCCCACTTAATTCTCCTCTACATGCTAATTCTATTGCTATGTTGCCTGTTTTTTTCCACTTATCTCTTTCAGTCTTTACCTCTACTTTGCCCATAGCAAGTGTTTTTGCAAGACTTTTCTCATAGTGAACTCCAAAATCTAAATCAATGTCAAACTTATTGTTTTTATTTGTTTTGAAGTCTTTCATATACTTCTTTAGTTTTTCAGCTGGTTCCATTGCGCCCCCCTCTATCACTTTAAATGCCTCCAGATTGTTCTCTTAGAAACTTTATATTTATTGGCTAACCAATTTATTGATTTTCCTCTAAATTTCCTATAATAAAGTAACCAAAATTTATGTTTTATTTTCTTAGGTCTGCCCATTAGAACCACCCCCATTCTTTTTTAAACGCTTTAATTTTAGCGTATCTTTCTTTATTGTACTTATCTTTATCAAATCCTTTACTTCTAGCTTTATGAGCTAGTTTTCTTCTTGCTAAAGTTTCAGCACTATTCATGTTCTTCTTCATTGTATTCCTCCAATACATTGTCTATTTCTTTACACAATCTATTCATTTTATTTAAAGAGGCTATTGTGTCTCCATTTAACTCTTTAAATATTTTTCTGCAAACAACAAGCAAATCATAGACTTGCTCTATATTTTTTATGTGTTTTGCCATATTACCCCCTATAACTATCTTTCCAATGATTGAATGTTGCTACTCCTATCCATAAAGATAATGCAATTAACAACAATCCTCTAATAATACCTAATATATCCATAATACCTCCAATTTATTAGGGCAAACATTTGTGAAGAGATGACATAGTTAGCTTGTGAACTGTCCAGAGACTTTGTCTAACTTATCACGTAACTGCTCACCGTTACCGTGTCGTTTGCCCTAAATTTATGGGAGTGTTAACCAGGTGAAAAGGAGACTTATGGATTAAGTCAAACACCCCGCCCTTCTCGCGATAGGACGACACTCCCAAGTTTAAAAACCTCTACTCGATAGTTTTTTTAATACATATTTGGCTAATTCTTCTTCTTGATGGGACAACCATCTTAATAGTTTCCCAAAACTTTTGTCTGTTAACGGACCTTTTCTCGTATTGCATCTCATGCATATCATTTGCAAATTATCAGGAGTTGAAACGCCACCCAAAGACAAAGGATGGATATGGTCACATGCCATATTGTTAACAAGTAAACGCGTAGTGCAATACCTGCATTTCCTTCCATAAGCCTTATGCAATAATTCTCTAACTTCCGTAAGTGATATTTTAAATTCGACCTCATATTCCTTACTCCTTCTTTTTAAAGTCGTTCTTAAAGTAGAAGATTTTTTCATAAGTCTATGAAATACCTTTTTAGCAAAATGCTTATGATACCTTCTTAATTTCTTTTTAAATCTTTCTTCCCAAATAGTTAAACCTCTAGGGGACTTGCGTCCCCTTTTAGGTTTGTTTGAAGTAGTAGAAATTTTATCTAGACCATTGCCCATCAAATTTCTCTGCTTCTTTTTCAGAAGAAACTAAAGTAGAGCCTTGAACTTCTTTAACATTTAGATGCTTCATTAAGTTGTTTAACTTTGCTTCTACTTGATTTAGTCTTCTATTATTTTGAAAAGATATACTTTTCACTGTACTGAAACTATTTTTCCAATAGCTTCTTCTATAGTTCTTTCTTTTACCAAAAAGAACTCTTTTCATTAATCTACGCATTAGCTACTCCTTCTGCTGTTTGTTTGCTTTTATCCCAGAAACCTAATATTAGCTGTACTTCTAATCTCCATATTCCAAACATGAAGCCTCTTACTGTTCCTGGCGTGTCTTCAGGATGTATATATCCTATTTTAAATATATTTAATAAACGAATGAAACTTACTTCGTCTAACATATATATTCCTAGTAATTTACCCATTTGTCCTCCTTAATCTGAAACTTGGTGTCCATTCTACATGTGTATCAAATAGCTCTCCATCTGTATTTTTAAACAATCTTACTTCTCTTTTTGGAGATTTTGATTGGCCATTTAAACCAATAACTTTTCTTGATGCGTTTTCTATAGCACCGCTACCTTTACCAGCATATAAATCCAACACTTCATTTCGGCTGTATTCGCGACTAACTTGAGATATCTGCATTACAATCAAATCATTATTTACAGCCATGTTAGATAGTCCGTGAGATATATATTTTATCTTTTCGTATTCTCCTCTATAACTTACTGGAGTATCTACTAAATCAATATAATCTACTATAACTAACTGTGGTTGTAATTCTCTTACTTTTTCATATATTTTATCCAAAGTAGGAGATATTGTTTGAATCATAATGTGTTCTAACTCCTCCTTATGCGTTTTATATAGCGTTTCATGATTATTGTTGACGGTATCTTTATCTTTATTTGACACTATTTGTAAGTGTCTTCTATGCATATACCAAGACGAAAGCTCTAAACTTAAGAACAATGTTGGTATTTGCCATTCTTTGACTATTTTATTATTAGAAAAATCAACTCCTAATGCTAAATTTTGAGCAAAAGTAGTTTTATTAGAACCAGTAGGTCCAAATATAGTTACTAATTCGCCTGGAAATATAGTAGATTCAACGTTCAAGCCTAATGCTCTTCCTAAATCTATTGTTTTTCCACTGAAATCAGTAGTTAATCTTTCTTCTAATTCTCCTTGCATTTCATCAGATGATTTAATGTCTACTAAATAGTCCTTTCTTGCAAAGTGTATACATTGTGTTTTGCAATGCTCTAACATTACACTATCATGACAACCATATTTATAATTTCTATTATAAACATTTTCAACCATTTCTAATATACTATTTTCAGGCATACTCTTATTGTTCCAATGCAACATACATACTTTTGCATAGTGACTTGGTATACCGTGTCTTTTAAAATGACTGATTATTCTCATAGCTGTGATATGCCTACTACCTTCTCTTGCTCCATTTCCAAGCATTGATTGAACACAAGGTATTATCTTATTTGGTTCTGATATTTTATTAAAAATCTTAATATCTGGAACCTCTTCAACAACTCTACTTTCTAGTTCTCCATTTCCTTCTAATGGATGGTATTCAAAATCGAATCTACTATGTTTAGCTAACTCGAATATTTCTTTAGGTTCTTTATTTAATACTTCTTCTTTAGTCAAAGGGATTTTAAATAAATCAGTTTTTTGATTTATAGTATGTTGAAGCCTGTATATACCTGTTCTCATGTAAATACTTGAGTCTATATTAGGCATTAGCTTCTTCATTGTTTGTTTGACTATAAATGGTAAATCATTACCAGATTTGAAATTAAATAAATCTCCAGAAAGAATAAGGTGGTATCCAGAGCCAGAAAAATAAGATTGAAAGCTCCGACTGCTTATATCTGCTTCTTCTAGCTCTAGAATAATACCCCTCAAGATATCTAAAGTTCTTTCATCACTCCTATCTTGTTTATCAATATCTATTGGAATCTTGTCAATATATCTAACGCCAAAGAAATTCTTTAAACTTCCTTTTTCTTTTACATATTCAACTGCTGATTCATCATATAGATAAACACTACGATATAAAGCCTCTTTTGGGCTCATATATGCATGTAGCTTATTTATAGGAATAATTATACCTCTATTAAAAGGTGTGCCTCTAGCTATCTCTACATAGTTCATAGATTCGCTAAGCCATTCCCTGACATTTCTGGAGCACCCTTAACTTCGTCTGTTAGTTCTTTAATATAGCCTTTACCTTTTAGCCAATCAATATCACTTTTAAGTTTATTTTGATTTTCTTCGCTAAATTTATATACTTTAGGCCATACATTAGTATATGCTTTAGCACCAGGCTTTTTAGGCTGTTCTTTATAGAAATATGCTATATAATCATACGAAACAGGCTCATATTCAGCTGTACCTTTAGTAATAAACCTATCAGACAAATAATCTGATATTTTATCTATTTTAGCACCTTCTCCATCTTCCCATTCGCCTTTTACATTGATTCCAGCAGTACAACCTATAGCATCAAAGAAATTGTATAATCTCTTTAATACACTACCGCCTGTAATATTGCCTTTATCATCTTTTTCATAAGAACCTTTTATTTGCAACTTTCTATTATAATCACTATGTTCTTGCTTAACTTCTACTTCTATATATAAGTCAGCCCAATCAAACATACCTGATTTGTCTTCAAAATTCATTATAGCAAATTTACATATGCCTAAGAATTTATTACTATCGTTACTAAATTCAGTAACTTCGGGTTTAAATATCGCCATTACTTTTTCTCCTTATAGATATTCTTCCAGTTTAACTCGATTTCTTTGCCTCTCAAATGAGGACTTCTACTACCAGCCTCTAGTGCTTCATTTGCTTTAAATGATACCATTAGCTTGTTCTTTTCATCATCTCGATAAACATACCCTATAGCATCGCAGTCTGCCATTAACATATTCTTTAACTTGCCTGTTAAATCTAGACTTTCTGGCTCAACTATAGCTTTACTGTCTACCACGGCTCTTGCCCATTTCCTATGTCCGATGACAATTACATGAGGAAATATCTCTTTTAGAACATTTACAGTATTTAATACCTTTTCTCTAACCATTGCAAAACCTTTGCCAAATGCTAAGTCTTGTACAGCTGATACATTTTCTTCTTGGCATACTGTTTGTTCTGCCCATGTAGCTATCTTATCTATAGTATCTATAGCTACATATTTGTATTCGTGTCCATCTTTCGCTTCTTTGAGTATATTGATAAGGTCTTCTCTATTTTTAGCCTCTTCAATATAACCGTTTACCATATTAGCACCACCTTCTGTATCAATTATCAAACAATCGTTTAATTGACTCAAAGCAGTAGTTTTACCTACCTTTGGAGCTCCGTATAAAAGCATTACTTTTGGATTTTCCGATATTGCTTTTCTTTTTACCTTTTTTAGTGCCATTGCACCTCCTTTTTAGTTAACGAAAGGGCCTTAAGAGAACCTCACATATTCCTTTGCCTAACAGTGAGTACGCAATGTTGACTGTCATTAGGACTTACAGGACCAGTTATTGGCTCTCTTAAAGCTTCTTAAGTTAATACTATTTATTTAAATAAACAACTACTTTTCTCAATTGACATTGTAGGAAAATGAAAGGATATAAACTCCTCGTAAGGCTGTTTTGTCACAACCTTTCTTATAGCATTTGCTATGAAGCTTCCAGACATATTACTACAGTAGCTTGTAGCCTTCATATTACAAGGTTCTTCACTACCTTCTTCGTCAGGATACCACACCTTTTCATACTTTTTTAAAGTAGGCTTTAGTATAGTATATTGTTGATAATGTTCTGCTCCCATTCTGCCATCTATTAATGCATATGGCTTTGAATATTTCCACTTAGTTAAAGCCTTAACAGCATCCATTCTAGACTTCATGCTGTCAAAACCTAATACTATTATGTCATTATTATCCATATAGATATAATTATCAAACACACTATCTTGCATCATAATTTGACATTTGTTGTTAATTTTTAACAGTTTATCACCTAAAGCACTTACTTTTTGCTTTCCTAAATCAGTAGAATCGTATTGAGATACACCTATATTAGGAGTTTCTATCTTGTCATTATCGTATAAGCAAAACTCTTCAGCTCCCATTCTAACTAGTTGTATGGCTGTGGCACTACCAATAGCACCACAACCAAGTATATGGAAATTAAACTGATTCAAGTTGTCTACTAAACCTCTTGACCTTGTATTAATATCCATACCAACCTCCTCCACCAAATTGACTATTCCAAGCAATAGTTTCACATTTGTCTTTGATTCGATTATCATCCCAATCAAATAATTCATTTGGCATCATAGTCATTAAACGAGACATTATTTCGTGTTGGTTACCCTTTAATATCTTTAACTTAAAAGGCATTTTCTTCTCTTTACAAGTTTTATTAAATGATTTGACTTCTAATCTATAATCTTTTAATTTTATAGTTCCACTAACCATATCATCTTGTATTGATTCAGCTTTTTCCAACGCTTGAGTAAATGCATTTTCTACTGTAAGAGACTGTTCATTTAATGCCATTTGTCTATTATTGTAAGTTGAAACATTTCCATTACTATGCCATACAACGCCTCGATGGTTACTTATTCCATTTACATTTCTATAGTTCAATTGAGGGCTAGAACACAATTCTTTATATTGCTTCTTCATAGCATCTGTAATCTTAACTTTTGGATGCTTTCTTTCAATAGTCAAATTAGTGTCATAATGTTCTTCAATGGGGAGACTTCCAGCTTTCCATATACTTACTCTAAATTTATATTCTTCTTTAAGATTTATAACTAGAGCTAAAGAGAAGCTGTTGTTTTCCCAAGCATTAATTTCATTTTCATCTGTACCACTCCAAAATGCTCCCATAGTATGATGAGAATGCCACCAAACAAACTTCATATCAGGATTATTATACTTCATACCATATTTCATAGTATATTCAGCGACATCATCCTTATCTAATTCAGTATTAGTCCCAGTATTTTCTTGTTTGAGTATTTCTACATCGCTTATTTTAAATCTACCATCTTCTTGTGGTACTGCTGTCATTAATCCAGATATTTCATTTTTATCTTCATCATGAGCCAATTTAGCCCATGCTTGTAACTTATACCAATCATTTTCTGGTATATAAAACATGTTTTCTAAGTTCATTAAACTTCTCCTTATTGGGTAGATACCCATTGTTTCATTAACGTTTCTATTTCTTCATTGCTCATAACTTTTTCTTCTGTACTTTCTACTTTTTCAATAAGATTATTATTATGAATATAATCATATACCCAATTATTACCTGGGCCATGAGGACCTGTGCAAATATAATAATGTAATTTTTGCATCCATTCATTTAAATAATCTTCAATATCTGGATTTAAGTAATAACCAGTAATACCTTCTAATACATTGCTCATAGTTGAATTTGATACATCGGAATTATCAACTTTCCAAGATAGATGTTCCATTATTAAACCAACTATTCCTTCTGCAACTTCATTATTGACTCTGATATTCTCAACATGCTTATTAAAAGTCCAATTATAATCACAACTATCTATAAATTTGCATTTAATATCTTTGCATTTTTGAAGTTTATAATCATTTGATTCATGTCTAGAAATACTTTCTTTTCTTGATATATCATTTAAATAACTATTACAATGTGATGTTATCATATCATAATCATAAAGGTTTGTATATGATTCTAATACATTTTCAGGCATTCCATAGTGTAATAAATAAGGCTGATTATAAGGATTTGAATAACTTGTATTATAATATTGAGCCCATTGCATTAATAACATAGCCATACTTAAATAGTCACTATTTTTAAATGCTTTGCGAACATCATCACTATAATTATCTAAACAAACTGTTCCATAATTATTCCCATATCTATTTACTGATATATATGGAAATTTCAGAAAATCATTCATGTATTTGCCTGTAAAATTAGGAGCATACATCATATCATTCAATAAATGTCTAAATGATGTTTCAGCTACTATATGAATATTATCCAAAGGTATTTTATTGGTAACTTTACTCCCATTGTATACCTCTAAAACTAAATCAGATAATACAATGTCTAAATAATACATAGTTTTTGGTTCACTTATATCAACATAAGGAGTAAGTTTAACCTTTCCATCTGTTGTTTTTGCAACTATATCACATTGTTCTATTATCTTATTTGTAAATTCATTACAAAGCTCTTGAAATACAGCTGTATCTACATTTCTTGAAATACCTAAATGTTTTAACTTAAATCTTTCCATCTCCATAGTTCTTGCTTGTCTTTCAAAATAACCTAAATAATTAACTTTTGTTTTAGTTCTGTAAACTAATCCATGAATATCTCTAGCTTTTTTGTGTAAATCCATTCTTTTCCCTAAATATTCTTTAATTTTATCATATGTGCCAGGTTTCCAATTCCATTTACCTGTAATATCAATAGGTTCAATACCATATACATTTAATTCGTTGTTTATTCTGGACATATATGAAAGAAATTCATCTTGTGGACCAGTTGCAATTCTATTTAATTCGTCTTGAGACAAATTATTTAAATAATCCAAGTCATTTACTTGAACATTTGTACGACCATTATAATATTCTAACATATTATCTCCTCGGTTTGTATTAAATGAGAGAATGCGCCACTGCCGTTACGACTTACATCTCTCATTTAAAGTTATTGTTGATTACTATCCACCTACTTTGTTGTTACTTGCGTAAGCAACTAATGCACCATCAGTTAGTTCAAAATCATTTTGTCTAATAGTACCTTGTACCATTACATTTGCTGATGCAGGTATATCTAATTCAACCCTTAATTCTCCAACATTCTTGGATGTTGTGTCTCTTGGACTGAATTCTCCATTTTCAAGTAAATTGATAGTTATTGTATCATTTGCCATAGCTTTTTGCCCTCCTTAGGCTGTTTTTTTTTCGCAATATCCTTTCTTTTTTATATTGCTCTATTATACTATCGATGTATAAATCTGCTCTATCTTCCCAAAAATTCATCACTGTCCTCCTCTACGATGTAAAAGATAGCTCCTTCCTTGCATTGACTACACATACCTACTGGCTGTGTATCAAATTCTTCTTCATTGCGTAATCCTTTGTCATATTCTCCAGTATCATGTAATTCATACTGAGGTGGAGCTAAACAACAATTACTGAACCATTCTATTTCTTCTATATTTATTAAAGGCCTTTCATCAATAAGCTTTTTAAAAGCACTATCATTATCGCCCATTTCCTTTACTCTTCCCATTAATTAATTCTCCTACTTTTTTTAATAATCTCTTAACTTTACTAATATGAGGTATAAACATGTCTTTCGGGCAAGTGTCTCGCTACTATGTGCACTCCTTCCAGCTGGAAAGGATAATAACTGAGTCCTTGTTATCTAGTAACAATACTCCTATTACACTTCTTACAATCGATACTATTCCCTAAAACCTTCAGGTTGTCTAAAGTAGTTCTACTCCAGAAACAAACCCTAGTTTATACCTCATATTAATTTTATTTAATTCTCTTGCTATTTGCTATGATAAATATTCATTTCATCTCTATAACAATATTCGCAAGTATCTTGATTTACCATTAAATCGCCTCTTACTATTGAATTACAAGTACTACATTCAGTTGGATTAAAATTATCCATGAACTTGATTATTGCATCTTTTATTGATTCCATAATACTCCTTTTATTTGTCTATTTAATTTTTAATCGTATATTGAGTAGAGAATATACAAGAAACTCTACTCTGGTAATTATATCCTTAAGATACCTTTTACATCTTTGGTATAATCAGATGTGTATATTTTTAGCAGATAATGCACTATCTACTGTATAAATCTAAAGCAACATCACCAAATATTTCTCTACCTTTAATCATAGCTAAATGTCTGGTTTTTGAGTAAACAATCCTAACTGCTCCATTAAATCTATTTATAACATAATACTTTTTATCTCTTCTCTTATCTTTTGCTTCTGCTTCTGCCTCTATCATATATTTTATAGTATGCATTATATCTCCTTTTATTTGTCTTTTTATTAAATAACTGATGTACAGCTAATTATATAAATCCCACTCTACTTGCTCATATAATATGCTTCTTAGTCTCCCTATTACAAGATAGGTTTTACATTGACGACTCCACATATTATAATCATTGCTTTTAAGTTTCGTTATATTGCGCACTGTACAATCAGTTATTTAATTTAAAATATTTAAGCACCTTTGATATGATTTCCATAGAGAGCGACTCTATTTTATACATATCCACATACTGTTATTGTATCGATGCTTATGTGTTGACAATGCCTAGAATTTAAGGCTTGCATCACTACTGTTAAACTTTGTCAATGTTCATTTAATCGTAGCAATTATTAATTTAATTATAATAAAATAAAGTAATAAAGGTGAAGAATAGGATGCACTCATAAGATTGCGAGGTTTCCCTATAACATTCACCTTTATGTATTACTTATAATATAAAAATACTACTATCCCTACACATAGTGTGCAGCTTGCTGGATAGTAGTATAAAACGATATGTTTTAGATGCTGTCGACGAAGTCGTCTATATCTAATTCGTTTTCTTTATTAGGAGGACCGAGATAAATAGCAGCTGGACGCTTTTCCCCAGTGCTTGTGTCGAATTTCTCCTTAAAGTAGGAAAGTTCCCAACCAACGGCTTCCACTAACGAAGTTAGATGCTGAAGGTCTGCGACTTGTGAAACTTTCCATATCATAGCACCAACGCCTGTCTTAGTTTTAGAAGGAACGATTTTCTCCTTCTTAAGATAGGCTTTGAGTGCGGCTTTAGCTTTGTCCATAATAAATTTACTCCTTTTTAATTTAGTTGTGGATATAGGTAAAGATGATACCTACATCGCAAGATGTTAAGGGGAAAAGCAAGCGATAGTACCCATACCAAATGGTTTCTATGTCGAAATTTCAACTGAGTTGACCCCGTAGGGGCCTGAATTTCGGGCGGGTACCGCTTGATGTATATCCCACACACGCATTCTTTTTATATTTTTTTGAAAATTCAACGTAAACCCCTGTTTTTCAGTGATTTAGGCACTTTTTTTAAAAATGTCTTGCAAAATATATTTTTTGGGTTATTTTACTACGTAGTAAGTATAGCGTAGTAAGTAGCGATACTTAGTACTTTAAAGATAAAAGACAAAGAAACGATATATACTGGCTATAAAAGTTATTACTTGCTTTATATTTGCTAATATAGCTATATTATAGAGATAATTACGCGTAATTTTTAATATTTAGGAGGAAGAATGGCAAGATACGAGAATAGAGGCCCTGTTATGAACCTACGTAGAAATAGAAATCAACAATCTACGTGGAATACAACTCAAGGACCCGAAGGTGGACAAAGGGTACTACCTGGTAAGTTTAATACAGCAACTGGAGAACCAGGACCTGCAACTTATGCTGAAACTGGTACTAAAAGAGATGATTTTATACCCAGAGCATCAGCTTATGAGAGAAACCAAGGTATAGACCCTGCAACATTTGATGTTACAGACCCAGAGCAAGTGATGGCTTTTCAAAGACAAGCAGGATTAAAGGAAGATGGTATGTTTGGACCTAAGAGTAAAGCAGCTTGGGAGCAATATGTTAATAGAATGAGAGCGTCTGAAGGCGAAGAACAGTACGATTTTGGAGGTCCTGAGGGTTTAGTGGATTTAGTGGGTGAAGAAGGCATTTATAAAGCAGGACCTGAATCTAAAAGGAAAATCGATGAATTAGTTAGAGCTAACGAAGAAGCTGGAATGTATCAAGGCGATATACGTACTGGAGACGATGATTCTTATTCTTTTAGTGACTTCTGGCAAGGATTATGGAGATAATTCATAATGATAGGAGGGCTTATTTCAAACATAACATCAGGAATATCATCGGGTCTTGACTACGTTAAAGATACTGTGTCTGGGGCTTTGGGTTTTGATGATAGCAGCCAATCAATAGATGCTTTAGAGTCTAAGAATCAAGCAATAAATATAAATGACCAATCTGATGGAGATAATAGTCTGATTGATGCAGCGATTATAGGCAATAATGCAGCGACTTATGGAACTAATGTAGGTATGGCATTTGGAGCTGGTACCGATAAAAGACCAGACCTCAGTGCGGCCAATACTTCTAAGGTAAAGCCTGGGCATTCATTAAGTGGGCAAATTACCAATACAAGCACTGCAAACTTAGATGATACCCTAGATTATGGAGAATATCTCGGAGAATCTGAAGAAATACAACTTAATGTAGACCCTTTATCAGATGACCAATATTTTCAAACAAGTTCAGACCAAGCTACTAAACCATATCCTACTCCATCTGTAGGCTACAAAGGTGCTGCAGAACCTGGTCGTTCTGGAGGTTTTGGTGCATATAGAGGTCCTTGGAGCCCAGAGGTGTATGAAAAACATGAGAAAGAGCGTAAGGACTGGACAGATGCAGGTGATTTCGATAAATGGATTGATGAGGAAAAGTTGCAATGGGAACAGGGTCAATGGAAAGAAAGGCAAAGGCTTGCAGCTATTAAAAAAAAGAAAGCCGAAGCTACTGGAAAGGTACTACAAGAATTTTCTGATGCTTTTAGAAAAATCAGAAGTGATAGTAGAGACCCTTATACTTATTCAGAACAAAGTATATTCGGTGGAGGCCTTAATCTTTAATGTTTGTTGGTAAAGCATTACGCTTTCTTAAACTACAATTACAGAGACTAAAAGTTGTAGATATTAAAGCATCTTGTCTTTATATCTATAAATGGTCTAGAATGATAAGAGAAATCGAATCTGATAACAATCCTGAAGCAGCAGCTAAAACAACATCTGCTAAAGGTGTCTATCAGTTCACAGACGATTCTGTTCAAACTGCAAAGAATAGAATGTTTAATATGGGATTTTTCAAAGAGGATATAAGGGAAATACCTATGAATCCTCATAAATGGACTGATGAGCAAGCTGATTGCATATTCTTAGCTAATATGTTTGCTCAGAGAGGTTCTGATAAATTATTAAGTAAAGTGGCTTATGGAGACTTAGAGGCTATGAAAGAAGCATATTACAAGTTTCATCATACAGACCCAGATAAAGCTACTATTAAAAGAGTAAATAAAATTATGGAGGTTTAATGGGCGCAGCTTATGCAAAATATTTAAAGTGGATTTTAAAAAGATACGGATGGAAAGCTTACGATAAGGCTGCACGAGCTGTAAGAGGATTGTCAGGTGCTGGCTCAAAAGGTTTAAGACAATTTGACAAAGGTTTCAGAGAGGGGGTCGATTTAATGCCTCCAGGATTAGCTGGCCCTCGTGGAGTAGCTTCAGAATCAACTAGAAATAAAGCAATTGTTAAGAATTTAGATGATTATATGAAGAGAACAGGCAATAGAGACGTTTTTACTGATGATTTTTTAATGGAAAGACAATCTATAGTAAACGCAGGTAACATGGATTTATTCAGAGAATGGGCTCCAAAAATGAAAACTGATGAAGTACTAAAATATATAAAAGGAAATGTGAGAAAGAATGTTGCTTCTGGAAGGACTCCTGCACCAAGACTAGCTGTTAAACAAGGGACACCAGAAATTCCTGCAGCAATGAAAGGCTTCATGTTGAACAATCCCAAAGCAGGAAAGCCACTTCCAAAAGAATTGGCAAATATAATAAATATGAGGTATAAAGGTCAAAAACAGTTTCCATGGAATCCAAAGGAGAAGATACATCCAAAGCATGGGATGAAGAATGCAACATACGGAGATATATTAAAAAAGTTCCGAAGGGGAGAAATATCAAGGTATGAGCATATGGGGTATACTGGATATGACCCTAAATCTGTAGATGATTGGTTAAAAAGAATGTTTCAGAAAAGCCGTCAAGAAAAAATTCGTAGAGAAGGTGCTGAAGGCATAAGCTCTGAAGAACTGAGAAAAATTTTTGATTTAGACTAAATAATGTATACTATCAATATACATCATAAAGGGGACAATGCTCCTACGACATATAAGATATACAGGAAAGAAGAAGCTGATAATGAAGATTTGGAATACAAACACTGGAGAGAAGCTAGAGAAGGAGAATATGGTCTATCGGACGACGATTACGTTGCCAAGGTCATCTCCAAGTCCATTTATAAGCCTACCAGCATTTATGTTCGCTATCCTTATGGGTATACTTTTTTTAATCCTAAGTACACTTCTGTACAGCTTAAAGCAAGTGGGAGGAAGTCTAATACGACCATTAGTGGAAAGACTAACTGGGAAGTGTTGTCCAATGGGCAAAAAATGAAGAATTTAGCTATGGTCTATGCTCAGACCATGGATTATGATAAAGCAATAGAACACGTTCTAGATAATCCAACTGATAATCAAAAAATCATGTGGAAGAGAAGAATGAAGAAGGAGAAATTCAAAGATATGGTAAGAGATGAATTACAAGAACTATTAAAAGAGCATGGTATGACTGAAGAATACACTCTTCAATTATTAGAAGATACTATACAAACAGCTAAAGCTAAAGGCGATGTTACTAATTTAATGAGAGCTGTAGATAATCTTCAAGATATGCATGGTATGAAAGAGAAACATTTAGTTAAAACAACAGAACAGATTGAAGCTACTAGTAATACTAAACTCATTGATGAACTTAGAGAAACAGAAGACAAGTTAATTGCTACAAGAACAACTGTTAAGGAGGAAGAATAATGAGTTATTTTGATGACTACTTAGAGAGTATAAGAGAGAAAATTGGAAGAGAAGGATTAAAGCCCCGTCCCAAGCCACCTTCAAGGCGGGCACCAATAAATGCTAAACGCGGTAAAAAAGGTTCTGATTATAGAGCAGGTCGAAGTATCGAGCTTCCAGCTATAGAGGAATCTATAATACCTGATGAAGAGCTTGGATAAACTTAGTGGATTACGAGGAAAAGTATGAGCAATTACAAGCTTTAAAGAAGCTTCGTAATAATATGGCTCTTTTTGGGAAGTATTGCTTTCCTACAGCTTTAAAGAAGACTACTCCTCCTTTTCATACAGATATATACAAATATCTGTCTGATGAAGAGAGAAAGAGAGTTTTAATAGCTGCTCCTCGTGGTACTGCTAAATCTACTGTTACTACTCTTATATATCCATTATGGAGAGCTGCTTTTAAAGCTACTGATGAAGAATTGTTTATAGTGATTATATCAGAGTCACAAGCTCAGTCTATAAACTTCCTATCTAGAATCAAATATCATTTGACTTATAGTAGTGAGTTTAAATCAATATTTGGAAATCTTGGCCCTGAAACAGCTACTAAGTGGACACATACAGATATTATATTAGCAAACGGTACTAGAATGGTAGCTGTTGGTACAGGACAAAGAGTTAGGGGTTTCTTGCAAGGAGATACAAGACCTAACTTAATTATAGTAGATGACTTCGAATCAGAGTTAAATGCATTTACCCCAGAAGCAAGAGCTAAAAATAGAAAGTGGTTAACAGAGGCTGTAATACCTTCTTTGTCAGATGATGGTAAAATAGCTATGATTGGAACGGTTATATCAGAAGATTGCTTTTTATGTTGGGCAAAAGAGTCAAGTGCTTGGAATGTCTTATGGTTTTCTATTTGGGACGATAATGAAAAGAGTATATGGCCAGAAAGATTTCCTAAAGAAAGAATATTGTCTATAAAAGAAGAGTTTAAGTCTGTTGGTAATATAAATGGATTTTTCCAAGAATACATGAATATAGCTCAATCTCCTGATGATGCTCCATTTCAACCAGAATGGATTAAAATACATCATTGGGAGTATAAAAGGATACAAGGGCAAAATTGCTTAATAAAAAATGAGGGTGAAGAAAATGAAAAAATTAAACCTGTTGAATTATATACTGGGGTGGACCCTGCAAGCTCTTTGTCTGCTAGGGCTGATTATTTTGTTATCGCTACTATTGCAGTTGATAATGAAAATAATAAGTATGTTGTAGACATATATAGAAATAGAATATCTCCTGCGCAACAACCTGGACTTATAATAGAGCACTATAAAAAATATAGACCTAGAAGAGTTAAGATAGAAACAGTAGGTTATCAAGAAGCTTTAAGAACAGGTGTTAGAGAGATAATGAAAGAAGAACAATTATATATTCCTGGATTAGAAGCAGGAGTTAAACCTAGAAGTTCTAAATCTGAAAGATTATTGTCCTTAGTTCCCCTCTTCGCGAAAGGGAACTTTTACTTTAGAGCAGAAGATACTCATGCTCAAGGAGAATTTTTATCCTATCCTAAAGGAAAGCATGATGATATTATGGATGCTGTTTGGACAGCTTTGGATGGCTCAAAGCCATGTAGAAAAAAAGATTTTGAACTATTATCAGAAGAAGAATGGAGGAACCCGAAAAAAAGTCTTGATTGGATGACTTTATAATTCGTAAATTAAGCAGATGGCATATAGCAAAAAAGACAATTTAGGTAATAAGCAGGATATAGTCAACGAAACTCAAGATATTTATAAAAAGTATACCTCTAAAAGAGATACTTGGGCTCAACAAGCAAAAGAGGATAAAGAGTTTAGGCTAGGAAAACAATGGACTCAAGAACAAAGAGATGTACTTGAATCTAGAGGACAAGCTCCTATTGTAATAAATAGAATACATCCAGCTGTAGAATCAGCTAAAGCGATGTTAACATCTAATAGACCTAGCTTTAGGTGTGCTCCTAGAGAAGATTCTGATAATAAAATTGCTCAAGTTATGAGTAATATGCTTGCATATATGTATGATATATCAGATGGTAGAAGTGTTGTTAGACAAGCTGTTGATGATTATTATGTAATGGGAGTTGGTTATCTCCATGTATATCAAGACCCAATGATGGATATGGGAAAAGGAGAAGTTTGCTTCCATGATGTAGACCCTCTAGATGTATATGTAGACCCTAATAGCAGAAGTAGATTTTTTGATGATGCTGAAAATATTATAATATCTAAGTTATTTACAAAGGAACAGGCTATTAAGCTTTGGCCTATGTATGAAAAAAAGATTAAAAATGCTGGTGGGGGGAATTGGAGTAATGATTGGAATGCTCCAGCTACCGAAAGAGCAGATAGTGGAGAAGTAACTTTCCCAGAGGATGTAGGTAGACTTGACAATGAAGAGTACGTTAGGGGATATGAAAGATACTACAAGGTTGATGTTGAACAGTTTAGGGTTTTTGAAAAGTTTTCTGGCAAGGAAGATTTATTAGATGAAGAAAGTTATAGTGAATATCTTAAAAAACCAGCTTATAGAATAAATGGACAATTAGTTACAGATGAAGAAAAGGCTCTTTCTTTGTATGCTCAATTAGTTACACAGAATGAGAAAAAGCATAAGCAAGAAATAGCTTTAATGGAAGAAGCTGGTTACGACGATGCGTCTATTGATGAATTCGCTGAAAAAGGACCTGAAGAAGTTTCCTTGCTAAAATTAGTTTATCATGATTTATTACATGAAGGCTTAATAGAAGTTGTTCAAATAACTATGAAAAAAGTTAAGCAATGCGTAATAATAGGAGATACTCTTCTTTATTCAAGAGTTTTGCCAATAGAAAATTACCCTTTGGTTCCTATAATGAATATACATACAAGAACCCCTTATCCAGTTTCTGATGTAAGATTAGTAAAAGGGTTGCAAGAATATATAAATAAAACACGTTCTTTGATAATTGCACACGCTACTACAAGTACTAATACAAAAATACTTGTCCCTGAAGGTAGTGTTGATATGAAAGATTTTGAAGAGAAATGGGCTCAACCTGGAGTTGCAATCCCCTATGACCCTACTGACGGCGCTCCTATGCCTGTTCAGCCCACTCCTCTTCCTAATGAATTATATCAAAATGAAACTACAGCAAAGAACGATATTGACCATGCTTTAGGTTTATATGAGATGATGATGGGTAATGCACAAGCTGCCCCTCAAACATATAAAGCTACAATTAGTATAGATGAATTTGGTCAAAGAAAGATGAAGTCAAAGCTAGCTGATATAGAAGCAGCTTTAACTAGATTAGGTCAAGTAGCTATTCCTTTGATGCAACAATTATACACAGGGCAGAAAATTATTAGAGTTGTTCAACCTAATAATTCTATGAGTGAATATATGATTAATAAAAGGATGTATGATGACAAGTCTGGAGAAATTAAGATTTTTAATGATATTAGTGTTGGAAAGTACGATGTTATAGTAGTAACGGGCTCAACACTTCCGTCTAATAGATACGCGGAACTTGAGTTTTATATGGACGCTTTTTCTAAGGGACTTATTGATAGACAAGAGGTTCTTAAGAAAACAGAGATATTTGATATGGAAGGCGTAATGCAAAGAACTGATACTATACAACAATTGAAGCAACAACTTCAAGGTGCTCAAGAACAGATTAAACAACTTAAGGGAGATATGCAATCTAGAGATAGAGAAGCAGTCAATCTTAGAAAACGGATTGAAGTTGAGAAGTTTAAATCAGGCCTCGACAATGTTAGCAATAAAGCTAAAGCAGCAGGCACTGTTTATGAAAAACGACTTGATGACAGTCTATCCACTGTAAAACAGCAGATACGAGATTCTGCGAAAAACATCGGCTCACCTTCTTCTGGTGGAAAGGAAGCAGCTAAAAGGAGAAAGAAATAATGTCACAAGATAATATACAACAAGATACCCCTCAAAATAACGAACAGACTTATGAAAGTTTGGAAGAAGCCGTATTTGGCGGTGATGATGTAGTTACTGAGGGTTCTTCAAATATTAACGACGCTTTCACAAGCGGTAATGAAGGAGATACAAATGCAGCTCCTGAACAAGGACAACCTGCAGAAAGAGTAGAAGGAGTTACTCAAGAACCTCAAGTCAGTAATGATGAAAAAAGATATCAATACTGGCAATCACAGGCTGATAAACTGAAGAATGAAAATGCTGATTTGAAGAGAAGCTTAAATGAAACTCTTCCTAGAACAGCAGAAGATTTGCAAGAATATCAAGAGCCTGTTGAGCAGAGAACTGAAGAGTTTCCTCCGCCTCCTGAAAAACCTCAAAGACCTAGAGCTTTTAATAGAGAGGAAGCATATGCTGACCCTGCTAGTGAAAGTGCTAGGTATTTAGACGAAGTAGAAGACTGGCGTGATAACATAAATGAATACAATACTTTGAAAACTCAATATCAAAGCGCTGTAATGGAAGAAAAATTCCAAAGTATGGAAAACGAAAGAGTAGCTGAGGCACAAAGGCAGCAGGCAATGCAGCAAAAAAATGCTCAAGTTAATCAAATCAAAGACCATGTTATGGGGCATTATGGTATGGATGAGAATCAAGCAAATGATTTTATGCAAAAAATGTCTAATCCTAAGTCTATAAATATCGATAACCTTGTCCAATTATATAGAATGCAACAAGGAGGAGCTCAAAATCAACCCGTTGAGAATAATGCAACTCCAAGTGCTACTTTTCAGCAAGTTCAAAATGCTCAGCAAGTACCATCACCAATGGGAGTGATGCCTTCTGGTCAGGCAAATGCTGATGGAAGAAATATAGAAGATAAGATTATGGATACGATGATAGGGAATTTTAATGCTAAAAATCCCTGGAAGTAATTTAATAATCGCCCTACCCTAAGGTCTAACAAGACAGCTGAGGACGGGCAAATTAAGGATGGAAGAAAATGGGAACATTTTATTCTGGTGCTCAAAGCAATACAGCTCAAGGCGTTTCTCTCGATTCGACTAGACGTAAGTTTAATTTCGGTGAGCGTGTTGCTGAATTAGCACCTGTGCAAAGTCCATTCTTCGTATATTTATCGAAGGTGGCAAAAAAAGCTACTAATGACCCTGTGTTCAAGTTTCTTGAGCAAAGACATCAGTGGCAAAGACGTAATTTTGCAGTTAATACAACTGTACCGTCAGGTAGTACTTGGGATACAGGCGCAGAGGCAGCAGGTGTAGCATGTGATGCAGCTTCTGGTGACTTGTATATTTCTTGCAAATATGACAGATATGGAAAAATCACTTCAACTGAGAATCCATGTTATTTTATATTACCAGGTCAAGTTCTAGCAATAGTTGATGATGATGGTGATGTAAGAAAATTCAGAATTGACCCTGACGCTACTGTAACTACTGTAACTACTGATTATACAGATGAAGATAATAATGGAAAATATGTAAGTCATTTAGAACATTCTAATGATTTATGTACTGTTATTACAGCTGAATCAATAATACCTTTACAAGCTATTGCAGCAGGTGATGCTTTTGCTAGTGGTAATAAAGGTCAAGTAATTGGTAGTGCATGGGCTGAAGGAACTGATTCTCCTGTTGGTTGGGAAGATAAATTATATGACAGAGAAGGATATTGTCAAATCTTCAAAACTGGTATGAACATCTTTTCTGGAACAGCTTTAGCTACTGAGTACAGAGGTATTGCTAATGAATTTCAAAGAATCTGGCAAGATAAATTAATGGAACATAAGATGGATATTGAACAAGCTATGTTATTTGGTCTAGGTGCTGCTTCTAACGAAACATCATCAAGTTCTGCTCCTGTTAGAACAACATGGGGTATTTTACCATATACTGAAAGCTATGGCAAAATCTATAATATGTCTTATAGTTCATCTGGTTATGATGCATTTTTAGATGCAATGGAAGATTTCTTTGCTCCTGAATCTGGTAATAGTGGTAACAAACTAGTACTGGCTTCAAGAAAAGTTATTACCTATTTGAATAAATTAGGTAGTGGAAGTTTTCTAAATAATTCTGTAGGTTCTTCTCAATATAGACTTGACGTAGAAACTATCCCTGGTGCTTTCGGGCATTCAGTAACAATGGTAAATACCATATTTGGCAATTTACACTTTGTTCAAGAGCCTTTATTAAGAGGTCCTTGGGAAGATTACTGTGTAGCTGTCGATATGAAGAATGTAGCTTACAGACCACTTGTGGGTAATGGTGTTAGTCGAGACACTTTCATTGAAACTAATGTACAAGACAACGGTGTTGATGGTCGACAAGACCAAATCATCACTGAAGGTGGCTTGGAAATTAGTGTTCCTGAAACTCACGCAATTCTTAAGTTTTCTTAAGGGGAGGTATATTATGGCTTGGACAGAAAGTTCAGTTAATGGTTATACAGTTCTTGAAGAAACTGGCTTAACTATTGCAGATAACGAAGGCGGAGATACTGAATATGTTACTGTTTCATCTGTTATAGACACTGGTTTATATCCAGGATGGGAAGGTGCTAAATTCCCAGTAATGGTTAAAGTGACTACAGCAGGTGGCGGAGCTGGTGTAATGGATGCATTTTTGCAAACATCTACTCAAAGCGCAGCTACAGGTGATACTTTTGGTGGCAGTTCTGTTACTCCTTTGTGGGCAGATGCTACAAGTGCGCAAGATTTGACTGCGACTTGTTTAGTAAATGCTACTACTTCTAATACTGGGCAAATAGATGCTTCTAGTGTAGCAGCTCCTTATGCGAGAATCGCACTTAAGGTTGCTAGCACAACAGATATAGTAAATAGTAATGGTAGATGTACTATTACAGTTGCTATACCTGGAGATAAAGCAACTAAAATTGCAACAGTTGGAGGTATAGGACCTGACCCATCATAGTAAGTGGTTAGTTTAATTAATCGTGGAGGGGCTTCGGCCCCTTCACATAACGTGGAGATTTAAATGAGTGATTTAACAATAACGCAAGGAGGAGTTTCCGTAACTAAAAAAAGTGGCGGCGAATTTCTTACTGCTGATAAAAAGCTAAATCAAATGAAAATTCAATACTTAGATGTTGAACTTACAACAGATGCGGAAACTCAAGGAGATGATACAGTTATAGCTCAATCTATAAAATTAGAGAATGCAGTAGCTGTTAAAGGTGGCTCAGGTATAGTACAATCTATTGTTTTATTAAATAAAGATAATACTACAGAGAGTCCAGCTATAGAGATACTATTTGCTGAAGATGATTCAGCTATAGCATCTGATGAAGGTAATGCGATAACTGCATCAGATACAACTTTGTTTAAACTACAAGGTTCAGTAACTGTAAGTAATTGGTCAGTTTTAAAGCCAAGTGATAATGAGTTGGCAACAAAATCAGGTATTGGTTTAGCAATTCAAGCAGTTTCAGGTTCTAGGGACGTTTATATACATGCCGTGAATAGAAGCGGAGGAAATTATACTCCTTCTGGGACTGATGTTTTAAGAATGAAGATAGGTATATTGCAAGATTAATGCTTACTTCAAGAAAAATAACGGTAATGAGTGGCGATGTTTTCAGGAATGAGTATTCCTTAACATTTGACGGAACTGATGATTATCTTAATTGTGGAGATGTTTTAGATATAGGAACAGCTGATTTTACACTTAGCATTTGGGCAAAAGCTTCTGATTGGGATACTATAAATTTAGTTTCAAAACATGTAAGTGGTAATACTTGGAGGTGGCAAACTGATAATAATAACCCTCCTACAATGAGATATTATGGTTATACTGGTGGAGCATTTGTAGGTACATATATTGGGAATACAAGTGGTATTGATTTAGATTTATTAAAAAATCAATGGGTACATTTTGCATTATCAAACGATAGAAGTGGTAATACTGTAGGATATATTAATGGACAATATGATGATTCAGATTCAAGCGATGCTACAGATATAACTAATTCTGGTGATTTTATTATAGGAGCATTTGGCTCTGGTAGCCCAAGTGCTGTAACTATTTCAGAAGTTGCAATATATAATAAAGCATTAAGTGGTTCAGAAGTTAAAACAATGTATAATGGTAGAGAACCATATAATCATCAAGAAGGCTCATTTGCAAGAAATTTAACAGGATGGTGGAGAATGGGCGATGGATTAGAGCAAGCGTCTGGAACAACTATATATGATATGTCTGATAATTCAAATAATGGAACAATGACAAATATGGCTTCTGATGATTATGTAGGAGACACTCCATAATGTATGATGATAGAAAATGGGTTATACTAAATGTATCAGATGTAACAAATGAAATGATAGATAATTCTATACAAACATCTTTAGACACATTAAGAAAAAATGCTGATAATAGTAAGTGTATTTTAAAATGGAGTGGAGATACTCCTTCTTGTTTTGATGGAATGGACACGTACAATTATTCAGAGATTAAAGAAATATTAAACGGTTCAAATTGGGCTAATTTAGATTAAGGAGATTAAATGGCTTGGACTAATATACATAGAACAGTAGGCAGTAATGGACAAGTAACAGTAGAAACTGGCTATTACGAAGAAACTATCAATCTTTTAAATTGGAGTGATTCTGGCAATAATGGCAAATCAGCTTATACAAGCCCTATTCCTGTTTCATCAGATAATGATATGACAGTTGTAATGGAGTTTTCTCATGATGTAACAGGTGATACAAAGATTCATGTAGAGCATAGTCATAATGGTACTACATGGGTTGGAGTTGCTCAATCTGGAACAACTATTACCAGTACAGCGGATTGGACTGGAGGTAACGATATATCAATATTAGCTTATATAGATGATAACAGACAGCTTGAAGCTACTACTGGATATTATTTTTTATATGACCCTGAAACTCATGGGTCAAGTAGATATGTAAGATTTGGATTTGCAGACAATGGCTCTGCAGACGACAGTAGTGAAACTGTCACGTGGAGAATATTTCCACATTAGATTTTAATTAACAAGGAGTAATAATGGCAAAAGAAGAAATATCTAAGCAGAGAATCCATATAGATTTGGTAGGTGCTACTAGTATGGGAACTACTCTGTTTGGAAAACCTAGTGGAAAGAAGGATGGTTCAGATGCTAAAGGAAAGAGACTGAGCAAAACTAAGGACAAGCAGAAAGAAAAAGCTAAGAGCGATAATTCTAAAAATTTAGGTAAAAAACCTAGTTCTGGACAACCTGCAGTACCTGGCGGTGGCAAAGGCCCAGGTAAGAAGCCTTAAGAATGGCTAAAAAGAAAAAAGCAAATGTATTTTCTACAAGTATTGGGAATCCATGGCATGGAGCTGTAGTTCCTGATACTCGTAGAAATTTAAATTTAAAAAAGAAAGGTAAGTAATGGCAACTATAGGTGAAAGAATAACTGATTTAATAGGTAGCGATTATAGTTCTATACCTGCAAATAGTAAGGCAGATTTAATAAATGCGGCTATAAATGAAGTAGCTGATTTGGTGCCTGCTGAATTATTGTTGAAATATGCAGTAGACCCTATTAATTTAACTAATAGTGACCCTGCATCAAGTGCAGTAAGAGGTAAAAAAGTTTTACTTGTCACAAGGTTAGATGGTAGTGGAGGATACCATAGAGAGTGTAAAGCAGTTTCTATAAAAGACTTTCAAAAAGCGAAAGATTCTAATAGCATTTATTATGCTACGAAACATACTCCTGTATATTCTTATGAAACAGATGCAGGGGCTACTTCATTAACTGTATTTCCTACCCCTATTACAAATGAAGAAGGAAAAGTTTATTATTTTGCCTATCTTGATTCAGACCAATCGGGGAGTACAACTCCTACGGGAATGCCTGATGAATCAACACAAGCTATTGTCTTAAAGGCTTGTATTAATATTTTACAAACTTATATAAGCGACTTTGTTCAAGATGAAGAAGACCAAGAAATGCAAAATATGATAAATGGGCAAATACAAACATTATCTCAATTATATACAGTTGAAATAAGCAGGTATAAAGCGCCTGATGCAACACCTAGAGGAGAGTAATGAAAGCAAAAGAAATGATAGAATTAGTTCAGCAACATCATCCTCATATTGGAGAAACAGAAGCAATTAAACTTATTAATAGAGCAAAAGACGAGTTTTGCGAAGAAACTGAGTTAATTAAGGATACTTATACATCATCTAGTGTCGCTGACCAAAGGTACTATACTATTGATAATCGTATTATTAAAATAATATCTGTTTGGTTAAATGATGTTGCGATACCTATGTTAACAGGCAAACCAATAATAGATGATGATACATCGGAGACTGGCTAATGGCTACTAAAAAACAAAGAGCTTGGTTTATAGATAAACTTTCTAAATTAGGATTAGTTGAGAAAGCTACTAATGCAGTAACAAAAGATGGCTACACTAGTGATTGGAAGTCTATTACTGAGGCAAAAGACTTAAGGATATATGCAATATCAAGAGATTCTGATTTAACTGTTAATAATATGACAGGCACTTGGAGTCAAATACCATCTCAATTTCATGATACTATTGTTAATAAAGCTATAGCAATAGGTTATAAAGACCCTAGACATATGGAAATAGAGTTAGCAAGTTACTTTGAGCAAGAGTATTTTAGAGGTGTTAAAAGAGCAAAGAAATTTGCTAGAAGCAATTATCAAACAGTAGGTTTTATAAAACCACAAGATTTTTAAGGAGGATTTATGCCAACAACCTGGACACATGAAGGAGTAAGTACAACCTCAGATGGAGGCCCTTTAGATTTAAGTACTTTGACTGTAACTAGTACAATAGGCCATGCCGATGATACAGATTTAATGACTCTTGCTTCTGGAGCTTTAACAGTTTCAGGAACTTTAACGGTTGGAGTTGATGATACTGGTTATGATGTGAAGTTCTACGGAGCAACAGCATCAAGTTTTATGCATTGGGATGAATCAGAAGACCAATTAATAATTCAATGTACTGATAATGGGCATCCACTTGTACTTAAGACTACAGACCCAGATGCTGCAACTGGGCCTTTACTTAATTTTCATAGAGTAAATAGCGATAATACAGCTGCAAATAATGATTCTATTGGTGGTATGGTTTTTTATGGAGAAGATGCCGCAGGTAATAATACTTTATACGGGCAAATATATAATCAAATATTAGATTCAGGTGATGGCAGTGAGATAGGTTCATTTCAGTTTAAAGTTATGACTGAATCAGCTAGTGGTAATGCTGTAAAAACAGGTATATGGTTAAAAGGCTCATCTACAAATGATGTAGTTACTTGCAATATACCTAATGGAGGTGTTATAGTTGGTCAAAATAGTTCTGTTCAAGGTACTTTGACTTTATGGGATGGAAGCGGAGGAAACACTCCTGGATATCTTATTTTATATTCCCCAAACGGAACTGCTAACTATATATTTTGTGAAGATGATGGTACATTAAAAAGACATACTTCTGCACCAACTGCAAATAGTGATGGCTCAGAAATAGGAGGTCAATCATAATGACTTTAGAGGAAAGATTGGAAAATGTTAGAAAACAACAGGAGGGTGCTAAAGAACTATTTATTAAATGTCAAGGAGCTATTGATATCTTATTAGAAATGATAAAAGACCAAGCTCCAGAGGATGAGTAATGGATTGGCTCCAGATATTAGAGCGATATGGAGTTCCTCTTGTAGTAGCTTGTGCTTTTTGGATGTTTATTCAAAAGCAGAATAAGTTTATACAAGATGAATTGCAAAAAGAATTAAGAGAAAGTTTTGGTAGAGTAGAAGGTATTATAGTTAAATTAATAGACCAACAAAAGAAAATGCAATTAGAACAAAAAGGCATTGAGCAAAGTTATAGAACTCTTGTTGAAGTAATTGCAAAACTATCAGGAAATGGATTAAAGGATAAGTTTTTAAGAATGCAGGAAAGGAATGAAAACAAAAAATACTAATTTTGAAACAGATATAACTTTACATTTGACTAGAATATCTGGGGATGTAGAGCATATAAGAGAAAGAGTGGATTTAGCCGTTATTCATTTAGAGAAACTAAATGGAAGATTGAGAAAGGCAGAAAATAGTTTGTCTGCACATAAAGCTGTTGGAATTACTGTAATTACAGCATTGACTTTAGCTATTAGCATAGTAGGAATGATACAGTGATTCAAGTACTTATAGGAAAAATGATAGGAAAGGCTCTAATAAAGAAGGTCTTTGATGCTATTGAAAAAGCAGATGATAAAAGGATTGCTAGCAATCATGAAAAAAGAATTAAGAAGTTAGAAAAAGATTCACATCCTAGAGCAGACTGGATATGTATGGATTGTGGATGTAATGCAAAGAAAGTAGTGAAATCAACTAGGAGAAAGTAATGGGTAAAATATTAGGAGCTATTGCAACTAAGTTATTTAGTCAAAAGGTATTGATTGCTATAGTATTAAAACTTGGAGAATGGTTAGTTAAGAGAAGTGAAAACGACCTTGATGATAAAATTTGGGCAGAAGTGTCTAAAGCATTAGAGTCTAGCAATGGCTAAATTAGGGCTTTTTAAGAATAATTATAGATTGGTTATCCTTGAAGATATTGTAAGGGATGAAAAAGGAGCTGATTTGACAAGTAGTTTAGAAGTTGATACTCATGTGTCTCCTTCTAAAGAACAACCTGAAACTTGTTCTGAATGCGGCTCTGATGATATAACTGGAGTACAGGTAATGGGAAGTATAGATGATATTATTTTCTGGGAATGCGATGAATGCGATGAAGTAATGTTGAGATTTCCCTTAAAAAAGACAGAAGAATTACTTCAGTTAGCGAAAGGATTATGGACTAACCCAATGGATTGGGGTTATGTTCCTCGTTCTAAATTTAACTAGGAGTTTTTTGATATATGAAAAAAACTAAAGAAGGAGTGCTAAAGCGAGCGATAGTAACTCCAGATAAGCATGCACCTATACATGATGTGCCTGCTATAAATGTGGTCAAACAGGCCATAGAGCTCGTAAAGCCCGATATATACGTTGATTTGGGCGATTTAGGTGAGTTTGGTAGTGTATCCCATTGGCAATGGAAACGTAAGAAAAAACCACCTTTAGAGTACATTATGCCTAATGTAGATAAAGATATCAAAGCAGTTAATGATTTATTAGATGAAATTGATGAATCGTTAGATAAAGTAAACTGCAAAGAAAAACATATGTGCGCAGGGAATCATGATGAGTGGCTCGATAGATTCGTAGAAGAGCATCCTTACCTAGATTATCGTTTTGAGAAAGTATGTAAATTTAAAGAACGAGGATATAAGTTTCACCCCGCAGGTGAATATCTTAAAATAGGAAAGCTCTATTTTTATCACGGGCATCATTTTGGCGGACAATATCACGCAGCGAATCATCTTAGGAAACTGGGTGCCAATATAATATATGGTCACCATCATTCCCTGCAACAAGATAGCGTGACTTATATGGATGGTCCTAAGTCAGCATGGTCATTAGGATGTTTAAAAGACATGAGCTCAGAAAAGAATGCATGGCTAGGCGGTAGACAGCATAAATGGGCACATGCATTTGCAATAGTAGACTATTATAAAGGCGGTAGATTTACTGTAGATATAGTGCAAATAATAGATGGGAGAACAACAGTATGGGGAAAACTACTAGACGGAAACAAATAATAATTGTACCTGATAATTATTGGACAAGTACTTTGTCTAATATAGAATGGATTGTAAAGGAGAGCAATGCCAAGAAATCTTAAAGAAATAAAAACGTTTCATACTGGAACTATCCATAATGCTTCTGAAAGAGATATATCTAGTGATACTGCTTCATTTTCATTAAATATAGACCCTATGGCAGAGAATGGCTCATTAGATGCTATTAAAAACGATAGAATAGTAGCATCTTCTGATAATACATTGAGTAGATTTTTATATCCTGTAAATTGGAATGAAACCAATCAGTATGAAGCTAGCGGTAATTACAATACTTCTTCTGTCGTTGTGTCAGATATATCTGTATTTGGAGACAAGGATGATATTTCAGATATTCAATTAATAGGAGCTAGTGGAAGAAAAGAAAAATTAAAAGTAAGTGGAATATCTCCTTGGTGGGAAAGAATTAGAATATCATCTACTTTAAATGCAACCTATACCCCAGCTGCAACAATAACGGATACTCAAGATACAATTTCGTTTTTAACTAATGTTAATGCTATAACATTGCATAATGTTTCTGATGATAGCACAGCTACTATTACAGGATTTGCCGTCACTTCAGGTTTTGATACTGATGGAGCTGCTGTTTTAACTGCAACAGGTCATGACGAAACTCAATTTGCAAACAAGTATATGAAAATTACTTCTCCAGATGGTAAAATAATTAAGTATAGATTTTATAATGATACATCTGGTAATAGTGGAACTCAAGACGGGGTTTATACAAGAGTTCAGTTAAAGGATGTTGCAAATGTAACTGAAGTTATAGACCAAATAGAGTTAGGCATTGGCAATGCTACTTATGGGCATTCTACTAGAATTGCCCTTTCTCAAGATGCAGGAGTTTTAACACTCAACTATGCACATGAACCATTAGATTCTTACTTGTCTGCAGGAGATTATCTTGTATTAACTACTTCTATGAATGCTTCAACTTATGAGGTAATTAAAGTAAATTCAGTTGATGCTACGGGAACATTAAGTGTTTCTAGAAATATATTAGGCTCTTCATTGTCTACATATTCATCTTCAACAGAATATGAAGTATGGTCATCTAGAATAACTATAGATGGGATTCAACAAGGAACTTCTATAGGAATATTATCTTTATCAGGTTGGAGCAATTATTCTTCTAATAATATAGGAGGAAATGGTAATTGGATTAATAAAGCTAGTACTGCTTTCGATAAGGAAGATTTGGGAGTAATAGATACTAGTGCAAGTACTCAAACTATTACATTTTCTAATTCTGCAAAAACTATATCATTTAATAATTTAGGGGGTGGAAATAATCTTCGATTTAATGAAGGTGATACAGTAACATTTTATTATGGAGCAGATGGAGATGATGAACCTAATAATGGAAAATCATTTAAAATACTAAAAAGTGAAAAAACAGATAGTAATGCAGATTGGACTTGGACACTAGATACTGCTCCTACAGATGATACCGAAACTGCAGATACAGTATACATAGAAGCTAATCTTATTAAGAATCATACATTCCATCACGCTTCTGATGAGGTTAATCCTACTATAAATGTAGGCAGTGGTAGTCCTTATAAGGTAAATCATTGGTTATCAAAACAATATTCATATAGTGATGCAGGTGGAGGAGAATCTGCAGCTATGACTAATAATTATGTAACATCGAGTAGTGCTTATACTGCTCAAGTAACTACTGGAGGCTATTGGGAAGACACTACTGCAAATCATGGAGCTGATAATGCCGAAGTTTATTATCCATTTAATGCTAATGATGCATACATAAGGTTAGAAGCAGAATATAAAGATACTACTCTTAATTTATCTATAGCTGCTACTGCTACTGATAACTTTTTAGCAGCTGGAGATAAGAGCAAAATTGCTGTAAATGATATATTAAAATTAACAAATGATTCTGCTGCAATTGAATATATGAGAGTATCTTCTATGACTGAGAATAAGCTATATGTAGAAAGAGGTTTGTACGGAACTACTCCAGTTGCTCATGAAGCAACTAATGATATTTTAAAAAGCATTAATCCTTTAATAAGACAAGATGTATCAAAAGACAGATTGAAAGCTGGACAATCATATGTTTTAACATTTCATGCCAAAGATTTGTATAATAGCAGTTTATATGGAAGAGGGGCTATATCTGTAAGAATCAATGGTGGATACTTTAATGAAGGTGGAATTTGGCAAGAGGCAAGTAAGGATAATGGAATGGGATATGGGTCAGCAATTAATAGTATTATGCAAGAAAATAGATGGGTGAAATTCGAAGATTTATCAAAGGTTTATGGAGATACTGCTTATAATGCAGATGATACTATAGCTGATTCAGGATTAGACACTACATGGAGAAGAATTGAATTTCCTCTATATTTGCCAAAAGGTTTTGACTTAAGTACAGATTTAGTTGTAGAGTTTTCTTCAAGAGGTCCAGATGGTTCTCAAATAGGAATTGACTTAGCTGATTTGTCTGAATTAACTTATTTTGTTCCAATATCTAGCGATTCTAAAGTAGATTCAATAGGCTCTATAGACAATGCTGGAAAAAAAGATTTAGTATTGTATGATAATAAATCAAATGAATTAAAGGTTATAAACGATTTTGACCAAGATTCAAATATTCCTTTTGCTTATAATGACAGCATAGAAAAATCTCCTTTTGCTGCAGATAAGGTAAATTCAAGAGATGGTAAAGCTTCATTTGTCTCAAAAAATAGAGAAACTCATGTAGCATTTGGTTCTGGCTCTGATGATTCTCCTCCTCAATGGTTAGGTTATTTAAATAATAAAACATTTGGAATAGATAGTAGTGATAAGTTATATCAAGACGAAGATACTGTACATAGTTATGATAGTGCAGGTTTAGTATCAATGTCTAAAATAGCATTAGCTGGTGAACATGAAAATTTAGCTGGTTCTGTATCAAGTGATGAATTGACTATAACTCATACTAGACATAGTGTAACTGCAGGCGATAATATAGTTGTAAGAGAGTGGTTAGATACAGATAATAGCTGGGATGGAAGTGGAGTATATGTAGTTACTGATGCAAGTGCTACTAATTCATTTGTTTGTAAAAGGATTGATATTTTAGATAAAGACCCTAGCGCACCCTCTAATAATAAAGTTTGTTGGAGACCTTATTACTACTATGGAATAAGAGATGGAGACCCTCATTTATATAGAATTATACCAGACGATGTATATACAAATGCTAGTACTGCGTCTACAACATATACAAGAGGCAGAGTAGAAAAATCTTTAGGATTAAGTTATATTCCTACTTCTATTGCGACATGTTATAATAAAGATATAACAAATGGAATAGGAGGAGGAAGAATATATCTTCTGACTAGTGCTGGAGAAATTAAAACTATAAATACTAATATTGCGTATAATAAATGGGGAAAACAAAATCTTACCTTGGTATCTACTTTAACTCCTATTTACAAATCTTATAAATGGTCAAATGATTCTATTACTGGCGATATAAATGGAGATACAGCTGTATTTGGTTCATTAGCAGAAGAAAGTACTCCTACAATAACTCCAGCAGGAATAATATCTGATATACTTGAAACAAAAGGGACTACAAGTACCTTTGATTATGATGCTACTGCTAATACTAGCAATCAAGCAAATGACTTTGATACTAGATTATGGATACAATTTAGACCAGCTGATGGAGAGGAATTTACTTCAGGAGATAGATTTTTATTTTGTGGATTAACTAATTCTGATAATACAGATAGTTCTAATCCTATTAAATTTGGAGATAGAACGCCTCCTACTAATATAGTGTTTCCTAAAAGAACTAGATGGACAAGTGGTGGAGATATGTTTCATGCAGGACCAGGATGTTGGACTAATGCTTATTCGTTGCATTCTGGTACAGATTTTGGAGATTTTGATGAAAGTTTAATACATCATCATGCTTTATTTAGTGGAAGTAGACACGGAGGAAGTCATTCAGAAGGATATCAAAAAGAAAAATTTACAGCATTTTCTGTAATGACAGGAAAGAATGTATTTGAAGGGTATGGGCAGGTAACTTCATCTACACAGTCTCCTTTCGTTAATTTTGGTAATAATGTAGGATGGGATGGCGACGGTGGAAAATTAGCCTCTATAAGAGTTGCTAAATATGGCTTACTCCCTATGGCCGATAATAATTGTGATGGAGTTATAGATGGAACAGGTTTGGTTACTTGTACAAATCAAACTTTAACACAAACTATTAATAATCAAAGTTTAGGTCCTTATGGATACGAACATGAAACAGTATGTTCTCATGCTGTTGGTTTAATAGCAGGAGCTGATACTCCTTGGATTAGAGATTTTGGAGCTGTACATGGAAATCCTCCTTCATCTAGTAGTGGAGATAGATATTATCAAGGAGTTGTTGGAAGAGCTCCTGAAAATATGTCTTGTGAAAAGGTTTTATTTATTTGCTCTGATGTTCATTTTGGAGATAAGCATTTTGAGAATCTTTCTGGAGGTGGGGATATCCCTGTAGCAAGTCCTTATTTAGCAACTGTGGATTGGAATAGTTTAGGAGGAAATACAGCTACTCAAGTTACAGTTGGAAGTACAGCTGGATTTAAGCCAGGTCAAACATTATATATAAATGGCAAGGGGGCTCATACTATTTTAAAAATAGATAGTGCAACTCAATTTACAGTAAATGACCCTTATTCTAGCGCATCAGCAAGTAATGATATTTATCCATTTATAGTAAATAAATATAGTTATACTAATAGTAACGGGACTAGTGGGTCAGTAGTCTCGACAGGGGGAGTTGTGTATCAACATTATCATTGGGCTTATGATGAAGAAGACCCTCTTAATGCAGATATATTTACAAATGGAGAAGAAGGTGGAGGACATTATTCTAAAACATGGTGGACAGTTCCTGATTGCACTAAAGACACAGCTAACACTAATAATGCAGCTCCTGGATTAGTTCATAGAGTTGATAGATTAAACTATAGAGCTGGTTATATGATGAGACCATTTGACTTAGATGACAATACTTTTGAAGATATGGTTATTGGCAAAGGACTATATGTAGATGCTCCTTCTAGACCAGATACTGTTTATCACGTTAATAACAGCAGTGCTCTTCATAATAATCAAGGAGGAAATGTAAATAACCAGTTTGCTAGCAAGATATTTATAACAGCTCCAGTTGAAGATACTTATGATAGTATAGGTAAAAGTAAAATGTATATATGCGACCCTACATTTGAGTATCCTGATATTTTGCATCAAATTGAAAAGGTATCAACAGGAGGAACAACTACAAATGAATGGAATGGAGTTCAAACTTCTTATGAACCATTATTATATGGGAAAATAGATGCTTATATCACAACTTCTGCCACAACGACAGATGCTCATATAGGAGCTAATATATTCCCTATTATTGATATAGACGCTAGTGATTGTGTATCAGACGGAAAATCACAAATTACTTATATGGGCTCAGGTCATGATAATGGATTTGCTGGGCAAATGATTACTATAGTTGATGCAGATACTGGAACAATGCAAACTAGACAAATAGTGTATTCAAAATATGATTCTAGTACTTTATATGTAGCAGTACATTTTCCATTTGGACATGCACCTGCAGCAGATGATTCATTTTATATATGGGCTCATAAATATGCATGTACTGCGCCTATAAGATTGTTTAGAGAAAAGGAATTAGATTTTGCCCTAGATGGTGGAGCAACTAATACAAAGGCTTTCAGTGCAGACCCTATATTAAGTGCTTCTATATACAAAACTACTGGAAGTATAGGAACTATAGATGGAAATACTACTGTTATAACAGTAGATACTAGTACTGTTCATGGACTTTCTACTAATGATATAGTTTCTATATCGGAGACAACAAATTACAACGATTTAGGAGCTCATAAAATTACAGTTACTGACCCTAAGCAATTTACAATATCTGGAACATTTTCTGATGTTGCGAGTGAATCAGTGGGAACATGGACATTGGAAGAAGCAGGAAATAGCGATTCTTCTATAGCCAATCCTATTAAATTTGACATAGATACTCCTTTGTTGAAGTCTACGTTTGGTGGATTAGATATGAGAAAAACAAGGTCATTAGCAACTCATAATACAGATATAACAAATGATAGCGGTACTAGAGGCTATACAGATGTTAATGGAGACCATTTTATGTTTGATGGCGATACTGTTACTATGAAAAGAAATAGTGGTACTACTGATGACTGGGAAGGAGTTTATCCTATTACAAAAAAAGATGCTGATGAGTTTTATATAACAAATACTACTGGCACTAACGATACAGATGCTTGGGATATTACAACTAATCAATGGGAGAATCTTGTAATTGGAACCTCAGGTTCAGGCAGTAGTTCTGAAATAAGAGCAGGTTTTAATGTTTGGGATACAGGACAATCTCAGGGAAATGTTTTAAGAAATGATAATGATACTGCTTCTGTTGCTAATAAATATTTAGCTGAATTAAAAACTTCTGTAACTATCGATACTCCTTCTATAGGAGACCAGACAAATGATTATTTTTTAAAGAATACTGAATATGAATATAAAGTATCATTAATATATGATGGATATCAAGAAG
>VTLG01008772.1_pt1 | contig 39173 bp, 20 predicted proteins | sample 4694571 | NCBI WGS metagenome assembly VTLG01 (sample SAMN12604809, study PRJNA352737) | marine metagenome | biome: ENVO:00000447; feature: ENVO:00000209|ENVO:00000569|ENVO:01000036; material: ENVO:00002151; isolation source: viral sequences binned using virsorter ... | reverse complement strand
CAATATTTACAAAGTTAGTCCTTGTAATTTCATCGTTGAATTCAAAGAGTTGATCCTTAGCAGCAGCAGAAATTGCATCTTCTAAGAAGATAAACAAACGACGAACGTTAATTCTGTCGAATGCTGATGCTTTAGCATATCCAGTCTTATCACCAAATAATAGGATTCCAGATCCAGGTGAGAAGATTACTGGGTTGACTCTTGCAGAATAAAGACGATCTCTCTGATCTTTATTTGGGTTATATGCTAACTTAACTGCATTAAGTATAGCACCTCTTGCTGTTCCTGCAGGTGAGAACCAAGGGAATTGATTGATATCAGTTCTTGCACAAAGTCCACCAATGTCTCCATTAAGAGGAACATATCTAAATCCATTTGAAAATCTATCAAACATATACTTATATCCACTATCGAATACAGCATATGAAGTTGAAGTTATTGGATCAAAGAAATCAATTACGTTATCGGTAATATCAGCATCACTTAAAACAGTTGCTGCTTCTTCATCAGTAGTATCAGTTATCATTGATGCTCTATAAGGAGAGATAAATGCAATTGCATCTTTTCTTGCCTCAGCAACAGCAATCAATTTAGTAGCAAGTGCTCTTGTTTGCTCTGCACCACCTTGTGCAGATCCTTGAAGTAAGAAGTCTACATCAACAGCAGTATCATTTTCAAAAAGTCCGTAACCAGAAATTATATCATCTAGTCCTGAATTAAGAGCTCCAGTTACATTTAAGTCTGTGCTATTACCATAACTCTTACCACCACTCATTACTGAATTTAATGTTCCGATTGTATCGAAGATGATTCCTTCACCATCTTGATCCCAACCAGTATCACTAGCAAGTGTAAAGTTATTACTAAATCCTGTAGTTACAACTCCTACTGGTGCACTACCTCCAAAGAGATATTCTGAATTAGTTTCTAAGTACTTTCTCCAGTATTGTGGTGATCCAACAGAAAATTCTGCATCTTTTGCTTTTGATAAGTTAAGATGTTTTTCAAGAATTGTACCTGCATTTCCTGTTACAGTTCCTTTTGCGTCAATGACTACAATGTGAACTTCATCAAATCTTCCACCTCTGTTAGCTACATATTCAGATGTAGTTGGTCTTTCAGTAACAGTATTCCACTTTGTTGTAGTTACTGTTTCAGTTCCACCAACAGTTGCAGTTGTTAATGCAAGTTCTTGCTGATCAAACCAATCAGCAGTAATACTTACAGTAGGTGTTGCTTGTGAAACTCCTGAGTTATTCAAGATAGTAACAGCACCGTTACCAAACTTGTAAATGTTGTTATAATCCCAAGCAGTTTCTGTTCCAGCACTTGATACATGTGATATGAATTTAACATCAACTGTTAATCCAGTAACACCAGTAACAATTCCCTTGAACATTCCGTCAAGTACTTCAGTTGTTCCTGCACCGACTCCAGTTTTTGAAATAACAGTGTTTGCAGGTACAGTCTGAGTAATACCGTAACCAACATTAATACTTCCTACACTGTTAAGTGTAAGATTCTGATCTGCTTTACCATCAATTATTCCAATTCTAATACCGTTTGCCCATAGGCCAGGGTTTTTAGCAGCAACAGTAACGTTTGTAATTGTATTTACATCGTATCCCAATTCTTCGTAGTGATCAAGACTCTTGATCTTTGTACTTGTAGCAGCACCAACAAATGCATTATACAAACCTGCATCGTCAGCTCTGACTACATTCAGTATTCCACCGTAAGCCAAATATGATGATGCGGTTAACCATGTTTCATACTGTTTGTCAGTACTATATGGTTTACCAAAATTGTTAAGTAAATCGTTCTCCGTATTAACAAGAGTTGGAGTTCCGACAGGGCCTTGTGCAAAAGGCCCTACAATTCCACCTATCTTATCTGTTGTGGGGTCGATTCTTCCTAGTGTTAAATCAACTTCCCTTACTAAAATACCAGGAGATGCTAGATTCAGTGGCATCTTTAATTCCTCTCTCAGTCCAAATTATTCTAGAAATATTTATAGATTTATCTTTTTACATGTAGTCCCACATGTATGAACGGTCTCCATATTCGTCAGTATGCCATCTATCACCTTCCTTATCAACGAAACTATCCATGTCTTCAAGACCATCAGACATGAACCCAAATGGAGCCATATCTTGTTCTATTTGATTCTTTTGTTCTTCATAAATTCTCTTACGAACATCCTGATCGGACATTTCTTTAAAGTAATCTTGACATACTAACCATGAGAATATTACTAAACACATTGCTAGATCATCATTAGATCCTTCCTCTGCTTCAAATGAATTTCCTTTCTGAGAAAATGTAGTTAGTTCTGATATAATCTCATAATCACATGTTAAAAGTTTATCATCTTCCAATAAAGTTTTAAGATTCGAACAACCTAGTTTCTTAACAGCTGCCGTCATTCTTACCCCAAGTTGTGTCTTTTTCCCTGAAAATCCTTGACCTACAATTTGACCATTTCTTCCTCTCATCGTAGCCATTAAGAGATTATCGTACTCTAAATCATATTGCATAATACTTGCAACTTGATCTCCTATATCATTTACTTCTATTAAAACAAATGCCTGATTATACCCTATTGCAACATCATGAATAATATTAGGGAATAGCATAGGTTTAATTTCATTATTCCTATATTTTGCAACTACCTTATACGGGAACTCTGTAGTATCAAAAACTAAAAATGCAGAATAATCATTACCAAGTCCTCTAGCTACATCAACTGTGACTATGTAATTATGATCTTTAATTGGTTCCTCATAGATATCCAGACCAGCATTTCTCTTAATAGGATCTTCAAATACAAGATTTTTTAACTTTGCTGCACTAATAAGAGTATTAACAGATCCTAAGAATTCACATTCAAACTCAATTTTAAATTGTTGTTCTGATGTGTTTGCAATTGTTTGTTCTTTCCATTCAGCATCTCTACCAGGAACTTCAGACCAATGCACTTCGGTAGGAACATACTCACTTTGACCTTTTTCTGAATTATGCCACATACGGTAAAAGTGATTCATACCTCTTGGGGTAGAAACAATAATTACTTTAGTACTTTGTCCAGACGTAATAGTAGGATAAACAGAGGCAAAGAAGTCGTCAGCAATGTGATTCGGGATGAAAGCGAACTCGTCAAGAAAGATGACATTATAGGATCCACCTCGGACAGCAGATGAAGAAGTAGAGTTTGACGATATTTTTGATCCATTTTCTAATTCTAAGGAACCTTTATTCCATGATATTATACCTTGCTGCATCCATGAAGGTAAATTTTCATATGCAAGTTGTAATCTGCCAAGTAAATCTCTAGCAGTTGATGCTTTGTTTGCAAGTATTGCAATGTTTACATTATCATTAAAAACTGCATAATGCAATAGGTAAGAAACACATGTTGTAGATTTACCTGTCTGTCGAGGCATTTTACATATGTTGAATCTTTCATTATGAAAGTTTCTAATTAGTTTCTCTTGAAAGGGGTACATATTAAAAGGAACTAGTCCTTCATCAAGAGATACAATTTGAATATAATTTCTTGCAAAGTAAACGGGATCTTCTTTACATTTTAAAAATTCTATTATCTGCTCTTCAGTAAATTCATGAGCAGTATTGGCCCGTTTTAGATTCGGGTTACCAAGATATACATCACTAGTAGGCATGGTTAATCCTGTTGGTTATTATCTAAGGATCTTATATTCCTCTCTTTCATCTGTTGTTGCACTTGAACTGGGCCAATAATGTCTATAAATTCGCAGAAAGATTTACCATCTTTATCTTCGATAGTAATTTTTTCTTGATAATTTTTCCAGTCCATTTACTTCTCTTTGTCTTTATTATTTAGAAACTGTTGTTTAAGCATCTTTGAAAGATCAGATGTTGAACCTACAAAAACAGCGTTATTGGTAACATTAGTTGTATTTTTAACAACCTCTTCATCAACTTCTTTGACCTTTTTCTGTAAATCTAATAATTTATCAGTAGTATCTGCAACTGATTTGATAATTTGTCCTGCAACCTCATATGCTCTTGCACTACCTTGTTCTTCAGCAACTTCCATAATACCATTAAGTGCTTCTTGACCTTTTTCAATTAATGAATAAAGATTTCCTCTAGTATATTCATAATCTTTACGTACCTCAGTTTTACCATCATTTTTGGTTAATTTATTTTCAGATACGGTGCTAACCTCAATCTCACTACTGGTATTGAGTGCGTCATCTATAGGATCAAAATTGTTATTCATTAGATGTCCTCTTTCCTGACTGGACTGTAAGTTCTACCATCACCTAAGAATTCCCAATTCTCATCAAATCCAAAGTCATCAGCAGGGCCTGCATCTGCAGGATTAGGTGTTACTGTGTACCTCATTTCACGTTTTACTTTTTGAATATCAGTATCTGCATAAAGATCTGTTTGAACTTTTTTGATAAGTCCTTCTGAAGTCTCTGCGATTGGGCCAAAGAGGTAAGTTTTTGCGGTAAAATTTAATGTATATATTAAAGCTCTTCTTGTACTAAAGTCTCCTTCATAATCATCTTGGAAAGAAACATTGTCTAAAACTAAAGGAATATCTCTTTTTTCTCCTATAGATTTTACTAAATCAACTGTTAGTGTAAATGCTGGTTGGAAGTATGGAAGTATCTGTTCAACAATCTGTAAAGCATCATCATTTAGTTTTGTCCATATACTTAATTCAAATCCAATATTATAAGGAACAGGCATATAAACCTTTTTCAAATTAGTTCCATCAGAAGTTTTGAATGACTGTGTAACACCTGCTTTTCTAGTAGGATCATAAGAAATGGTATTCATTTCAAATGACATTCTTGGTAATGTTGTAGCAACTGGTTTGTTTAAATCTGCCTGTTGTTCTAATCTAGCAAGAAATTTTTGAGCAGGGCCATATGATAATGGTACTTTAAAGTCACTATAATCTGCACCATCTTGAGTTTGATGTTTAATAACAAGGTTATTAAATACAGTACCAAAAGATATTATGGTCTTTCTAATTATTTCGTGGTAATAATAAGTTCCTAACATTATACTTGTCCGAATGGGTTACCTTCACTGAAGTCAATAATAGCATCTGCTTCTGCTTCAATATCGTCGCTTTGATCATATTGATCAGCAAATTCTGCTTTAGCAATGTAATCTACATTATATCTAGCACCAGAAGTAGTTCCAACAGCAATTTCACCAGCTTGGAATGTTCCTGATGTAGTTCCCAATTTAAGGACAACTTCATCTCTATCCCAACTCTTAACTCTACCTATAGCACCACTAATAGATCCTTGAACAGCCTCATTGAATTGATAAGTTCCAATTCCAGTTATAGTTGCTGGTTGTGAAACAGATGCAATACCTGTGTGAGAAGTATATCCAACACCTGCATCAGAGATAAGAATTTGAGTGACCATATTAGCAGATTTATCTACAACTGCTCTAGCAACAGCGATAGTATTTCCAACACCTACAGGTGGTGCATCTATGAATATAGTTGCTTCATCTGCATAACCACTACCACTATTTCCAACACCAGTAGTTATTACTTGAATACCAGCAGTACCAGCAGGGCCTAAGTTTGCAGTTGCGGCCGCACCAACACCGTTATATGTGGTAATACCATTAGTTGCTGTTGTTGCTGTACTTACTATAGTAACTGTAGGTGGTGTAGTATATCCAGCACCAGCATTTGTTAATAAAATTTCTTTAACAGAATGTACACCATAAACAGATGTTGTTATAGCTACCGCAGTTGCAGTAATACCTCCACCGACTGGCCCAGGCCCATCAATTACAACATTAGGTGTTGTAGTGTAACCATATCCATCTTCATTAAGGAATATATTTCTAATATATCCACTTGAAGTACCAATATTTAATGTTGCAGTTGAACCAATAGAGATTAACTGTAACTCAGTCATATAACCATAATTAACGAGTGTCTCATCAATTGCCTGTGTAGAATCACTAATTTGATTCCATCCACCAACGTCATCACTAAGTTCGTAAAGTTCACACTGTAATTCATAAACATATCCTTTACCTAACTGATAGAAAGGTTTTTCATGTTCTACAAATTTAACTTCAAAAATTCTTTTACCTAATGGAAAATATATTAAATCTCCTTCACGTGGTCTACCTTCAACAAGTATTTCATCATCAGGCATTGAAACTAAAAATGGTGCAATAAAATCTTCCCATCTTTCTTTTGATATTGTTACGACTAATTCATCTTTTAAACTCATACCAAATTTAGTCATTATATCACCAGCACCTGTATACCCTTCATAGGTATTAACATATGCTTCTAATAAAAAATTATCGTCAAATTTTGACGATTCAACTTCTCTAAAAATACTATCTCTATTAACTATTTTTCTAGGTAGATAAGTAATTTCAACACCATACATCCTCAACTGTTCGTTGATAAGATCCTGAATAAGCCTTTGTTCTCCTGGAGAACCTTTTAGGAAAAATGGATTTAATGCCATAATATTAACCTATCATATCAAGGGGTGGTACCTCGTATTCGGAAGTCATCTTCTCTAGAAGAGTATCTATTTCTCTCTGTCCATCTTCATATATCTCTCTACCATTAAATTCAATTCCACCAGGAAGTCTAACTCCTTTAAATTTAATTAAATTTTGTCCCCATTGTTTTTTCAATAATGCAGTTAAATATTTCTTCAACCATGGATCATTGTATATCTGACTATATGCTGTAGGATCTAATGCTCTCCAACATTCCAATACAATATACTGACCTGCTTCTTCAGCTGCCCAATCAATATCCAAATATAATCTATCTTGTCTTTGATTAAATCTAATTTGTTTATCTGTGGTTAATAAAAAATCAATGTCTTCTAGGTATGTCTTTACCATAGAGTATTGTAGTAAATCAATTGAATTGAATTGATATAAATCATTCAAAAATAATTGATATTTAATACTAAACATCCCAGATGATATTGTACTACTATCAAACTTGAATACTTTTTCTACACCAATTACAGAATCTGGGACAGGTATAAAGTTTGAATTCTCATACCAATTAGAAGTAACTGTTCCTAATCCACTTACACTTGAAGAGTTTACACTTGTAGTAACTATACCAACACCATTTGTTCCGTCTGCTTTTCCTCTATCAATATCTTCTTGAGTTAGTTCATGTTTAAGATACATTTTTTCAACACCATTATAATGACGTTCGTTGAAAAATTGTATTGCATCATCCATGAGATCATCAGCCTGATCGTCATCAATATTAATATCTAAAACAGGAGCACCCAACTGCCTATAGGCATAATCTTTGAGTTCTTGTCTAGTTGTTGGTTTTGCCATCAGTAAGAGCCTCCATCTATTAATCCAGCAGTTAATGTTCCATCCACATAAGCATCTTGTGTGAATGTTGCTATTGCACCAAAGGTAGCAATACCAGCAGTTACAATTAAACCACCAGTAGTAGCTCTAAATCCTCTACCAGCAGTAACTAATCCAACAGAATCAACATTTGTTACGTCTTCATAAGTAACTGTTCCACCAACTGAAAGATTACCAGCAATTGAAAGACTATCCGTTAAACCATCAAATGTAAATCCTGCACTATCTCTTAAAGTAGATCCTACTCCAATAAAAGGAACACGAGTTGCTGTTAAAAGATTATATGTAGATATACCTGTGATATTTAGTGATTGTGCGTTTACGTTATCAAGAACGATATCATCTTGTAGGAATAAGTCACCACCAACATAAAGATCTCCAGTAACCGTAGCACCAGTGGAGATCGTTTCAAATACTTTTGTTGACCCATTATACAGTTCTACTGTACCACCATATCCAATTCTTAATGCACCTTCACCAGTATCACTTACATAACTATTACTTCCATCATGATATATTTCCATCGCAGTGGAAGAAGTACCAAATTTTAATTTAGTACCAGCATTATATTTAAAAGCACCTTCACTTGAATCAAATGATGCTGTAGCTATACCAACACTATGCTTAAATTGTACATCTGCACCAAATGTAGCAATACCAGTATTAACATCTAACGATGAAATTGAACCTATACCACCGACTACATTTTGTGCTGTAATCGCAGTAAGAGCCTCACCACCAGACGCACTGGATAGTATTTTTACAGCATTCTGTTGGCCAACTCTTACTCTAATATCTGCCATTATTAGATCCTCGTTACTCCTTCTCTAACTAAGACATTCCCTTCAACGACTCTTTCCGTCACACCACCTTTCGTAATAAGAATATCATAAACATATCTACCTGCTTTTAAACTAGTAGTAGTTGCAGCGGCTAATTCTATTACAATTTTTCCAGAACTGGGTTCAGGAATACTAGCACTAAAATCTGTTGCTGTAGATGCACCTGCCCATTTTCTCATTTGAGACGCAACAGTATATCCATTCAAATCTAATGCTGAATTATTATCAGTAGATTCTAAATTAAAAGTTTGTTGGAATGTGGATCCTGTATTTACTACAAGATTATTGACATATACTGCAGCCATCTATTTACGAAAAGAATCCCTACTTCCTATTTATAGGAGTACTACTTCTTAGTTAAATCTTTGAGTAAAGATTTGATTTCATCTAATTCACGTCTCAATCTATCAATCTCTGATTGTTGAGTGTTCATAGCATGTATTTTAATTAATCTAGATTTATATTCTGCATCATTGCAGTTTATAATTGCACCAGTGGTTTCGTCACGGTATAAACCTTTGTAATTTTCAACTCTAACGTATTCCATTATTTAACAGCAATAGTACGAATATCTCTAATCTTAACTGGTTCAGCCTGATTAGTAGAAGACATTACAATCTTAATCACATACCCATCAAATTCACCAAGATTATCTGCTGTAAATTCATATTCCTTATATTCCTCATATAGACTTGGTGTAACCTCTGCATCAGGTAAACCACTATTAAGTGTCTCATCTATTACTAGATTACCTAAACCATCTCCAGTTGTATCTTTAAGATTATTATAACCAGGGAATAATTCAAATTCTTGTAATATTTCCATAGAATCAGGTCTTTGTAATGAATAAAGAACTCTAAAGTCTGCATCTGCTCCTCTATATGCAGTAAGAAGTACCTTTAAGGAATCAGCAGATTTATTAAGTTTAATCAATCTAGAAACATAAATTGCAGCATGAGGATCTTCAGTATGTGTTTTAACCTCTGCATTTTCAGGATAATTTGAAACAGGTTTATCTATCATATTTGTTCCAAGTTGAGAATAAGCAACATTGGTATAGATTATTGGAGACACGTTCTGATTCTTAGTCTCAAGTGTTATTCCTGTAGTAAATGATTTATTTCTTTCAATATTACCCAAATAAGTAGTTTCATTTATTTGAGAACATACTATTCTTGGAGTAGTTAAATCATTAGGAGTGTTAAGTTGTACAGGTTGGAATCCTTGATCTTGGAATGAAACTTCATTTCCAGAAACACTTGTTCCTGTTACAGTTCTAATAGATGCTTTAGTACTGGTCATAGGTGATGGTGTAACTACATCATAACAAGGAGTTATTGTCTCAAACTGTATATTCATAGTTCCTCTAACAAAATCTCCACCAGCAAAACCATCTTCAATGAATGATAATTCTGGATTAGCAACTGCATCAAGACTTCTATTTTTACCACCACTTGTAGTATCAAATCCAACATAATAATGATTTAACCCAATATCTATTGGAGAAATTTGATGAGTAAAGTTATTGATTCTTCTTAAAGAAACACCATTTAACTCATATTTTTCTATTGGTTCACCAGCACTATATGGAGTTATGGTTGTATTATCTACACCACGAATTATATCATCTAATGATCCATTTCCGACTGATCTGTAACCAATAATTTCATCACCAATTCTTGCATAACCAGTACTTCCAACACCAATAGGTGCTCCTTCAAAAGTAGAGAATCCAACAGTAGATCCAACACTAATAGATGATGCACTCACATCAATATCAAGTGAAAGTAATGATATTTCGGCATTAGGTGCAACATCAAATACTTTTAATTTATTATTAGTGGCATGCATACCATGATTAAAGTGAGATACTCTGAAATGCTTACCATCATATAGTCCACCATCAAGTGTTAAATCTGAAGCAAGAACAGGGCCACCACCAGTAGAAGCATTTTGTATTACTCCACTTATAGGATCAGCATACCTTAAATCTTCAGTATCTTTAAATGATCCTGTAGCAGATGATCCTTGAATACCTGATAGGTATAACGTATCAAGACCACTATTTTCCTCAATAGTGAAGAAAGCACCAGCACCTACATTTCCAGAAACATCAGCAGTTACAATACCTACAACATCACCAACTTTATAACCTTTTGCTGTACCAGCTGTTGTAAATCCAGTAATTGCTCCATTTGAATCGACAGAATTAATTTTAATCTTAAATCCTTCACCCTGCCCTACAAGATTGTAAGTACTAACGTCACTAAGAGTATTATTATATCCTACTCCTCCTCTAGCAATAGTTGCATTAGTTACGGAAGCACCAGTACCAACAATGTATCCATGAACAGCATTATTTGAAGATCCTACAACTTTTGTACCAGGTATAAAGGTTGTAAGTCCAGAATGTCCTGAAGCAAGATTGGTAATAGCAATTTTACCAGTCTTGGCTAATGTTGTTATTGGATTACTATCAAGTAATTTTATATAATCATTACTTTCATTTAGAGTTGGATTAGAGAAGTATGCAGTTCCTTGATTAGGTTTGAATTTTGCTTTATATAGCTTCATCTTCATATCTTCCATCTGACTTGGTTCCCAGATAGATCCATTCTGTGATTTATAAAGACTACCTAATGCCCATTGCTGAGTATAGATTATAGTAGATCCACCTACACCATCACCAGTAGCACCACCAGTAACTGTTTCACCCATTCTAGCAATCCAGACTTCATATTGATCAGTAGTTGTTGCAAGAAGAACTATTGCATATTCTTTTCCTGCTTCCACATAAATTGGTTCTTTAAATTTAACATTAGTTGCAACTGAACCATCGTCAGAAGTTGTTATATCATCAGGATAGACTACTTCACCAAGGTTAAGATTGGTTAGAGTTGGTGTTCCTAACTCTACAGTTCTTACCTGAACAACAACGGGATTACTTTGTCCTGTTGGAGGTTTCTTTGCAAAGAATAAATCGACAGAAGTTAAAAATGCTCCATGCTGATCATCATCTAAGTTTATATTTTGACTCTGTATTGAAGAGGAATCAGGTGCTTGTATCCTAGTTGCAACAGCAAATGACTGAGCAAGAGGGTCAGATCTATGGCCCTGATACGTTCTTGTAATAGTAGTAACCTTAGTTGTAACCGTTTTATGGATATCTTGATATTGTATTTCACGGAATGTACCCATAGATTGGAAATTAATTGATGCTGAAGAAATTAATTTACTTCCTTTAAGTTCTTTTGCATTAGTTGCATCTCCAGTAATTTTATATTCCTTATTACCAGATGGAATAACAACACTAGGTTGTGGATCAACAAAAGGATCTCTCAAGTACCAAGATCCCTGCAAATCACCAAAGTTATCGGTAACTAATCTTAAATCTTTAACATAAGCAACTGCACCACTTGTCTGGCCAACTAATTTTGCACCTTTAACTACATAACCAGAATATTTTCCTTGTGCTTTTTCTGATAGAGCAAAACAATCAACGTTCACTACTTTGGAAGAACTGGTATATGTTGCTTGGAACTGTTCTGCAGGTTTATAAGGCATGTATGTATAAACCGTTTTTGGATTGTTATATGGGCCTGTTTTATGATTTTGATTAGCAACTCTGAAACTAACAATTTTCTTATTGCCATCATAACCTAATACTTCTTCTCCAACTTGGAATACCCCAACAGATCCATAATTATCTAAACTTGTATCATTTGATATCTCCAACAATTTTGGAATAAAGTCCATACCAGCTTGATTATCCATAAATTGATAATGCTGTGTTGTTGGTTTTAGGAGTTTAGCATCAAACGTGGTATTTCTAGATCTCATATATTGATCATCACCAGTTGATGTTATAACATCACCTTTAAAATGTGTTTTTCTAACTTCGGTAGATGTAGTTCTTGTAGTTCCTGGAGCTCCATTAGACCAATAGTAATAAGACCAGAACCAACTAGTCCATTTTTTCCTTTGTGTCCAACGAACAACTTCATCTGTTCTTTTCTTATTTTCCTTAATTACCGCACTCATAGGATCGAGTCTAATAGTTCTAAGCCAACTATCACTTATTGGTGTTAAGTCAACAAGACCTCTAAAATCAATAACATGGAATGGGTTAACATTTTCTACTCTAGTTGCAAGTGGTTGATTTATCCATGGAACTTCATCAAAATCTAAAAGTACTGAATCACCTCGTTTTACGACATTACCATCTAACAGAGCAAAATCTTCCGATCTATCTAATTGAGTATCAACAATATTAGAAGCTGGCATTAAAGCACTTTCAAGACTGTTTTGACCCATAATAGGTCTTATTTCTCCAGCTCTTTCATCAACAGCTACAGAAGAGTAATCAAGATCAATATTATCATTATTTTGGAAATCATCAACGAAAAATCCACTCTTAAATCTATCATTACCCTGAGAATCTTGTATTTTAAATGCTTCAGTATTTACTTCAAGTAATGATAAAGTGGTTGTTCTTTCTAAACCTTCAATTCTATTTTCTAACTTACCAATATCACGCATTGTATATCTTCTATTATCGGTAAGATAGATATCTGCATCACCTGGATTATAAAGATATGCTGGATATGCTATCGTAGCTAACTCCATCATTGAAGGAGATACTTGTGATGGAGGTAATGGATCTCTTTCTGATTGACCTTGAACTACTGATAATGTACCATTTTTATCAATGTATAATTTATCAATTCTAGGTAGATAATATTCATACCCTAAAATAGATTGCTCATTAGGTGCTAATAAGAATTTTGGTTCAACATTAAATTGTGTTGTTCTAGCATCAAAAGAAAATGGAGATACTGTATTACTAGTAAAATCAGGTACTCTAGGTCTAAAATCTAATGCATCTGTTGCTCTTACTTGGTTAATACCGATTGAAGGTATATCTTTATTATATCTTGCTTTATCGTAACTCATTACGGTAAATACATCTCCTTTATCACCACTAGGAACAACGTACTTATCAAATACTACTAACATTCTTTTAGATGGTATAGCAGAATTTCTTTTTCTAACAAGTCTAGAATAGTCGTAGTACTGATCTCTTTGTCCTTCATCTAGAGTAAATGATCTAGAAATGTCTTGATATTTACCATCCCCTTCAGTAGCATTAATTCCCTCAACGGTACTGGTAATATTTGATTCTGTAAATTTAGCAATTTCATTTAATTGGAATGTCCTATCGTTTAGATATACAATACCCAATTTATTAGCACCACCAGAAGAAGGAGAGGATCCATTATTTGTAACTACTCTAGCAATAGCATTAGAACTATCACCTACAATATCTTCACCAATAATTGCATTTGATGCGACAGCTGCTGTAGCACTAAACGTGATAATATCAAAAGTTGGTTGTTCTTCATTAGTTGATTCACGAATAGCAATAATTTTTGAAACATCAGGAACATTTAAAGATATCTCTCTATCTTGAACTCTTAAACCATATGCATATGGATTCCAAGTTAATCCATCTTGAATACCAGTACCTATACCAGATTGCTGCAATTTAGATGCAGTTATTTCTACAATATTACTCTTAACAAAATTCTTAACTTTACTCTGAATACCTTGTTTGATTGCAGTTACGTTAACAACAGTATCAGAATCAGTAGCATTTAATCCCCCAATTACAACTTGAGATCCACCAGTATTATATGAAAAATTACCAGGTTTTACTCCAGATACTCCACTACCAGATCCATAATGAACAGAGTATCTATTTGGAGCAAAAGAATCAAAAAATGCTGTACTAATTCCAGCTCCACTACCATCTTTAACACCAGGTGTTCCAGATATATCTAAAGTTGTTGTAGATGATGCAATACCTTCACCAGTGATTTGTGCAGTAATAGTTAATGTAGATTTATCAAAATCAATAGCAGAAATATTAGTATCTGGTAATACTGAGTATAAAGATCCTTGTTCCCCTTCTCTAATAGATGGTGCACCAACAGCAATATCTACAGTTCCACTAGTATTAATAGGTGTTCCACTGAATATTCCAGCAACACTTACACCCAAAGGAGCGAGAGTTAGAGCATATCCATCAGGAGAAATAGCACTTACATTTGCAAATATTTCATCACCACTTCCTTGAGAATATCTAATTATAGTATTAGTTGTAATACCAGTAAATACTGCACCTGGTGATCTTAGTGTTGTTCCAGAGTTAGTTACGATTCCTACTTTTATTCCATTAGGTAAAGGATATTTGTCTAAAAATGCAAATCCACCAAAGTCTTGTGTGTAAGCACCTGATGCTGTTTGTTTAACATACTTAACATCTTTAATACCAAATGATTTTACAGCAAGTGTTTGTACAGCAATAGAATTACCTTGAATTATAAGTGGTTCATTTGCTAAAAATCTACCAGATGTTTGCTCTACGAAAAGATCATTTCCTGTACCACTAGTACCACCATTACCAGCTCCAGCAGAATTCCATACATAACCAGTTGCACCACTATGTCCACCTTTTACATGGTATGAGTGTAACACTTCTGTTGATGAAAGTGATCTATTTAATGATAATCTAGTAAATGTTTGAACATCATATAGATATAAATTCCATTTTGATGAATCATCAACATATTCAGAAGATATACTGAGATTATATACTCTTGCTCTTCCTATTTCTAAAGTTGATGCTGAATAACCATTATATAATGCAATTTCTTTTCTGTATTGAGGTTGACCTACAACTTTTTGAAGTTGTATTCTATTCCCCATTGAGAACGGAATACTAGAAGCATCTATTTTTTGAGTATCTCTTGGTTTAGGAACATCTATTGCAGTCGTATGGCCTGTATCAATTTGATATCCTCTAACATATGCTGTTCCACCACCAATTCTTAGACATGCTAAATCATCTGTTGGAGTTTCTCCCTCATCAGTTTTCTGATCGGCAAAGTATACTCCACCATTTCCCAATCTATTATTTAATGAATTACTGAGTTTTATATCAAATGGTTCTACAGTATAGTTTCCAGATTCTTCGTATGTTCTTTCTGCAAGGTAATCTTCAATTATATTATAACTACTTTTTGCTTGAATTTTTCTTACTTGACCATTAACAACCTTTAAAACCTCAACAAAATCAGAATCATCATAATCATCTGTTCCTTTTTTAGTAAGACTTAATGAAATTTTAAATCTATCAGCACCAGGAGCAGCATAGTTGGTAAATCCTTGAGCATTATCATATAATGTAGGATCATCTTTTGCACCAATTATTAATTCATCAATTTTTAAACCAACTCTATATGATGGTGAGTTTGTATAATAGTCTAATATTAGTGTTTGCTTAGTTACATTAACAAAAGTACCTCTAATAAAAAATACACCATCAGATATAGAAACTGAAGATCCTGTAGATGTTGCATCTTCAGATATTAATGTTGCAACTTCCTGTCCTTCACCAATAGTAGTATTACCATAAACTACATTTTCTTTTACTATTAATGATTCACCATTTGTAAATACATCACTTGAAAAATTTTCAGGGCTAGAACTTGAATATTTTACATATAGTGTTAAATATTCGACATCAGATCCATTAGGTAATACAACTTGTTGTACAGTAGCAGTTATTCCAGAACTTCTACCTTCTATAACTTTATCTACAAGTTCACTAGCATAAATTGAAACATCAATTCCAAATTGTAATGGACTTAATTTTACAGCACTATATTGGTCATCAAAAGTGATTCCACCAGGAATTACAACAGACCCCTCTTTGAACATATGCTTACCAAATTGTTCAATTTGGTTCTGCATAATAGATTGCAGAGTCGTAAGTTCTCTAGCTTGAACTGGATATCCTGGTTTAAATAAAACCTTATGAAAATTCTTACTAGAATCGTAATCGTCATAGTAAGGACTAATGTTTAAATCTTTCTTCTGAGCCATGATTTTTTAGAATTCCAGTATGATTTTAATGTCTTCTTTTTGTCTACTATCCCTAGTAACTGATTTGCGATTGTCGATGTAAATTACATCTCCAGTAGTTTTATTTATCTCTGGATCAGCAAGACCACTTGTGAAATAAACACCTAAGTCAATCTCTTTAGTACCATCAGTATAAGTATTTCCAGTAAATGCAATAGAAGGAGAAGTATCAGATGGGCCACCAGCAGCAAAACTAATACTATTTGATGTGGCTTCAAATGCTAAAACTTTTGACTCTGTACTAACACCAACATAATCAGTATTATCAACACTATTTCCATAGTATAAAGATCTGTCTTGATAATATTTTAAAACATTAGTTTGCTTATCAAAAGAAGCAACATATCCACGAGCAACACCACCATCTGTACGTGTTTGTGTTATAGAACTACCAATAGAAATAGAACTACCATTAAAGGAATCACCAAACTTAATTGCACCTAAAGATGAGTATTGACTACCAGTAAAAACTGTATTTTTAGATGAATATGTAGAAGGATTCTTTATAATTCCTACTTGAGAGAATGTTGTATCTGTTGGGAAATCTCTTGTAGAATCATCAAATCTTGCATAAATTAGGACTCTATCTGCACCTAATTCTTTATAAACATCATACCCATGTCCTCTGGAAGGAGGTATAATTGGTATTAACTTAGCAAGAGTACTTGGAGAAGTACCAGTTGGTTGAAGTAACCCTAAGTCAACAATACCATAAGTGTATCCACTTCCACCTGCAGTTACAGTTACTGATTGAATAATACCACCAACAGTTTGTACAGATGCTTTTGCACCAGTACCATCACCAAGAATATCTACTGAAAATGTACCATTATTATATCCAGAACCTGGATTTTCAATGTATACTTGTTTAATCTGGTTAAAATTAATATCAGAATCAGCCGCTTCTCTAACATTCTGAATCTGAGAGTTAGTTGAAGTAGACCAATCGTTAGGAACTACAATATACTCTGTAGAATCAAATTTTATAATATCACTAGGTGATATTGAGAATAAGAATTTCCAAACATATCCATCACCACTTGTTCCAGCAGCAGATGGTTCTAAATCTGTAAATGTTGGTTCATCTTTTGATTTACCTCCAGCTGCCGTCGTAGAGCCTGGTGTACCATAAGAACCATTACTTAAGCAGATATAAACATTATAATCACTGTTAACAACATAGTAATTTGCATCATATAATCTAGGAGTTTTTGATACGGGAGCAGGATTACTAATACTGTAATCTTGTCTATACATATCATACGAAGTATTTCTAGTCCATTGGACTTTTCGTATAACTCTTCTTATATTATTAGCATTTATTTTTTGACCAAATAGTGAAGTGCTTCTATATTGTGCTTCGTACGATAGATTATCCGTTGGTAATAACGGTGCAGAACTATCCCAAGTGCTAGTTCTACCAAATCCAGGATTTGGAGTAGCGGGATTGCTCAACCCTAAAAATACATAATAGGAATTATTAGTATCAAGTACAGAGTCTACAAAATTATTTGCATTAAATATTCTAAATTGATCTGTTACGACGGCAGACATATTAATTTTGTTTTTTAGATATTTATAAGAGTTTGTTAAGATGTTGGATCGACAGCACCACTATCTCTAAAACCTTCTAACCTTCTTTGAATTGTTGGGAAGGTAGTTAAACCAGAATTGATGGTTAAACCACTAACTCCGATTGCTATTGGATTAGCACCATTTCTAGCAATGGTTCCACTTAATCTACCCATTGAGAAGTTTCCTGCTGGATTATTCTCCCATGATCCTGTAGTATTAAGTCCAGCATGTACAGTATCAGATTTAATGTTACATATTATAATTGTTTCTGTACCACTGTATCCTCCATGATTACCACTAATGTTGTAAACATTGTCTAGGAATTCCGTTCCTATACCAATTACTTCACTATCTGAATCATATACTGAAGTTACACCTGTTCCAATTTGTGTATTGAAAATATTAATTGGACGACCATCTGCTAAGTTGGAAAGCCCAGTAGCAGCACGGATATTAAACATTAATGCTAAACCAGTTGATGATCCTGCTTTGGTAGTTGTACCAATTCCAGTAATAGATCCAGAAACAGCCTGAACAGAAGTAATATTACTTACTAATTCAGATTTATATAGTGGTAGTGGTGCTATAACTTTAGGTACATTACTAGAAGTGTATCCAAATCCAGAATTTGTGATTGTAGTGCCTGTAATAGCACCATTTGTTATAGTCGCAGTTGCAGTAGCAGTAGTTCCTATACCAACTCCAATACCACTCGTTGGGATTCCGACTGAAAGGTTAGTTGAAGCACCGACATATCCAAGACCACCATCTACAATAGTAAATCCTGATACTTGACCAGAACCATTAATTGTAGCAGTTAGAGATGCAGCACGAGGTTCTGGGATAGAATTATCTACGATAAATCCACCAATAGGTTTGGTAGGAAGATCTCCCTCATAATTAAAGATTGATGCATCATCAACAAATATTTGAGCAGATTCTGAAGAAGATAGATCTCTAATAATCTTCGCTGTTGGGAAGATTAAAGGTTCTGTTATACTTCTTGCTTTAGAAATAACTCTACCACCAATAATTTTATCAGTTTTTTGTCTAGTCCAACTAAACTGCTTTCTTTCACTAGTAATTCCTGGCCCAGTATAGAAACTGGTTTCTATTCTATCAGAATCAACAATTGCTTCAATTGTTCTATTTGTTTGATCTTCCTTATCAGTTTGTATCTTTAATAGTTCAATAAGATCACCAGGTTTTACTGATTCTTTAATATCACTGATTAAAACAGTATCTTCACCATCAGTACCACGATAGAAGAATATAGTTACATCGTCAGTTGCTCTAGGTGGTTCCTTGAATATAAATGAAGTTCCTCCATCAAATTCATAAGCAACTCCTGGCTCTTGGATTGCACCGTTGACTATAATTAACAATGCATTTGAAAGATTCATCTCAGGGAATGCTGGTGTATCTTCAGATTCAAATGCTAATAATCCACCATCATATTTTAATTCAAATCTTGTCTTAGATCCATCTTGCTGATTCTTAATACTATCAATATAGTCAAATTGTCCAAACTGCCATGCTGAAAACTCATCACTTCTAACCTCAACTGCATCAAATATTGCAGGAGTTATTATTTCCTGTAAATTAGAATCTGTAACTAAACCAACAGGTGTAAACTTATCACCTCTTCTAAATCCATAACCATTTCTAGTAATTCTAAACTGAGTTACTTCACCATAAGATAAATCGCTAAATGTTGTTACTCCAACAAATACTTTAATTGTATCAGTATCCACAATTTCCTGAATAGCAATACTCTGTCCTGAAACTGGATCAGTTGAACGTGGATAGTCATGTTCACTACTAAAGTTATCTCTACCACATGTGAAGGTTAATGAATCATCAGCAATTGTAATAGTATTAGCAAGTGATAAACCATGATTAGTAGTAAATGATAATTCAAGAATACCTGTTGATGGGATATATCCTGCATCATTAACAGTTAGAGTTCCACCAATACTTCTGGTCACTGAATTAATACCAGCACTTACAAATCTATGCTCATCTCCACGTGGACGTTGACCCATACCAATATTAAGTAATAGACCTGTTCCAGTATCTGTAGTTGGGCCATCACCTAATCTGGATACACCAATAACTCCAAGATCATTATATGCAGGTTCTGGAATAACCAAACTAGGGTTGATATAATTTGTACCAGCAGCACCAACATTAAAGTCTAATCTTGCACCAGTTCCATATGGTGATTTACCTACATTAACTGTAAATTTATTTGCAGCAAATACTTGTTCAACTCCAACAATTTCATTATGCTTAGGATCTTTCTTAGGTCTAGGATAAGTATGAAGATCAAGGAAATTATTCTTAGCACATGTAAATGTTAAACCACCAGTTACGAATCCAACAGTATTGTTTGCTTTCTGAATACCACTTGCAGCTGCAGATACGAATGCATGAGCTGATGTATTTGTGGAAGGTACTCTCTTAAGTGATTGAATTTGGAAAGTACTTCCAGATGCATTAGAAATTGGAATCCACTTATTATGGATAGGATCACCTGGTCTAGGATAAGTATGCTGTGTCTGATTATTATCATAAGCACATGTAAAGGTTAAAGAATTCTCTTCAATCTTAATTAAGTCTCCATTTGACCATCCGTGAGCACTTACAGTCTCAATTTGTACAACACCTGTAGTTGGGTTGTAAGTAGTACCTGCTTTTGCTGTATTGATTCCTGATTGAGTGAAACTATGACTTCCTGTAGTTGTTACAGTCAAGATTCCACTTCTAGGATCGTATTCTGTACCAGTAGTCGCGGTAAATGGGCCACCTGCATTTGCAGTTATAGATCCTACACCAGCAGTTATAAATCTATGTTTGTTATAGTCTACTATTTCTGCATTTACTACACCACCAGTACCAACACTAGATCCGACAAATGCTTCAAATGATGTTGCATCATTATTGAATGCATCTGTACATATACCAACCACTGGATCTGAAGAACGTGGATATGGATGTAATGTTGCAAAGTTATCCTTAGCACAAGTGAATACAAGAGATTCTGTCTTAATTCCTATTCTATTGTTATTAGCAGCAACAGCAGTCATACCTGCATCACCAACTACAACCTTTAATATACCACTTCCACCTTCATAAGAAGAATCAAGAACATCAAGAGTTGAATTTGTTGTTACTCCAACAAAGACACTGAATGAAGTAGCTCCAGTTGTAGCAATACCAACAACTTTACTATATGTCCTATTAAGAGGATCTTTTCCTAATCTTGGATATGTGTGAATAGATTGATTATTATCTCTACCACATGTAAATGCTAGTGAATCAGTCTTAATTCCAACTTCATCAACTGATTTAGTAATTGGTTGAGATGCTGATACAAATGTATGAATACCTGCATTTATATCTCCTGCAAGTCCAACATAAACAGCAAATGTGTTAACACCTACTTGCTCAATTGGTAACCACTGACTTCCAGTTTCATCCTTATCTGCAGAATCAAATCTTGGATAGTAATGATCTGTTGCATGATTATCAAGAGCACATGTAAATCTTAGAGAATTTTCAGCAATCTTAACATATTCTCCAGTCTGCCAACCATGGCCTGTAACTGTGATATCTAAGTATCCAGTTGTAGGATTGTATCCAGCATCAGCAATTGTGTGAGTAGTTGGTGCATTGAAATTATGAGATGATACAAAGAATGTAACGATACCTGTTTGAGGACTATACTCTGCATATGGACTAGCAATAGTAGTAGTTACATTAGGTGATGAACCTACGTTTAATTCAACTGTAGTTGCAGTAGGAACAGTAACCGCAGTATTAACTCCAGCAATAGGATCTGATGCACGAGGATATGCATGTTCTGTATTATTATTATCTCTATCACAAGTAAAGGTTAATGCACCATTATCAAATGATATTTGCTGACCACCAGTAATTCCATGAGCAGATGCAAAGGTCATTTGTAATACACCAGTAGATCCTGTATATGCTGCTCCGATAGGTGTTAATTTACCACCACCAGTAACCTTAGTAATAGAATCAGTAGCACCTCTAACAAAAGTATGTTTATAATCACCACCACTGAATATTGCATTTGCAAGATCACTAGAACCAGAAACAAATGAATGTGCATAATCACCACCAATTTCTATAGCACTACTTGCAGCACTTACAAACTTATGCTCATAAGGTGTATCAGTAATTCCTATAGAAATATTACCAGCATAAGCAGAACCATATGTTGCATCACCATACCATGGTAGTGCATAACCTCTACCAAGATATCGGTGAGGTATAGAGTTAACACCAACCTTAGTAGTAAATCTATATCTTGGTAATTTACCAACATCCAATGTAATTGTGCTTGTAGTTACTGATGTTACACCAATAACTGATCCATCTCCTGCAGGATCTCCAAGACGTGGATAAGGATGAATTGTTGCATAGTTATCTTGAGAACATCTCCAGTCTAATGATTCTGTCTTAAGTCCAACAGTCTCACCTATCATCTTCAAGATACCATCAGATGCTGCAGATACAAATGTATGTGCATATTGATCTTCAGCAGCTGCAGCACCAACATATACAGTAAATGTGTTTACAGTATAAGCATGAACTGCTAACCACTTATGATGAGCAGGATCATTTGGTCTAGGATATGAATGTTCTGTAGCATTACCATCTTTTGTGCAAGTATATGTTAGAGAATGATCTTTTATTTGTACTCTCATTCCAGTAACAAGACCATGACCATTACTTGTGATTACTAGTCTTCCAGTTGATTGTGTATAAACTGCATTAGTTGCTGTTAGTGGAGTTGCAGCAGAGTACCCATGGCCTGACCCTATAGTCAATTCTACCTGTCCAGTGCTTGGAATATACGTTGCATCAGTAACGTCTCTCTCACGGGCAGGAGAGGTACCTACAGGGACTTCAATAGTTGTTGCATTTGGTACTGTTGCAGTTAATGTTTGTCCAAATGCAGGGTCAGTAGCACGAGGATATTTGTGCTCTGTTTGGAAGTTATCTCTAGAACATTTGAAACTTAATGAAGCATTAGCAATAGTTACATTTCCACCACCAGAAACACCGTGTGCACCAGCGAATGTAAGAGTTAGAACTCCTGTATTAGCATCATAATCTCCACCATTTGGAGTTAAACTACCGTTTATTGCATTAGTAGCAGCAGAAACAAATGTATGCTTATAATCTCCACCTGAATAAAGAGCACTAGTTGCAGTACCTACAAATTGATGAGTATAATCTCTTTCATCAACATTGAAAATTGTATAGTCTTCACTGTAACTTGTTAAACCTACAGGATACTTAGGATAAGTTGAAGTTGTTATACCAGAGAATCCACTTCTAACTAACACTGCACCAGTTCCTACACCTACAAATCTGTGTAGAGAATCTGTACCAACACCAACATTAATGGTTATTGACTCAGTAGTTCTTTCAATAATAGGTGTAGCTATTCCTGCAATAGGATCTGTACCATGACGAGGATATGAATGGTAAGAAGAATAGTTATCTTGTGAACATGTGAATGTTAATGAATCAGTTGCAATACCAACACTCTGTCCAACTCCTAAAGCATTAGCACCAATGATTAATGTTAAATTACCATTACCTGCATCATAAGTTGCATCAGTAACATCATAATCATCAGCACAAGTAAATCCTAAACCAACCAATTTAACTTGTCTGATAACACCAGATTCAAAGTAAGTAGGATAAGTTGTAGTAATCTCTAATTCACCAGTAATATTATCATAATCTGCAGCTGCAATTGGATTTTTAACTGATGCAACAGTTGGGAATCCAACAATACTAGTAATACTACCTTCTGCATCAGTTTCAACATATGCTTTTGCTGGTACTGGAACAGCATATCCTAGTCCTGGTGTAGAACCAAGAGAAACTAACATACCACCTCGTGGTAGTTGGTTTTGATTTATATCTTGAGGATCAATAAAGACATCTCCTGTAGCAGATGTTATACCTGTGAATACAATACTACTAATTCCAGCAGAAGTATCTTCTGAAATTTCAAAATTATTATCTGGGTTATTTGCAGCAGATGGTTTTTGGAAAATATTACTAATAGTCAATAATCCACTACCACCAGTACTTCCTAAACCAACGGTATTTGCACCACCAACTTTTAATGTAAATTGAGTATCGAGTCCAGTAAACTGATCAGTTATATCATCATATATTTGGTTAGTACTATAATCATTCCTTAAGAATGCACGTCCAGTAAATGATGATGTTGGGAAATCTAAATTATTTGCATTTTTCTCTACCTGAGGGTTTCCTTTAGGTGACTCAGTAAAGTGTATTTCTTTACCAACAATATTGTATGAACCTCTATAAAGTTGAACAGTTGCATTATTTGCATGAGCAGAAGGTGTTGAACCAACAAATGATCTTTCAACTTGAATAAGAGATGTTGTTCCAACTCCAACAATAGGGCCATCTGTATCAGTACCTATTCCAAGATTAACAATCTTCATAAACTCATCACCAACCCTTACAATATCATCAGGGCCAAGAGATGAGATACCGCTAACTGAGAAAGTTGTTGCAGTAGTACCTATACCTAATGTACCAGCACCATCAATATTTTCAGTATTATTTTGGAGACTGAATGCAATTGGATTATATGCTAATGGAGATTGTATTAAATTATCAATAGTAATGACTGCTTTTGTATTAGCAAGAGCCATATGGAATTCATGTGCATTTCCTGTACCAACACCAACAAATGTAACAGCAGTACCAGCAAGTGCTAATGTCTTAGTAGTTGCTATTTGGAATGAATCACTACCATCTCTAATAACAAACACAGGACTTGTTAATGAATTAATACCACCTCCACCATCTACGTATTGTACTGGGGTAGATCCAACACCAACAAATGTTGAATTTGGTTTGTATATTAACTCTTCTCCAGTTCTGAAGAAATGATTATCAATATTGAACGTACCTGTAGCAGGATTAAATATTTCTGGTGTAGCAGGATCAAATGATTTAGCAAAAATTGGAGTCAGTCCAGAAGTTAATGTGAAATTCTTCCTATTAATTCTATCACCATTAATTGCATTGTAGAAGAACAATTTGATCATTTCTCTTCCACTACCAAATTCAAGTTCTTCTGTAAGAGGTTCATTAAGTGTGTCTAATGGGCCATACATACAAAGATTTAATGAAGCTACCTGAATTTCAGTGCTTGCATATGCAGAATCTGGAATAAACTCAAGTTGTAATTGATTACCATTGTACTTACCATTAAATGATCCCAATCCTGATAAACTATCTGAAATAGATGTACTTCCTACAGATATGAAAGGTGATGGTTGTGTATAAACATCGCCACCATCATGCATTGTATAAACTTGATGCAATGCTCTAGTTGATCCTGCACTAACTTCAATAACAGATTTAACTGCATTAAAATCAGTATTAAGAATTGAAAATACGGTTGTTGTTCCAGTACCAATAGAATAATCAGATTGATAAAGAGCAGTTTGTTCAGATCCTGGAGGTTGACCAGGTGCTAGGAATCTATAAGTTCCAACTCCAACAGCTGTTGTACCAAATCCAACAATTTTTGACTTAAGTTGAATAATATCTGTTGAAGGATTATGATATTCGACTATTAACTCATTTCCATAACCAGCATCAGTTGAAAAACCTACTGTAAATTCACCCATTAATTGATCTGAGTACATTCCAACATCAGAATGTGTATCAACAAAATATTCAGAAGTATATGTGTGTTCACCATCATGACTAACATATAATTCTACATAATTTTGCTCATTTGTTGTTTCATTCAATAAATGATTTTGTAGATGTAATGAATGATATTTTTCAGAACTTAAACCAATGATTCTTGTAGTTGTAATACCTGATGAAACGGTAGTAGCCACACCTACAGAACCACTAAGATTAACAAATCCTACCGCAAATGTACCAACACCTGCTTGTTGATTAAATTGTGTTCTAACAACCTTAATATCATAGTCAGTGTTATATGCATCTGGTAAAGGAATGAATCTAAGGTAAGTATCACCAAGAGAAGTTTCTTCAACTCTAAAATTACCAATAGATGTTTCATCATTTAACTTTTGTTTTTGTAATAAAACTGATTCTGTTCCATAATTACTTAATAAGACTAAATCTGCTGTCTGAACATCACCTTGACCTATATCTGTAACTCTAACAAATAAACCTTCAAATTCATTAACACTAGAAGCATCTATTTTAAATAAATTTAAGAATTCACTTGGATCACCATCTAAGTTTGAGAATTGACTATTAATGTCGTCTATTATTAAAACTTGGTTACTTTTTGCAAGTAAATATGATGATAATCTCTTATTTTCAATTTCAACAAATTTAGATGCCTTACCAGTTCGAGTTATATTTGATCCAAAAGTAGTATTGTATTCTAAGTCAAACGCAGTAGTCCAATTATAAAGTGTATCTACTCTTTCATCACCTGTTAAATCAAGAATAGAAAGTGATTGTGATGTACTTCCAATTGCAGCTAATGCTGTTGTAGATGATATTCCAGTGTCTGCAAAATTCTTAAGACCTGCAGTATGAAGTAATCCATTTACTGGACTTCTTAATGTACTATATTCTTGACTACTTTTAACTGTATATGAAAGATTTTGGTAATAATCATTATCAGGAAGTACTTGATTATCTAAATTTAACTTTCCAACATCATCACTCCAACCAATATCCTTTTTAGCTGCATAATCTACAGCAAATTTTCCTTCATTTTCAGTAATACTAACAATATTTGCTACAGTTCCAGATTCTTTTCCTACAATAATTTCACCAGGACTTAATTCATAAGTTCCAGCAACTTTAATAAAATCAGGATTTTTTGCATCTGTTTCAGTTGAAGTAATATATAAATCTCTTACAATTTGATTTGAAACTAATTGTTCCCCAATAATAAATTGTGATGGGAATTGATATGCTGAAAATGTTGGATAATTGTACTTATTAATAATTACTGCAAGAGATCCTTGATCAACAACAGCAGTACCACAATTTGTTGTAAATTCACTTGCATCAACAGTTACTGCATCTAATGTACCTGGTGCATATGCTATAACTTTAGGGAATCTATATCCCATATCTACAGAGTTAAAACCAGTACCAGCAGTACCAACTTTAACCATATTTTCTATAAAGACTTCATCACCTACTGTAAACGGTGCTGGAGAATAACCTGCTGATGGAGTTGTAATATAACATGTAAATATTCCAGTATTGTTACTAGCAACTGTCTGAATACCAATACCATTAGTATTATTGACTGTAAATAATTCTACAGCTTTCTCTGGTAATCCAGTTGGAGCAACAACTACATCAACATATCCTATTGAAGGGCCTGTTAATTCTGCTCTCAATAATCCAGATTCAATTCTTTGTCTTGTATCTGGATGTACAATATGAACATTTGGTTCATCCAAGTAATTATCACCACCACTAGTAACAGTAACTACACCTATTGTATTTGAATTTTCAATAATGATTAAAGGTGAGATATATGCATTTGGTTTCAGAGTTTTATCTGATGAATACTCAAATCCTTCATTAATTATTCTTACTTGGTTTGCATTACCGACTGATTTTGAAGCAGGGATAATATATGCACCTGATCCAGTTGCTAAAGTACCAATACCAATAAAATTAGGTAATCTCTTATATCCGAATCCACTAAAGTCAATTCCTACCTTATGAACACCACCAGTCGCTGTTAGAGATGTTGTATTATATTCTAAAGTGCTAGCCTCAGATGATGTATATGATAATCTTTCAGGAACTTGTCTTAATAATATATCAAATGTTGTAGCTGCTGTAGAAACAATATCATACTTACCATTATATAAACTATCTGCAAAGTTTATGAATGAATGATTTTTGACTTGAGTATCTGCTGTACTAATAAATCCACTCTTTTCTATGTTGTAGTATAACTTAGATGGAAGCATACTATCATAATTTAAAGTTCTAGTTGCAACAGTACCAAAACCAACTGTTCCAACACCTGTTATAGTAAATTCAGTTGCACCTGTAAATCCAGTAGAGACAAATTCATTCTTAAACTGATCATCATAGTAGAATTTAAAGTCATATCCTTCTAAAGATGGATCAACTACATCAAATACTACATCACTATTACCAACAATGAATAAAGATGGATTTATTAAAGAAAGAGACTGTGAAGTTCCTCCAGTATCAATCATATCAACTATAGTAGGAGGATTACTATAAGCATCTTTAGATGTTGCACATAATTTGATAATATCCTCATCAACTTTAAATACAAAGTAACTAGCAGTTGATAATCCAGTAGCTATAGTATTAGCATCATAGAAAACTTTATCTCCTGTCTTTAATCCATGCTCATTTAAAGTTATTTCGTTAGTTATTGAATTAATTCCAGTATTAGTGAAATTAATAGGATTAACTAAAAGATGTCCAGTTACTTCATTTCTCTTGAGTTTTATACCTGTAGATGTTCCAATACCAACTGCAAGACTAGATCTAACTGTTAAATCAATCTCATCACCAACACTCAAATTATGATTAAATGCTGTAGAAATAGAAACAGTTGAAATAATTTTCTGTGTTTTTGCTAAAACTTGCTCAAATTTAGTAGTAATGTAATAATTATCCCTATCAGTACCACCACCAGTGAAAAAGACATCTGAAAAACCTATTCCAACACCAGTTCTTATACCAATATAGTTTTTACCTCTATCTGTAACAAATACCTCTTGTGGTAGGTTATAACTAACGGTACCAGAACTATTAGCAATAGATATTTGTGCTGCTCCACCAGGAACTGAAATAGTCACTGGATCATTATTATTAAACTTATGATTAGGTAAGAAAATTGTCTGAGTTGGAATATTTCTTGTAATTGTAGTACTTCCAAATCCAAATGATGATGAATGACTGATACCAGGTGTAACACCAAATCCAACTTGATGAATTGGATTGAAATATGCAATATTATTTACTTTTGACTCAAAATAAGGTACAACTTTAGGAATAGTAAATGAGTCAGGTATTATAGAAACTGGACTACCTACATTATGAGAAACACCTGAAATACCTCTATTTGCTTTTATTATTTTCTCATTTGGGAAGATTTCTAAAACTTGCATTGTTTCAGAACCAACTGTAATACTATTACCTACACCTAAAGACTCAGGAACTGATGTAACATACAATTCACTTGCACTTGGTAGAGATCCAACTGTAGGTACTGATGCGATTAATTGAGTACTTGCTGTTACTATACCAATTTGATATCGGCCATTTACTTGAGTTAGAACTGTAGATAATCCAGAAATAACAACATCATCACGACTAACTAAAGGATGTTGAGGTAAAATATTAACTTGTACATTCTCAGGATTCCAAGTCAATATTGTATTATCAAAAGAGGTAACTGCAGTTTGTATATCAACAATCTCTTTACCCTTCAAGGAAGAAATTTTACTTGATAAACCTTCACCACCACTATCAGTTTCATCAAATATTAACTTCTCATTCATTGAATAATTATCACCAGCAGTAACAACATTCAATTCATCAATAGTTCCTGATGTAACTGATTCTATTATTGCCTTCTGATTGGAGATTTCATTAGTTTCAATAATAAAGTCATTATCAATATCTTTTTCAGCAACTCTATATGGGAATGTATTTCTAAGTAGATTATTTGTCGCATAATCATAATCTTGTGATAAAACTTGATCTACTGGAACAGATCTAAAACTATTACCTATAAAATATGGGAAATCTGGTTTATTTTGATTACTACTATCTTTTATAGTTGCATAATATGCATAAATTCCATTTGGAAATTCAGGTGTTTTTGCAAAACGACCATTATTTACATCCAAATCACCAGAATCATCAAATTTATGATCTTCTACAAAGAATCCCTCTGAAAATACACTAGTCGAAGGTCTATCTTCTATTGTAGAAGCGTCTAATGTATAACCACTAATTATTCTTGTTGCAAATGAGTTTGAATCCTGAGGATTTGAATAACCAAAAGGCCCATAAATTGGATTTCCATCATAAGCCCATCCAATAATTTTAGAAGCAACTGTAATACCTATACCAACTTCACCAAATGATGTTCTGTAAGTTTCACCATATCCAACAACTGCATATTTTAACTTATCGTTACTCTCTACAAATAATTCATTTTCTTCATATTTTTGAACCATATCTATAGTTAATGGTCTAACATTAACATCAACGTTTGCACCATCACCAGCAGCAACTACTGTTAGTTTAGTTGATGCTGCAGAGTACCCAATACCTGCACTAACAACCTGAACCCCTGTTATTCTATTATTGGTTATAATTGGTCTTAATTTAGCACCAGATCCTGCATTTGTTTCATCAACTAGGTTTAAATCAGGTGTTGAGTAATAATCAACTCCACCATAGTTAATATCAACACTTACAACTCTACCATTAATAACATTTGGTTTTAATGATGCATTTCTACCATTTTGTATTGATACTGTTGGTTTCTTTTCAAAGTTAATGATAGTTGAACCATAACCAGTACCAGTTTCATACAAATAAGCATCAATAATACTACCCCTAACTGTAGGAGTAAGTATCATCTCTTCAACTACTTGTGTAGCAGTACCAAATCCAACAGGAGTATATTTTAATGATACTGAAACATCTGGATATTTGAAGACTTGGAATCCTTGTCCTGAATAATCAAATTTAACAAAATTACCTCTATCAAAATTAATAGGATCTGTTCCAGCAATACCAGCATTAGCTAACCTAAATGAATGATCATCAAGTTTAAGAACCTGATAATAATTCGCAGTTGTTGTGATACCTGTAGTTGTAGTTAATCCAGTAATTGTTTCTGGAGTTGATGTACCAGCACCTGCAGCAGTTGTATATTCAACTATATCACCATTACCAAATCCATGATTTTCAAATATTACTTTATTGTATTGTGTAGAAATTCCTGCAGGTTTAACATATAATTTTCTATTAGTTAATGTTCCACCATCTATAACTTCAATAGCACCAACTGATTTTTGATTAGGTAAAGTAGAAAATTTATGTGTACCAGCAGTATTAGAAACACCTAAACCAACTACATTAGTTCTATTAATAGCACTTAAAGCACTTTCATATAATTTAATTGTTCTATTATTAATTACTTCTACAAAGTAAGAACCATTATTAACTAGAGTATCAGTTCCAACCCCAACCCCGATACCTTCATTCCCATTGGATTTATAGATTACTTCCTGAGCATTTTGTAAATTATGATTAGTTAAGAATGTAATAGTATTAGCAGTTTCATCAACTCCACCAGCAAAAACTGTTTGTCTACCATCAAATTCAATTTCTCTTGATTTAAGAATAATTATTGGTTCAAGAACTGCAGTACCATTACCACCAAGAACATCAATACTTTGAACTTCTGTAATATCAAATCCTTGAGGATCAATAAAGACTTTAGTAACAGAACCTTGTACTACTGGTTGCACTAAAGCATCTGTACCTACACCAGAACTAATATGTATATTTGGTGGTCTAACAACATCATAATTGTTACCAGAAGTAACAACAGTTGCAGATTTTAATGGGCCATAATAAACTTTATCTTCAGATTTATAGTTAATAATCTCTATACCATTAATTAACATACCAGTTGCACCTGGTTCTGTTAATGTTTGATTTGCTCTATTTGAAGATGATGTTAATGGAAACTTCTTAAGTGTTTTTTGTGCTGCTATTTCTTCTGATCTTTGAGAATTTAATATAAACTTATGATCACCAGCAACAGCTTTTAATGGAATATAAGTAGCACTCTCAATAGATGCTCTAGATCCATATACTCTAATCTTCTTTTTATCACTAGAAACAATCTCACAGTAATATCTACCAGTTTCTAATCCAACATAATGAGTACCAGATGGTTTATAATAGATTTCATCACCTGTAAAGAAAGGAACAGCAGATGGGAATGAAACAACACTATACTGATCTAATGTATTTGGTACTAAACTATCTAATCCACTAGCTGTTGCAGACTTAACATCAGTGGTTATAACATTTAAGAAGTCAGTAGTAACACCAGTTCTTCCAGATGGAAGTGAATTTGATGCATAATATGCTTCAGTTTCATCTTTAATGTATAAATTTGATGTATCTGTGATAATATTATCAACTTCTAAAGGAACTGCAGTACTTTTTGCATAATTTAGTTTTCTTCTAATGTCAATTGCACCTTCTACAGATAAAGAATCTGATAATTGAACAGTATTATCACCAGTTATTTGTAAAATTGAACTTTCTAAATTTCCATTATTAAATGCTACAATATTATTTGACCTATTACGGACAACTTCAACTATATCACCCTTCTTTAGACTAGATCTATCAATTTTTGACTTGGTAGTAAAGGTACTTGCACTGTTAAATGACTGTCCTTCAAGAAAATATCTACAACTTGTGTTATAAATCCATGAATTTGCAAAAACTTGCTTAAATGTTGCGTTTGTTGCTGGATTTTGTATGAAATCTCCAACATTTTTAACTGAAATTGTCTCACCTTCATTAATATTCAGGTTTGTAGAGACCTGTTCAAAGTCTGAAAGTACACCAGTAAGTCTTAATTCTACTTTTTTAGTACTATCTCCATCTTCATAACCATAATAAGTGTTATTACTTCTTATTTCATCTGATTTTTTAATAGAAACACCTATTCCAGTGCATCCAAAGAACTGGTTAACACTCTTACTTGTGTAATTAATAGATGTATTACCAAGAGATATTATAGTTCCAGTCTGGCCAAACCCCACAGTTGAATCAACACTAAGGACTGATGAACCAATACTTACATTATCAAGACATCTAGTTGCTTGTGTAATATCAAAATCACCTTGAATTGTAGAATCGGAGTCATCAAAACCAATGAAAAGTGATAATTTATAGTAATTTTGAATAGTTGTTAGTGCAACACCAACTCTACTAAATCCTTCAACCTCAGATATTGAAGCACTAGTATTAACATCTGATGTTTTGAAGAGTGTTTGACCTGCTAATTTGGTAACATCACCACTAAGAGCCTCAGCAATTACAACTTCTCTTCTAACATAATTTGCTGCAGATGGTTTTAATAAATATTCTTCTAAATTTACAACTTTTGGTGTTTCGTTATAAAGTGCATTAAATAAAATTCTGAATGATTCGTCTGTTCCTTTAGCGTTATATAATGCTCTTGCTTCTTTTATAAACGTACCTGCATTCAAATTTGGATCAAAATCAACATTTTCTAACCCTGGAGTAAGAGAATACTTAAGTTTTTTGTAAAATTCTTGTAAAAATAGAGAACTTAAGTTTTGTACGTAAGATCCTGATAGATGATCTGCAGTACTAGAGGTGGAAAATGTTAATTCCTCTTGATTTAACTCTTGATGATAACTTGTAATACCACTAAAACCACGTTTAACACCTGTAAAACTATTAGTTGTTACACCAGTATAAGTTATAATCTCATCATTAATCTTTAATAAACCCCATTCATTAGGAAATCCCTTTGTACTGGAAACAGGAATTGTATCACTATCTGTGCTAATTCCAGTAGAAAGGGTTGTTGATCCAACAACAACATCTGGGGTTAAATTATCTAATTTTAAATACTGATCTAAATTATCAGAGATGTCAATATTACCTCCCTGATATTCTTGAGAAATATAATATTGCTTTAAAAAATCTACTGCACGAGGACTTTCACTCAATACATATTCGGGCAGCTGATTTTCAATGATTTGTTGAACCTTTACTTTTGGTTCAATGCCAGTTTGAATCATATTTCGATTACTCGCGTATTAATTTTCCGTTTAGATAACTTGAAGTATAGAAGTCCTTAATAAAGCTAGTTCCAGTAATTTCATCACCTGAACTTATCACATCCCTAACCATATTTATTGTACTTTTTGAAAGACTAAAATTGAGATATAGTTCCTTTAATCCAACTACATCATTGGATTCTGGGATTGCTTGTACTTCCACAACACCACTATTATTAAGTGTTGATGTAATATTTACTGTAGTGAGAAGAATTTCTCCTTTCATATAATCTACTGTTCCAGCTGAACCTATAACAGTATTTACAGTTCCATCATCTAATATTTCCACAATAGAGATAACACCCGTCTTCAAATCTGAATTAGGAGTATCTGTAAGGTAAACAGTTCTAATATTATTAGATATTGTAAATCCAGTAGACTTAATATTCATTCCTGCTGCGTTTACATGGAATTGATTACCATAACATAGTTCATATTGAGCAAATTGGTTAATTGCTGCCTTTAAATCCCTTCTAATACGTACACGTGTGATATTAGAGGTAATAGCAGTATCAGTACTATCAATTACTTGCTGTACTTTACTATATTTGAATCTACCACCAAATTTATTCATATCTACAGAATTTGAATATGCAGTTAGTGAATTTAAGACTTTTGTTTGAAGAGCAGATGAAGTAGAAACTTTATTTTCATCAAAATACACTGCAGAATCAATCTCCACATATAGTATCTTAAGATCTTCAATTTTTTGGTTAATACCAGATACAGCGTATTGCTTTAATTGGGATAAAATCCTAGTTTTGTTAAATGCTGATACATATGTACCATTTTTAGGTTTAATACTAATTGTAACAGTACCAAACTCTGGTGGATCCATTTCTTCACCACCAACGACTGCTACTGACTCAGTATCTGGGTAAATTTTCTTTATTATTGCCTCATAATCCCTAGGTGTAACCGCCCTGTACTGGGAGGAATAGATTCTAGGTGCATAATACTTAATTGAACTAATAGACTCTATTTCAGACCCATTTGTGGATGCCTCAACGGTAGCCACACTAGGAGTTGATGTTAGAGTGATAGATCCCCCTGCTGCATTAACAATTCTACCTGCAAATGAGAAACTATTATTATGTCCAATACCATTTCCGTCTTCTCCATCAGTAATAATGTATTGAACAGTAACTACAGACCCATTTTCCAGTTTTTTACCAATTATTCCGTCACCAAACACTACTTCATATCTTTCATCTTGTACTTCTTGCACTAAAAAGATTTCTGAGACTGAATCTACGTCTAAAATGTTAGAAACTAGTGAATATTCGATTCCAACTGACCCAGATGAGTCACTAGGCCCCTTAACATACACTTTTATAGTCGAAGTATCAATATGTGGGTTGTCTAAAATGAATCTTTGGTCTAATGAACCATCAACTGTGAAGGTTTTATTAAGAAATGTGCCTTCTTTTAGTAAAATATTTTCAAATGTTGCTACAAAAGTGCCTATAGATGGTTCTCTTACTGGTGCAGAGATGTCTTCGGACGTTGAAAACACATGTGAGGTGTTATTTGCGTCTCCAACACACACTAAACCTGCCTTTATAGTCGCTATAGGGGTTGAATTGAGTGAAGTTATGTTTAGACCTACATCAAATGTTACTTGTGCTGTGGCTGCCGTCCTAGAACGGGGTACATAACCTATATTTCTTGCTAATGAGACGACATTTTCTCTAACTGTTGCTGAATCTAGGAAAGATTCGTTCACAACCATGTTTGAGTTGAATGCTGTGATATACGTATTATAAGCTAACGTGTCTATAAGGACGGAAAAGTTCGATCCTTCGAAGTCAAAGTCCGTAAAATTGCTATTTGCACGGAGATATGACTTAATTGAGGTTTTTATTTGATCAAAATCAAGATCTGTAAATTTAGTAAAAGGCATGTTATCTTGTTGCCTCTAAGAGGAATGAATATTCTTGTGTTGGAAACTCTTGTCCTATAATATCAAAGATAACGGTAACATCAAAAGAGTTAACTTCTGGATTTGGGTCTACCGCAACGGTTACGTTTTCTATTCTTGGTTCGAAGTTATCTAATGCAATGGCTATCTGCTGCCTTATAGTAGACGCAGTACCAAAATCAACGAATTCAAATAGACTTCTTTGGACATCTGATCCTAACAGTGAATTAAAGAATCTTTCAGTAGGAATTGTTTGCACTATATTTCTTACAGAACGACGAATTGCGTCTTCATTCTTCAATACTTGTAAATCATCTGTTACAGGATGGGGTTTAAAAGACAACGAAATATCTTTAAATCCTCTAGATATCCTCTTAATCGCCATTAGACAAAGGTTTTTTATTATTTATACTGGTTTTCCCATAAAAAAAGTGCCTCTTTCGAGACACTGCGGTTATTTTCCCTGTCCTCTGTACTTTTTACGAGCCGAGTTACGGGATGTTGCCGAATATTTTGAGTGATTTCCGTTTCCTTGACGAGTTTTTTTGGGTTTTGCCTCTTTAAGAGCATTAGTACTTGAATAAACTGCCATTATTCCTCCTTGTTAATTTTAGTTTTTACTGTATCAGGATGTGGAGAACCTGTTTTGTAGAATTCAATCGCCAAGTCCTCCATTTGATCGAAGTATTCGTTCTGAGAAAGATTTGAGTATACCTCCTTCCCATCTATAAGAATACTATATGATTCTTGTTTTCTCATGTCCTACACGCACACGTGGATCGCACCAGATTTCGAAACCTGCTTCTTTAGCATCAAGACAGAAAGAAACGTCTTCACCGCACATGTCCTGCACTTCGCCACTTTCGAAGACTTGCATTTTAGGTGCGAACCATGGATAAGGCATACCTTCGTGTTCAAATACTCCCTTTTTAATAAGAAGCCATCCGAAACCTGTGTAGTCTACTGTAAAAGGTTTCTTTCTTTTCTGTATACTATCTACTGTTTCATGATTCATGACTCCACCGTTGTTACGGAAGTCATCTTCTTCTAACCAGTGAGCAACTGAAGTTGTTTTACCATCCTCTGTAGCATACCAACCTGCTGCTATATCTTTTTCCATTAAGACTAACTGAAAGAATTTCTCAGAATTGAAGACTATATCTGAGTCAATCCATAGTTGCCAATCATATTTTAGTTTTCCATCCCATGGTAATTGCTTAGGGCCACGGAGAACGTTTGCACCCAAACATTTACAACGGGCGAAATTTACCATTGATGAATAATCTTGAGATATCTGTATACTTGCACCAGCCTGAACCAAGTCAAAGCATAGTTGTACGAAACTCTTTAAGTATTGATATGAGACTCCTCGGCCTGGTAAGCAGAAAACTATTGCCTTTCCCTTCACCAACTGCTTTGCCTTCTCATAGTCCCATTCTTGCACTTGCTTTTGTGCAGTCGGTGATTTTGCCTTCACCGTGAATCCTTTAGCCATAAAAATTAAATTCCTTCAATTCAATCATATCACATTATATAGTCGTTGTCAATCAATCTGTGTTTTCGGTTATTATCACTTCCTCATCTACCAAGTTCCATTTAAGTTCTGTATCTTCGAACCACCCCATCTCATTAATTACTGCTTCGGGTATTATGACCTTATACTCCCCAGTTACGTTATCGACTTCTATGGCCGAAAAAATATGTCCGAAATTTTTTTGCATAAATGAAACGACCTTACATGTTTTTATATAGGGGAAAAAATTTTTGTATAAGGGGAAACATTTATCTCGCTTCCGTAACACTTTGTAGGTTAGGTTCCCATTCGGTTTTTATATAAGGGGGGATCGGCCCCCTTACACTGTCTGGCTAACTAATATGAATAGTCAGTAACCTCTGTTGCTGTCTCCAATAGATTTGAGATGCCATCCTGTTGGAGCTTGAGTACAACCTGTGAGTTCTTATTGGCTTTGCTTAGGCCTAAAAATGCTTTTATTCCGTTGTTGCTTGTGAGTCTAAGTCTGAGCCCTGTGTCCATTATAGCTCCTGTGATTGATGATCTTAAGATGACCTTACGGCTGCTCTGCCCTTTCCAATCTCTTTGAAATTCAGCAGTCCAGCCCCTCTTAAGTAAGTCAACTGTCTTAAGGTTTTCTTCTTTGACTATATGCACCTGCTTGGCCTCTGTGTCGTTTATGACCATGACCATGCCATGATTATCCTCTAACATGACCTGCTTGAGCCATGTGGTGAGTGCATCAGACTTAATTGCGTTCAACTGGTTGTTACAGTGGCTGGCGAAGTACTGACGGAAGTTTTCAACCTGCTTTTCGGCTTGGTCGGTGTCTCTGTATAACTTAGTCAATAGTATGAAATCTTCAAACTCTTTGGTGTCTACTAGGCCATCTATCTTAGAAGTGTTAACCCAGTCAAAAGACCCATTCTTTAGCCCCTTCTTATGCTTGATTGAAATATTAACGTCACCCGCCTTTGCGTCTGCTTTGCTCTTAGTTCCTCCGAAGTGCTTAACCTCTTCAGCGAATAGGCCAGTCTCATTTAGAAAGTCTATTGTATTAAGTTCGTTTTTAATACCTGATGTATGGACTGAGCCGTCTGTTTTGAACATTGAGTTTACTCCGTGTTTTGTATATACTTATTATAATGGTTTTTTCACTATAATAGTTGGTTTTGGGCCAGTTGTTTTATTGGCACGTCTATAGTCAATTTCAGTTGCTATGGCCATTCCGACTGTGTACAATGAATAACAGCCGCCAATCAAAATGAAAAGTTCAATTCCTGTCATGTTTAGTTCTCCTTTAGGTGACGTTTTAGTTTTTCTGCTTTGAGCAGTGCTTCGTAGACTTTGGGGTCTAATGGTTTCATGCTTTGATCTCCTGTATTAATTCGGTCATTTCGGTTAGGTCTGCTTCCTGCCAAATTGCTCCGTCAGGTGTTTTGCCTTCGCCATTCTCTGGCAGAACCCAAAGTAAAAACTCACCGAATGTTTCTACCTCTTGGGCGATTCCGTAGAAACCCATGTCATTGTTAATCCACAATGCACAGTTCCATGTAGTCCAATTTGACCAACCATTATATTTGCCTGTTCCTATGTCTGAAAGATTGAATGTTGTTTGAACCATGAGTGGATCTCCTTTTGTGTATGTACTTATTATAACGGATAAATCCGCAGCGTAGTGATCAAGTAGACGGTTTTTTAACTGTCACACTAATGATCTGCCCAGAATATTTTGTTGCTAAAGTTGGCGATGTCGAAACATATTTCACACATACAATCAACTTTAGGGAAAGAGTCCCGCCAATAGTAGAGCTCTTCTAATGGTGCGTCCCAGAAGTAATAAAGCTCTGGTTTAAAGTCAGGGGAACTTTCGTCCCCTTCGTGTGCTTCATCATAGTTACCGCATACATCGCAATAAGCCATTATCCCATCTCCAGGAATTTGTTCATTGCCATTTCTCCTGCGATTTTCTC
>VTLG01002305.1_pt1 | contig 39195 bp, 48 predicted proteins | sample 4694571 | NCBI WGS metagenome assembly VTLG01 (sample SAMN12604809, study PRJNA352737) | marine metagenome | biome: ENVO:00000447; feature: ENVO:00000209|ENVO:00000569|ENVO:01000036; material: ENVO:00002151; isolation source: viral sequences binned using virsorter ... | reverse complement strand
AAGACCCAGCCTGCAATCCTGACTGCCCAGACTGTCCCGGGCAAGGCCACGCAGGTAGCTGCGCAGTTTCCTGAAACAGGCGGCGCGCTTGCCGGCGAGGCTCTTGCCGAAGGTGGTGTACGGAGCTTGGGTGAGTCTTTGGCTAACATCGGCCAAAAGGCTGGCACCGTCTACGACGATATTCTCGAGGGAGCCACACGTTTCGGGCAATTCGTAAATACGAACATCCGCCAGCCGATCAGTACGGTTACGCAAACTCCCGATAGGCTCGTGAGTGGTGTAGTCGGCGGTGGGAAGATTGCTGACAAGATCGGTGGTGTAGCCGGGGATACGCTTCGCGGTGCGGCAATGGGCGCGGCGCAGGACCCGAAGCGTCCCGGTCGCGGTGCTCTTATGGGTGCAGCCGGGGGTGCAGTAAACAGCACATTCGCAGCTGCTCTTGGTGGTGTTGTGCCTCGTGAAGTGGACATCACGTATGAGACGGCAGTTGCGAACCGAGAGCGTATCCCACTGGGGATAGGCGAGACGTTGGACAGCACTGGTGCAACGGGGCTTGGCCGAGATCCTTACCTGTCGCCCGCTGATGTCGGCTTTAAGGATGAGATTCCTTTTCGGCAGCGCATTCCTTTGGACGAGGGGTATACGCTTGAGACCAGTGGGGCGAGCGGCGTAGGCCCTGCTGGCGATCCTACGTGGGCGGCTTCTTCCGGGTTTTCCTACCCGCTCATGCCTAAGCAGAGGTTTAACCCGACGTTCGGCCAGCAGGTTGCGGCGTCGGCTCTGGATAAGACCGGGAGCACTCTCGGCAATATTGCCTCGACGAAAGTCGGGCAGGCGCTCACTCCCGAGGAAGAAGAGCGCGATCCCCTTAGCCCGAGTAGCCTTGGCCAGATTGGGCCGATGCAACGCGCACGCTTGTACGGACGCAGCTACTCGCGACCTAACGTGAGGAGATACTACTTGTGATAGTCCCCCGTGGAAATTTCGCTCCCATCCCTCGTTTCGGGATGGGGATACAGCCACCCACTGGCAGTCCTTTCGGGGCTATCGGGACCTTCCCGGGGCAACGGCCTTCGTCTCTGCCGTTTCTCCCGTCATCGTTGCTTGCTCCGCAGCATCCCCCGCCGATGATGCCGTTCCCGATTAAGGAAGAGGAAGAGCCCCTGGTGCCAGAGGCGGCAATAGATGCTATCAGCCCCCTGCTCGGTGCTTTGCAAGGCGGTACCGGGGGCGACTCCTCCGCTAATGCTTTGGCGGTACAGGATCGCGATATTAGCGCACGCGGGGCGGCAGATATGCTTAGCAGTTCTGCTCCTCTTGCTGGGGGACAAAACTCTACACTTGCGCAGTTTGCCGATATCGGCGGCGACGTTGCGGAGGGGCTCGGCGAAGTCGTGAGCGGCGCTGCCGCGTTGCCGTTCAACCTGATCGACAAGGTGCTTTACCCGCTTCAGCTGGCGATGGGCCAAGGCGCAGCGCATGCCCGGTTCAATCGCGAGCTCGAGGTAGCCACCCCGAGTGCGAAGCAGCTGGAGCTTGAGGCTATGCCCGAGGCTTCGCTGGCATTGCTGCGTCAGCGTCTCGAGGTTGAGAATCAGCCGCAGGATGCGGTGGACAAGATTATGCGCATCGCGGAGGCGCAGGGCTACGGGACCAGGATTCAGCAAGCTGCTGACAATCCTGGGAGTGGCAACCTTCTTCGTGACGCACGCATGCGCGAAGGCTGGTCCTCGCTGTTCGCTTTCCCCGGAGAGCGACTGCAGCAGGAGCTTATCGAGCGGCGGCGGCGGTTGAACCCGCAGATTGCGCAAGCGTCGAGAGATGCGCTGCTTGAGGCGAATTACCGCGAGAGTCTTGCTGCGCGAGAGAGCAACGACATGGCCGCTGCGAAACTTGTGCGAGAGCGGGCCGAGGGCGAGGGGGCGGAACTAGAGGTAGAAACGGCGAGACTTCGATTGCCGGTAGCGGAGAGTCAGGCGGAAGTTGACATGCGAGTACTTGCCGCCCAAGCAAGAGACCCCGATTCCCTCACCCCGAAAGAGCGACTATCTTTGGGGGTGCAGCAAGAAGAGCTGGGTCTTCGGGCAGCCGAGCTTCACAATCGTGAGCAGCGGCTCCTACACGACATTGCCGTCGCGGGTGACCCAAGCACAATACTTAAAAATACACTAGCTAGCGGCGATTTGGATCGAATCGAACGCGGTGAGCTTACAGCTAAGCAGCAGGCGGACAAAGATGAAGCCGCCGCTAAAAGGCAAAAGGAGCTGAATGCAGTCGCTAAAACTGGAGCCGGCTACATAAAAGACAAGGCTTGGCCTGCTTTAGCTCAGTTGCTTGCCGCGAACCCGGACTACGATCCTACTTTGGTTGTGTTCCCAAACGACTTCAACAAGCGCAAGCGGTTAACGACTATTGAGGGCGTAGAAGATGCGTTCAGCAAGGGCCAAATTTCTTTGAAAAAGGCAAGGTTCGCCTTGGAAGCGCTGGTAAATGGAGGCGTCCCCGAAGCGGAGCGCGTTATTACGGGGGAAGAAGCGGCAGCGTCTTTCCTTAAAATGAAGGGGATGAGGAACTAGCGTGGCTGAGTTTAGCCTCGCAGACCTTGATGACGACGAGGAGGAAGTTGTCGAGGGAGGTTTTAGCCTGGCGGATCTCGACAATGAGGTCGAAGAGCCTGTCGTTAGCGGGTTTAGCCTTGCGGATCTTGATGACGAGGCGGACCCATCCCCGGCAACTCCTTCAAGCCAGAACGTATCGCCATCGCTGTCTGGCTTGGCCTCTGGGCTTTGGGAGGCTTTTCGCCCAGGTGCAGAGCTGGATCAGATCTCCAGTGGGTTTGAGGCGCTCGAACGCGCCGAGCAAACGGGCCGGCCTGTTACCGAGTTCCTCAAGGATCGTTGGTCGCCCGAAGAGAAGGCTTCGCTCCTTGGCTACGGCCTTCCGGCTGCGGCCACCTTGGCTACTCTGCCAGCAAGTCTCCCCGCGGCGACCGCTTCGTTAGCGGCAAACGTCGGCAGAGGGATGGCACATTCGCTGGCAACGGGTGCGCTTACCCGAGGCGCTATCCGGGGCGCTGAGACTGGATCTCTGGGAGAGGCGGCGAAGTTTGCGGCAAACCCTTGGGGCATTCTTTTCGACGCCGCTCTCGGTCCTTTCGGCAATTACAAGAAACTTGGCAGCGCGGTAGCCCGCCGGTCCCCGCAGGCGATTCAAAGTGGCGCATCGAGTGCCGGCGACCTTCTCAGGTCTGCTCGTACAGCAGTGGGCGAGCGAGCATCGGCGGCTGGACAACGGTTGGTAGACACTCGTGCTGGGCAAGCATTGAAGGGCGCTGCGTACCGGGCACTGGACGTTCCCACGAATGCGGTTGTCGATGGGACAGCCGGCACGCTCGATGACCTTAGCGTCGAGGGCCTTGTCGGCCCGGCACTGCGCAGCACTCTTTCGACACTGGACGACACTCCGCTTAGCCCGATTGCGCAGTTGCAGAAACGCATCGCCGATCTGCGTCTGGAAAAAACAGCCGCAGGGGATGCCGCGACCGAGGCTCGCGAACTGCTGAAGAGTTCGGACGAGGCGCTCGTGCCGTCCGGAATGTCGGGCGTGATGGACGCCGATGACCTTCGCGCGGTGGTAGAGGCTCGCCGCAGGGGCGCAGTCGATCAGCTGGAAAACATCAAATCGCAGATCTCTGCGGCTGAAGATCAACTGTCCAGTCTCCGCAAAAAAGGCACGCCGAAGCCGGTAGAGATCGCGGACGACATGCCAGTCTGGAAGCAGGGCCTAGCGCGTGCGCGTGCAACGGGCGGGGCTCTCCTTCCGAAGTGGTTCTGGAGTCCTGGCCGTAAGCTGATGAAGAGCGTCGAAGGACTCGGCGATCAGGCCAACAATTTGCGCCGCGCCATCGGTGCGCGGGTGCTGCTCGGAGAAGCCTTCCGTGATGCGTTCCGGGCGCGAGGCAGAGCGCAGGCGTCGCAGATCCTTGGCCGCTTCGACCCAGCCGACATGAAGCCGAGGATTACTGATCCGAAACTCGTCGTTGATGGCGTTGTGCCTGAGGAGCTGGCTGCGCAGGGGATAACGGCAGAGGACACTACTGCGCGAGTGCTGCGTAGAATCCTGGGCGAGGATGATGTCGCTCTTGCCGGTGGTGGCGAGCAGGCGCTTGTCGATCTTGAAAAGCTAATCGAGAGATTGGGCCTGACTAAGCGGGAAGCCGGCGTCCGTGTCACTTACGGGCGCAAGGATATTAAGAAGCTACTTAAAGAGGGGAAGACGCTGGGGTCTCTTACCAAAGAGGAAACCCAGCAGCTGCTCGACTTTAGTGGGGGCTTTGGGACGAAAACGGGGCGCAAGCTGCTGGAGAGAATTGGGGCGTCCTTTCCCGAAAATAAAGACTTCACGCCAAACACGGAGCTCATCCAGCTGCCTCTCGAACTTCAGGAAAACTATCTGAAGAGGATTGTTCGGCGAGGCAAGACTGTGGAGTCGGTCGAGCCTGAGGCTGTTAGCCTGCGAGAAGGGAAAGCTGCAACTTACGGAGAGGCAGGACGCCAAGCTGCGGGAGCCAGGCGGGGCAAGATCGCTGAGCGTCCCCGGTCAGATGACGTTCCCGATGAGATGTTTGTTCAGGACCTCGAAGAGATCATGAGCAACATGATCGATAGTGATTCGACGTTGGCTGCTCGTGCTCTCGCTTGGGGTGGGAAAAGCGTCGCGCGGGACTTCGGTGACGGGGCTCTCGAGATGGGCCACATGGCTGCGAGATCGCTCGATGAGCTTGCCGACATGGGCGAGATCCCGGTGCGCGAGACGGCGATGCTGAAGAACATGCTGCGAGACGTGTACAAGGGCGGGCGTTCCTTGGACGAGGAGGCGGCGAGAACGGCGACTCAGCTGGTTTCGAATGCGTTGCTTACCCGGTCTTTTGCGACTTCGTTCTCGGAGATGGGCAAGGGCATCTGGGCTTCGGGCGGCATGAAAAACTGGCTGCGCGGCAAAGCTATCGTCAAAGAGAACCCCGTTCTCGCCACCTTCTTCGACGATACTGGAGCAGCAAGCGCTCCGGTTGCAGAGCTCCTTGATGATGTTGTCCGCCAGGGGGCTGGGCAGGACCACTGGCTAATGCCTCGCGAGATGATGCGGAAGACTGAGCGCTGGCTTCGCGGCCCGGTGAGTCACGGCGCGGTGGCGACCATCGACGATGTGGCGCGGCGCTCCAGTGCTGCGGTGCGCAGCGGTGAGATTCCCCTGCGGATACAGAAGGAAGCCACTGAGATTCTCCCCTACCTAGAGGGTCGTGAGGCCGTCGAGTACCTTGCCAAGCAATTTGACGATACGGGCGGCCAGTTCACTGCCGACTTCTGGCGTGAGGGGATCTACAATCTGACTCGCCGCTGGTTTTACTCCAGTGCGACCGGGGCATTGCCGCCGGGCTTTGCGACTTCCGGCGGGTTGCTTCTTACTCAGTACCGTCCGTTTATTGTGAAGGCGGCGCAGCACGCGAAAGACGACATCCTCGACCTGATGTTTAGCAAGGACCCGGGTCTGAGGCAGCTGGGGAGGAAGCGGTTTGTCCAAAGCGCGGCATATACGATCCCGCCGACTGCCGCTGCTAACATGCTGAAGCTCGCGATGCGTGGGCAGAGCGCCGACCCGGAGGACTTCCAGAAGTCACTGCTCTACGCCTGGGTGAGTAACGTCTACGGGATTGGCGGCGACGTGGGAGCGGCAATCGGCACGCAGCTGCTCCTCGGAGATCCGAGCAAGATGCGGGACATCGGCCAAATCCCTGTCCTGAGTGCGACACAGGACATCGCGGAAGATGTCACTTCATTTGATGCTGCCTCGACGGTACGCGGTGCAGGCGCTCTCGCAGGCGCGTTTGATCCCAGAGTGAAACTCTTCACTGATTTCGGCTCGGGTCTGCTCCGCGACGAGGATTGAAATAGCTCGTCAAGCAGTAGAGAAAGCCGCCGATGTTACCTTGGAGATGCCCAGTCCCGGAGCCAGGTTTGCTGCCCGCAGATCTATCCGAGCTGACTGTTTTAGCGATGACGATTCTCGGGGAAGCAGAAGGCGAATGCGATCTAGGCAAGCTGGCCGTGGGCTGGGTCGTTCGCAATCGCAGTATGGATTTGCGGTGGCCGGAAACGGCGAAAGAAGTCTGTCTGCAAAGGAAACAATTCTCCTGTTGGAATCAGGGCTCCCCTCGGTTGAAGGCAATGAAGGCCCCGACCAAGTGGACCACTGAGCGTGCCTGGGAAGAATGTTTTCTCGCAGCAGTAAGTGCCGAGTACGGGATGGGTATCGACCCGACTAACGGTGCGAATCACTATCACACAACTAGCGTCGAACCATATTGGGCGAACAACGACATGGTTACTCTGCGGCTTGGTGACCATATCTTCTACAAACTTTAGGGCAGGTGGATGACTGGTGGAGACGGCGCAGCACAATGGCTCAGGTGGGGAATCGGCTCGATGCTGACTCTTGCTGTTCCGTTGTGTGTGTTCGCGCTTAGCAGCATGAACCAGACGAATTTGCGGCAGGACGAGCGTCTTACGCAAATTCAGGCGGATCATCATGCTTCGGAGATGCGGCAGGAGCGGGTCTATCGGGAGCTCGGAGCGCAGTTCGAGAAGACTGCACGGGTGCTCGAGGGCCTTGTGGAGAAGGTGGAGGCCGTGGACGAACGCGGCAGTCGGGCGTTGCGCGATCATCAGCGTGACGACCATAGGAGTAGCGAGTAATGGAAAACTTCAACTGGAAGTGGCTTGTGGGTTTGGTGGTGCAGTTGGGTACAGCGCTGGGGCTTATCTTCGGCAGCGATGACGCCAACATGAAGAACATTGGCGTGGGCCTGTTGGGCAGCAGCATCGGCCAGGGCGTGACGGCGAACACTACGTTCCGCGCGTCATAAGGATAACGACATGGCCGCGAGGCCGTTGTTCCAACTTCCCCCTTGCGGCGAACTGGTGGTCCTGTCGGACGTTCACCTTGGTGCAGAGGAATGTGCTCAGTCGCGCTTTGAGGAAGCGCTGGCTTATTGCAAGCGCAAGCGCAGCGCGATCCTGTTGCTCGGGGATATTGTCGAGAATGCTCTGCGAATGGACATGCAGGCAGAGCAGGTTCTCGACCCCACGGGGCAGATCAAGCTGGCGCGAGACCTGCTGAAGCCGTTCGTAAAGCGTGAGCAGATTGTAGGGGCTGTTCGTGGGAACCATGAAGCGCGCTCTATGCGCGCAGCATCCCTGGATCTTACCGACCTGCTGGCCCATTCCCTCGGCATCCCCTACTTCGGTCCCGGCGGTATCTTTCGCTTCAAGGCGGGAATGAACGTTTATCAGGTGGCCGGTATTCATGGGCGCTCGGGAGCTCGAGCTAATAAGTACCTGGACACCGAAAGGCTGATGAAGGTCTACCCGGAGGCTGACGTTTGGGTCGCTGGGCACAACCACTATCTTGGGGCGAAGCCTGTCTACGCAGCCAGGATTGGCAAGAATGGCTCTGAGGAGCTTTCTGAGCGCTGGCTGGTCCGGTCTGGGACTTACCTCAGGTGGGACTCTGATTACGCCAGAGAGGCTGTTTATGAGCCAGGAGTGGTGGGGTCTCCAATCCTGCGGTTTGGCAACGAGGACCGAGTGGTTGAGGTCGATACGCACACGCTCAGGTGGAAAGACTAGATGAAGCACGGTGCCAAGGGTCGTCGGGCGCTAGCCATGCGGGCCGCACGGAACACAGATCGCGACATCATTCGCGAAGCCGCGACGGGCCGCAAGCCGTACCGTCAGCAGCGCAGCAAGGGCGGCGAAATGGTCACGGTATCTTTCACGATTGATGCTCTGACCGACGAGCGAGTGCAGACGTTAGCGCGGAAAATGAACTCCAGTCGGAGCGCGGTCATTCGCTCAGCGGTGCAAGAGTACGCCATGGGCCGGCTGGAGGACTAGGGTTTGCCGTGCCGCCTGAAGCTGACCACAATTCGCGGGAGATCCTGGAGACAATCTACGGACTACGCGAGATCCTTGTAGACTCTCTTCGCGAGACTCGCGGATTTGAGATTCGGCTGGCGAGGCTCGAGGAGCGGTTTCGCTCGCATGGTCGCCTGATCGGAGCTCTGGGCGCTGCCTTGGCAGTGATTGCTTCAGCGCTCTCTATATTGGCTGACTAGCTTTGGTGATGTTTCTTGAACCAGGCAGCCAGCTTGTCGCGGTCGATTCTATGCTGCGGGACCGGGCGTAGCTTGTAGGTCTTTTTGCCATACAGGCTCATCCCATCGGGACTGTACTGAATGGCATCCTTCCGGCTTTCGTAGGGGCCATAGGCCAGAGGAGTCATCTGTTCTCCGTTAGGGCCTTCGCGGAATACGAGTGTGCACCATTGTTCTTTCATCCGCGCACTCGTTTCCCGCTGACGCGATGCCGGCCCCCTGCTCTGCGCTTCGGCAGGCGTTTGGCTTTATGCCCGATAGTTTGCATCCGGTGAGTAACGCGGCGTTGTGGGAAATGGATTTGGTCGCGCTCTTCTCCGGTCAGCTCCAGCAGTTTCTTTCTGACGTAGAGGTGGTCCAGGTCCAGCAGGTCGCAGATGTCTTTCAGCGAGAAGCCTCTGTGGGATCGGTAGTTGCCGAGCACCCAAGCGAGAGTGTCGTTGTAAGCTCCACGGAGGTGCTTCGCGTAGCGTTCTCCATGGGCCATGATGCGATAGGCGTCCTCGAGTACGGCAACGCGCAGGGCTACATCGGGGCTGTTTATTACCCACGAGGGCCTTTGCCGCGCGTAGAATTCCAGGAGTGGATCGCCGAAATCCCCTTCGAGGTTCTTCTGGGTTGGGGTTGCAGCTGGGGGTTTCGCGCCGGGTGCGGGGTAAAACTTGGCGTCGCGAATTGCCCACTCGGGTTTGCGCTTGGTTTGCATAGTTCTATTCGCAGAGATTGTAGACGCTCATGCATTTGGGCGTCGGGAACATATCGAGCTGGTTCTCGTCTGCTTCCAGCAGGTAGCGCGCGACATCATCGACGGTGCCGATGCGATAGGTGCCGCCGTCGTTGGTTTTGCCGGTTAGGCTGCGAAAGCGTTCGGGGATCTTGTCGTAACGACTGAATGCACGCGGCGCGTCCGGCTTACCCGATGCTGCGTTAACGTCAGCTTCCAGCTTGCGGATACGGTCAACCACTTCGGGGTAGTCCTTAAAGATCCGTTTCAGGTCGGTGTGCCCGCTAAGCACGCATGGGAAGCACCCCACGCGAGAGTGGCCTTTCAGGTACAAGGGGTTGGGCTTTATCCCGTGTTTCTTGTGGATCGCGAAGACATCTTCAGCGGTCCAGTGAAGCAGTGGGCGGTTTACCCAGTAGCCGCCGCCTTCGTTGACCCATTCATGCTGGCTCATTTTAGATCGGGCCAATGATTCTTCTGCGCGAACGCCTTGGTAGCTGGTGATTTCGTCGTCGAGAGTCCCGAAGTAGCTCCAGAGGGGTTTCAACTTCAACTCCTCTGTACAAAACCGCGCGCGGAGGTTTGGAAATACTTTCCGCTTGATCGCCAGATCCTCAAAGCCGTCGTACTTCTCCGACTTCAGCACGATCAATTTCCCGTCGAGGATCTTCTCGTTGATGTAGTCGATGTAGTCGTAGGTCTCCTGGGCCTCCCAGCCCGTGTCACAGAAGACCGTCCGGTGCTCGATGTTCACGTCCCGAAGCTGCAATAGTAACGCAGTCGAGTCTTTCCCCCCGCTAAACGCTGCGACGTGGATCAATCCCCCTCAAGCCTTTCACCCAGCCCAACCTCCACAACTTCCACAACCTCGCCCCTTGGGCTCGGTGATAGCTCATGCCTTTGCAGGAACGGCTCGCCGAATAAGCGATGGCAACTCGCGCACCATTCCCATGCTGAAAGAAACGTGGGGCTCTTGCTGCACCATTCACAGCGTCCCCAATTCTCGCTAGCGGGCACTGAGGGCCTTGAACGTCGCCCACGGCAGGACAACCATAGGTGTCTGGCGGTCGCGCTTGAGTACGAGCAGATCGTTTTCGCCTAGCCACCTCTCCAGCGTGGCGAACCCCTGCCCGTCTTTTCGCGCTTTGACCTCTGCCGTCACGCCGTAGTCTCCGATGCGGATCGAGATATCCCCAGAGTAGCTACCGCCCGCAGCCCCGCTAAGGGGGACACGTTCAGCTTCTACTCCGGGGATCTCGTTGAGCAGCGCAACGATCTCACGCTCAACCCGAGCGCCTTTGTCCCGCTGCATCTTTCCCATCAGAATGCGAGGTCGTCAGCTTCCGGCTGCTCTTGAGCCAGATCGCGCTGCTGGCTCTCGTCCAACTGGAACGTTTCAAGGTTGTCCACGATCACTTCTGTCGAGTAGGAGCGCTTGCCGTCCTTCTCCCAGGATCGCGTCTTGAGCCTGCCGTCGATGCTCAGCGGAGTCCCCTCGTCGAGCTTGTCCACGAACTCGGCCCGCTTCCCCCAGATGACGCAGCGGTGGTAGTCGGTCCCCTTTGCCCAGGTCCCGCCTTCCTTGTAATTCTTCCGTGTCCCAATCGAGAAGTTAACGACGCACGAATTGGCAGTCTCTTTCAGAGGGAACTTGTTCCCCAGCCAGCCGGTCATTTGTACCTTATTCAACTTCTTTCTCCTTACGCACGCCGACCACAAATTTGTGAACGGATTCCGTCCCGGGGATTACATCCGAGATCGCTTCGCGGAGATCCTTCGCCTTGGCGTTGACCTCCTTCATATTGATGTCGATGTATTCCGGGCCGATGTCGCCTCGTGCGACTGCCTGGATGATCGCCATCTTGTCGGTCACCTTCGCTTTCCATTGCGAGGCGTAGGTGATCTCTGCGTTATCGACTACGGTGTATTCCGCCGGGAGCTCCGCGTCGGTGTCCTGACTCTCCCGCCAGTCTGCGATCAGTTGCCGCAGCCTCTCCTCGACCTCAACCAGCGGATCGAGAGCTTCCTTCTCGCGCGACTTGAGGCGCTTCCACTGCTGGTACGCTGCGGTTGCCAGGGGCTTGATCTCGGACTCCAGTCCATCGCGACGAGTACGCAGCATCACGAGCGCGGTAGCTACGATCTTGAACTCCCCGAGCGTGGTAATCTTCACCTGCCGGTGGGCGACATACGGAATCAATTCGGGCGGGACTTCTTCAGGCTGCATGAGTCACTCCTTCTTCTTTGTAGCGGCGGCAGGCCTGGGCGAACGAATCGAAGGCTTCGTCCTTCTTGTACTTTTTGAGCTGGTAGCGGCCTTTGTCATTGATGTGCAGGCCGATGAGCTGCCCAGCACTGCGGTCGGTGGCAATCTCATAAGCGAGCGCATACGCGCCGAGCTGGGCACGGTATGGCTTCGGGTGTTGCCGCCCCGTCTTGAGGTCGATCACACAAAGGTCGTCCTTCACGGTGGCGATCAGATCCACGGTGCCGGCGTAGACTACGCCTTCGCACTCGCCGACCAGTCGGACCTCAACGTCAAGGATCTCCGGTTGGAACTCCTTGCGCCATAGCTCGTAAGCATCGACGTAGGGCACATAGCCGGTGCCTTCGATCTGCGAGCGGTCAAGCTGGTCGAGGTTCAGGAGCTCGATAGCCTTGTGGATACGAGTACCCTTCTCCGCAGCCCCTGGCTTGAAGAAGCTAGTGTCACCCCAGTAGCCGGCAGCTTGGATAATCTGCGAGACACTCGGGACCACCGTGCCATCGAGGGTATAGGTGTGGGACTCCGGCTCGAACTCGAGGGTCTTAGCGTCGAGCGTCATCAGAGCCACCCCATCACGGCGAAGAGCATCGCGTAGACTGCGACGCAGTAGAGGAGCCCGCCAGTAATCGCGAGCGCAGCCATCGTCGGGCCATGGTCGCCTTCGAAAGTCTCGTCGTAGAGATCCTTCATGCTGCGGCTTCCTTCCTGCCGGTAGCCTTGATGCGCCCGATGACCTCCTCGTAGCGATCCGCAGGCAGTTCCTTCATCGACTTGATGCCGTATGCCTTATTGATCTTCGGCTTGAGGTCCTCGTAGCGGAGGCCATGCTCTCGCATGCAGGCGAAAATGGATTTCCTTTGCGGCTCGCTGATGGGCGACGGGCCTTCCGCTTTCTTCGCCAGCTCCTGCAGCGATGGCGTTGCCTCCATGATGGCATCCATCTCTGCATCTGCGCCCGGCTCGTACTCGACCACGGGCAGCTCCTCGAGAGAAGCGCCAGCCACCTGCGCGACAAGCTCGGCGTCGGCAGCGGGCAGCTCCTCGAGAGAGGGGGACGCCGGCTCCGAAGACAGGATGGGTGGTTGGGCCTTCGGGGCCAGCTCCGGAAAGTTAGCCTCGACACTCTTGGGAAGGGAGTCTTGCGGCTTAACGGCAGGCGAGGAGGCGACCTCGTGACCTGCCTGGTTTCCGGACAGACCGGGGGAGGTTGCCCCGGCCTGGTCCATTTCTGAGGGTTCGTAGATCCCGCCGAACGAATCGGGGAAAGCGCGACGCAGGAGACGCATCTCCGCACACTTCGAGAGCATCACCTTCGGCATCTTGCTCCAGAGCGGCGTGCTCCCCTTATACTCGTCGAGGTAGGCGCTGTCGGAGATCTCGTGCCACGATCCATCCGGAGCCATCACCTTCGCGTAGACGGTGGCGGAAACGAGCGTCTTGCCCTCCTCGATGAAGGACGGTTCGCGGCCCGGCATAAAGCGTCCGGTCCGAGCAGCAATACTGCGCGCTCCGTCGATGCCGACCTGGATCGTCATCTGTCCGCCGCGCTTAATCGCGTAGATCTGCTTGGTGAGCGGATCGAGTCCGCGCGACTGGCAGACGTGGAGAAAGAGCGCGAGCTCTGTGTCAGTGCAGCCTTTGGCTACCTGCTGCTTGATGAGAGCTTTCTGCTCTCCTGTGAAACCGGCACGCATGGCCGGCAAGGGATTGGTCCCGGCGGCGGCTACCGCCTGAACCATGGCTCCGTTTGCCATGTTCAGCTCCTCTGCCCCAGTGGGGCGTCTCTGGTTATGTTCCCTCGTCGTTTAGCGCATTCCTAATTTGCGATCAACAGCGCTCACGTATTTTTTTCGCGCAGGATTTTCTCCACCTCGAACGGGTCTTTTTCGTACATGTGTAGACCCACGCGAATGAGTCTGCGCACGACGGTGCGCATATCGCGCTCCTCTAGTTTGGCGATTCCGTGGATGCGCTCGGTGGTCTCGACCTCGAGGCGAATCGACATTCCCGGCGACATCGGCTGGCTATACTTCGGCTTAGGTCCACGCTTTGCCATACCTTCTCCTAACCGCTTGACTGCGCTCACGCAATTCTATCTAATTGCGAAACCCGGGTATTCAAAAACCACGCGTAAACCCGCTAGACAAGCGTACAGCATTTTACACCTGCGGCGCCTACGTTTTTCATCGTGTGAAACTTTTTTCGGAAAAAGGCACAGCAACCCGACACGGGGCCGGCGCAATTTTGTATGAGAAGCCTCCCCCCGTTCCTCACCACAGGAGACCATCTTGGATAATTTGCTTAAACGCCTCATCGAGGCAGCCCCCGATCCCCGAGTTCGCAGCGTCGCGATACTCGACGGCGCGAGCCCGGCCGAGTACCGAGGCGAGTTTGCGCGTCGCGTTGCCGACAAGGATTTCTGGCAACCCGCCGCGCTACTCGCGGCCTACTATGTTGACGAGATCGCGAAGGACGACAACGTGATGGATCGCGTCGATGTGCTCGCGAAGCGTGCGAAGCTAGGCCGCGCGCTTACCTTTAAGTACGTCTCTCTTGGGAGGCTTATCCTCCGCCGGATCTTCGCAATCGAGGAGCGTCCGGTCCCTGCGCATCTCGCGAATAAGATCACGACGATGCAGTACATGGTCGAGGTGCTCGCGCTGGCCAAGCGCCTTGGCCTGGACCCGCTCGACGTGTTGATCGCGCTTGAGCAGGAGCCCGAGTTCCCCGAGGCTAAGGACCTCGCGCGACGTAAGACCCTTCGGAAGAAGTGGACCAACTCTGCCGGCGTCCGCGAGATTGGTGCGGACATTGCGACCTACGAGGCCGAGCTCGAAAAAGGTGCGACACTCGAGCGCTGGGAGTGTCTTCCGCCTTTCGAGTGGTGTTTCGTTTCGAGCGACGGGTACTACCGCGCCGCCGAAGGGAAGAGCGAGGTCATCGTCGGATACCACTGGGATGAGGTGATGGTCGATAGGCCGGTGATCTTCGACGGGAAGAAGATGTCGTGCCGTGATGCCTGGGCCGAAATGGTCCTCGAAGATGACGACCTTTACTTTCCCTCGATCCTCGTCTTCCCGAACATCTCCGGGCAGTTCTCCCATCGCCAAGACGCAGCGGGCGTGATGGAGCTACTGGTGGTGCGGGTGCAACTCCGCAACCAGATGAGCGGATTCCTTTTTATCGACTTCGGCGATTCGAAGTACCTCAGCGAGAACGCCTTGGATTCTTGGGGGAGGATGCGCTCGGCATTCCGCCCCGTGCTCCGGCAGCTGGAGGAGCGTTTGGCTCCGGGTAAGAAGCGTTCGGAGGTTGCCCGGACCGAGCAAAAAAACCAGACTGCCTGAGCGTAGGAAAAAAAAGCGACCCCTCCCCCGGTAGCCGCCGGAAGAGGGGTCTAAACGACACCAGAGAGGAGCTGAATCCCAGACCGATGCCGTATCCTTTACTTAGTGAGATAGTAGACGCGGTCATTTACGACCGTGAAGTTCGAGGCCTCCCAAGCCTGCAGAATGCGCTGGCGGCTCGCCCCTATATTATCGGTATCCTTGGGGACGGGCCCGCGGACGAGATCACCCGAGACGACGTGATCCGGTTTTGGCGGGAGAGAAAGAAAACCGCGAGGGTGAACACCGTCGTCCGAGATATGGGCGTCCTGCGTCGTGCCTTTAGCTTGGCGATTGAGCGTGGACGTCTCGATGTGATGCCCGGCTTCCCGCCGCTGGGCGAGGACCGCAAGGCGATCAGGACAGGCTTCGTCACCAGCGATCAGGTTCGAGCGATCTGCCAGGAGCTGGACGCGGACACTGCGGATCTCGTCGCGTTTCTGTTCGCCAGTGCGTGGCGGAAGAGCGAGGCCACCAGCCTGCTCTGGCAGGACGTCCAGCCCGACGCGATACGGATTCACGCAACCAAGGAGGGACACTCCCGTATCCTGCCCGTAGCCGGTGAGATTGCGCCGATTATCCGCAGGAGAGCCGAGCGGACGAGACCGGGGGTTCCCTTCGTCTTTTCCCGAGACGGCGCTCAGATCGGAAATTTCCGCAAGCGCTGGGTGTCTGCCGTGAAGCGTGCCGGCCTGCTCCAGCACGTCTACGTCCACGACCTCCGACGCAGCGCGTTGAAGCGGATGGTCGAGGCGGGAGTACCGGCCGTCCAGGCCCGGCAGTTCAGCGGACATCGGACCAACGCGACGTTCGAGAGGTACGCAATCCAAGACATCTCCGGGCTCACCGCAGCAGCGGAGCTCGTGGCTTCGGCCCCCCAGCAGGGGGAAGATATCTTCCAAGCTAACCATCAGGCGTTTATTAAAGCGGGTGACCGGGGTCGAACCGGCGACCTCAACCTTGGCAAGGTTGCGCTCCCAAATCCCGAGACTGTCGAGGCTCAGAAGTCCTCGAAGTTCCGGCGGGTAAGCCGGTGGTGACGCGCTACTCAGATGAGGAGCGGCTAGCTGCTGCTCTGTTTAAGGCTGGTCGGGGAAGGGCCCCGACAGCCGAAGAATTGCGGATCATGGTGGCGGCCCAACAGCCGCAACCGAAGCCCCGGAAGGCGGCTCGCAAGCGGAGGAATGTGGTGGATGTGGTGACGGCGATGCTGCCTTTCGGGGGGGAGAGATGACTGCAGAACCTTTTGCGATGGTCCAGATGGAGATCCTGCGTGATCGTCGGCTGAACTTCACCGACACTCGGGTGTTGATCGCGCTCCTGGCTAGCTTCGACCCGCGTAAGAAGCACGAGCCGGTCTTCCCAAGGCTCGCGACGCTTGCTCGTCGAGCAGGCTGCTCGGAGAAGATGGTGAGCGCGGCGACCTCCCGGCTGGTGAAATATGGCTGGGTGGCGAAGGAGAGCGGGCGCGGCCATCAGGCCACCCGTTACTTCCTCCATACTCCCGAGATCGAGGACCGGTTGGAGGAGCCGACTGGACTCCCCTCCACGAGGGAGTCTGACTCCTCTCAGAGCGGGAGTGGACTCCCTCCAGAGCGGGACTCTGACTCCCCTGAGAGCAGGAGTCTGACTCCCCTGAGAGCGGGGGTCCCTATAGAGCAGACCAAAAAGCAGACCAAGGAGCAGACCAGTGAGCATCGGCCCCGAAAAACGAAATGGCGGGTGGTCCCGGATGGCGAGACGCTGACTCCCGACCGCGAAGCGTTTGCTTTGGGCGAGGGAATGACCCTCGATGCGGTTGAGCGAGAGTGGGCCAGGTTCTGCGACCACGAGTTCCGAGCTCCGAAGCAGGATGTCACCCGCACTTGGCGCAACTGGGTGCGGAACTCTTCGGACTGGCGTGGCGGGACGCAGCCAGCACGAACCGCTGACCAGAAACAACGGGATGTCTTCGCCGAGGTGCGTCGAGACCTGGGGATTGGAGGAGCGGGATGACCGCCGAGGAAGCTATCCAAATCGCCGAGCTGGTCTCCGCTCTGGATCGCCGGAGCTGGGACGCGGCCCGGGTGAAATCGTGGGCAGGTATCCTGCAGCGTGCTGCGCTCGTGGATCGGTTGCCAGCTGAGCTGTTGCTGCTGACTGCGGAGGAGCTTCTCCGTGAGGTTGAGGCTTGCGACGTGAGCCCTGCCAAGCTGCTCAAGCGAGCGAAAGAAAAGCCGCCCAAGCTCTGGCTCGAGAAGCGTAAGCGCTTGGCGGGTCCCGTAGATGACTTCCCTCCCCTGTTTTACCCCGAGGGTGAGGGCATCGTGCGAACGAGCAAGCAGGAGCGCAAAGCCATGAGCGACTCCTGGTCTCGTTGGCGGGAGTCCCCGATGGCAGCGAGGATGCGCTCACACCAGAAAGGTTTGCGCGGATCGGTGCGTGCTCGAGAGATGACTGCGGCCGGTAGCGTCGAGGTTAAAGCGGCTATCGAGCAGCTGAAGAAGAATGCCTCGAAGGCGCAGCGGCCGACAGATCCGGAGCCGTTTTGAGTGCGTACTTTAAGTTTGTTCTCGGGAGCCGGGGGCTTGGATCTAGGGCTAGAGCGTGCAGGTTTCGAAATGGTGGCGGCATGCGAGGCCGACGAGTTCTGTCGGGCGATCCTCTCAGAGCGGTGGCCCGGGATTCCGGTGTGCTCTGATGTCCGAGAAGTGGGCACGCCAGCTTTCCCTGTTCCCGACAACATCGAGTGCATCGCGGGAGGGTTCCCGTGCCAGGACATCTCAAGCGCGGGAAAGGGGGCCGGCATCGAGGGCGAAAGATCCGGGCTATGGTTCGAGATGCTTAGGCTCGTTCGATCTATTCGACCGCGCTGGGTCATTGCTGAGAATGTCCCTGCTCTCCGTACTCGGGGAGCCGATGTCGTCCTCGGTGGATTGGAAACAGAAGGCTACGCCTGCTGGCCGCTCGTGGTGGGTGCTGTCCATGCCGGCGCGCCCCACCGCAGGCAGCGAGTCTTCATCGTCGCCAGATTGGCCGACGCCGGTCGCGACGACTTACGGGTCGAACAGGGGCGGTTCGGCGGGCAATACCGTTGGGAAGTTTCGCCCGAGCCTCGAGACTCTCGTGACAAAGCGGGACTGGCCGACGCCGACGACCGCCGAGGCGGACAAAATCGGCAACCGGCCGAACTACGGACAGAAAGCCTTGGGCAACCACCCTGCGATTGTGGGACTGCCGACGAGGCAGCGAGCCAAGAAGGGCGATGGCATGGCTGGCCGGCTCGCCCAGGCGAAAAGCAACAGCCTTGGGAAGCGCCACGGACAACTGAACCCGGACTGGGTAGAGCAACTAATGGGCTTCCCGGCAGGTTGGACGCGCGTGAGCGAAAGGCGCGCCTCCGAGCTCTGGGAAACGCGGTCGTCCCGCAAGTCGCAGAAGCGGTAGGCAAAGCGATTCAAGCCCTAGAGTCAGGACCCTGATCGCTCGCTTGCTCGGTTGGCAATGGGATATCGAGGTGTTTCGCAATCCGGCTTCGCTCAGCTGGAGGCAACAACCGCAGGTCTGTCTGGCCGATGGTTAGGCGTTTCTCTCGCCATTTCTTGCGAGTCACAGACCAGTAACTGACTGTCCCGTCTCGATGTAATTTCACCAGGAGATCCGGCCAGCCCTTACGAGCATTAGGCCGGGGTTTGCGAGCATTGGCTCGGACTGCCTCGGCTTTCCTTTCGGAAGCCGGGCCGCTCGCCCTTCGTTTATTCTCGCAGCGCAGGCATACGAGGCGCTCGTCTTTATGCGTTGCACACCATGCGACGGCATCAGTCGCGAACGCGCGAGCTCCACTCGCCCTTGCGGCATCCGCCCAGGTCACGAGATCCGCCATGAATTTCTCCGCCACGGGATTCGTGCAGGCCCTGCGCTCCTGACGCAAAGCCTCCACGATTTCCCGCGTGATGCGTGGTTGTGCTGGCTGGCTCATCGCCACACCTTGTTTTCCTGCCGGCGACGTTCCCTCTGGGCTTCCTTGTGGAGCTTCACCAGCTGGTTGATCTCCGCACTGGCACGCTGAAACTCGACTGAGCCCCTGGGCGGCTTTCTCTGGATGTCCTGCTGGGCCCGCATTAGTTGGACGAGCTCCTGCTCCTTTTCGGTCACCTTCTCACCCCTTCGTTTTCGCCCTTGTTTTCGCCCTTCATTTTATGCCCTTTCGTGGTAATAGCCCTTGCAGCCCTAACCCGGTTTATGCCTTCCGGGGAAGGGTCAGGGCCCGGAAAGGTGGTGGTGCACCTCCGGGCCCGCCCTTTTTTCCTGGCTAGCGGACGACAAACCCGCTGAAGTCGCGTTTCGCGGGACCTTTGGCCGTAAGACCGATGATGTGGCCGGCCGGGTCCAGGAATCGCAGGTCGGTTTTGTCGCCATCGGCTACCGGAAACCCGCGAAACGTTTCGGGGATTTCGCCGAGAAAAGGTACCGCGACGTTAACGCCATGCGTGAGCGCATTGCGACATTGCCGCCAGTTGGAACCTTCCCAACTAAACGTAAGCGAATAGTTTTCTCGCACCCGTTTCCAGGCGCGCGGGATTTTCGTGTAATCGTAGACCTGCAGATGCGGGAATTGCTCCGCTACCCAAGCGCCAAGCGCTGGCAAATCGCTCGTGCCATTCGGTCGGATTGCAAGGCGCTTGCCCGCCTTGCTTGCGCGTTTCTCCGCGCGGGAAATTTCGCTCGCCAGTTGATCCAGAAAGGCCGGCCGGTCTTCGAAATAAAGCCGAGTGCGTGCGCGCCTCGCGCGTTGCACAGTATTGGTTTCGGGATTCCCTATCCCGCCGTGCCCGGAATAGTTAAGGCAAGGCGCGACGCAATTCCCCGCATTGGGGCAGACGTTAATCAATTCCCCGCTCCGCGAGCGGATACCCGCGCTAGTGTGGGGCGCTAGATGTAGGATCATAGTTTCCCACCCGAGGGCTAAGCCTTTCTCGGTTTTCGGATTGCTCCGCGTAAGTAGTTCCATTTTATGCCTTTCCGCCCGTGGTGGGGCGTTGTTTTTCCCTGCTGATTGCAGGCTCGAGCCTCCCCGATAGTCCGGGGAAACTCTGGTCTGGAATCAGGAGTCAGGATCGGCCGAAATGCAGTCCTGACAGACTCGCATTCCGTCAATTTCGATAAGGTCGGCCGGCTCGAAATCATCGCAAGCGCATTCGGAGCAAATCGTGGCTTCCCAGCAGGTCTCGCAGCGTTCGTTATTGTCGAGCGGAACGCGCGCAATGCCACACTCGCGGCATTGGGGCTCTGGCTCATACCACCAGGTCGGCGCATATGCCGCGCCACTCACGATTTCACCTCCTCGTGATCGAGCCCGAACCCGATGGTTCTGCACCATTCGCGCGCGTCTTCTGACATTCCTGGCCATGGCTGGGCCCAGTATTTGATCCGGGAGGTTTCCGGCATATTGGTGGCGGGGATGATTTCTGTCCCTGCCGGGATCGTAACGTCAATATGCGGGCTAAGAGCTGCGCTGGTCTGATACCTGACGCCCCTTTGCAGCTTCATGGCTTCACCTCGCTCGAAATCAGCGCATCGCAGGTAACGAAGCCCGCAAGCGCGGAGAGCAGATACCCAGCCGCGTGGTGCGCGGAGCCGAGCGCAAGCGAGAGCCCAAGGTAAGCCAGCAACATAGCCGGCATCGCGATAAGGTAGGCTCGCGCGCTGCTCACGACGCCACCCGCACGCGGGAGACCCGCCGGGCACTGAGAGCCATGAACTCCGCGATTTTCTGCGAGTTAGCGATCGACTCGGAGAGCCCGCTGAATAGCTCGAGTAGGTCGGCGTGGTCTCGCCCGTCGATGCCGCCCGCGCAGAGCATATCGGTGGCGTGCCGGTGGACTCGGTTTGCGAAATACTCAGCGTCTCGGCAGATATCGGAAGCAGGTTTGGGGAAATTGCGAACACCGCTCTGCATCCATCGGATGTGCTTCGCCAGCTGGCGCGCATCATCGCGCACGAGGTCGCCAAGGTCTGCGCATTCGTGATCCGCTTCCGTGCCTTCCCCGGCTTCGATTGCCTGGCGGGCCCGGTAGCCAGCCGTTTCGGAATCGCTTGCGATTCGGCGGAGAATCTCCAGCAGATACCCGCCGAAATCCTTACGGGTATGAGCCCGCATTAGCCCGCGCAACGTCTCTTCGTAAATTGTATCGTCCATTCTATGCCTTTCTCCCGCGTGGTGGCGGGTTTTACGCTCTCCGATGCTTACCAACAAACACGCTTGCTAGTCAAGCACCCCGGTCGATTCGCAGGGTGATCCTCGGAAAAAACAGGCACCCTTGCGGCTAGGATCGGCCGGGCCCTGTCGGCTCGAGACTGGCACCCTCGAGGCTCCGACCTGGCACCCTGTCGGCTCTGACTCGGCACCCTGTCGGCGCGAATCGGGGACAAAAAAAAGCCCGCTACCGGCAATCGGCAACGGGCTTGGCGGGAGGGGAAAGCGTGGCTAGCGCGTGACGCCCCAACACTCGCCGGATGGGAGAAAGACCGCGTGCGCAAGGCTGTCGATGCGCTTGCCGTCGACGTGGAAAAACCGGTCGGTTTTCGGGTTGAAGCGGACGCGCTGTGCGCCTGCGAGGTACTCGGCAACGTTGCCAGGCATTTCCGCGCAATCGAGTACTTCGACGCTCTCAGCCTTGAAGTACGCGAAAACCGCGCGGTTACCCGTGCCAGCGTGGCAAGCCTCGAATTTTTTCCCGCTGGGCTGTTTCGCGGTAATCCCGTGCGCGACCACGCAATCGGCGTGGCTAACGGGTGCGCTGCTAGTCGCTTTTACCGACCACGCGCAGCCGCCGGCATGCTTCCGGCAAGGGTTAAGGTTCCGGTGTACGGTCGGCATCAGACGCTCCTTCCGACAATCATTCCCTTGGGGATGGCGTAGTTTTCGTCTGCCATGAACTCCGCCAGAAGGGGCTCCAGAACGTGGATGTTGGCGTGTGTATATTCGCGGTTTCCAATCATGAGATACCAGTCGCCGGATTCTGGCATGCGGTGAATCATGATATGGCGGGAGGACATCCACTCCAGCGTTTTGCCGCGCAGACTCTTGGCTTCGTGGATATCCGAGACGCTATAAACACGCGTCTCTACCAACTCTCCACCCTCGTCTCGGCATTGCGTGGTGATTAGGAGTGGCGTCTCCTCGGCGAAATGGTCTGCCAGTTGGTCCCCGGAAAATTCAAGGTCGCCATCGCTCCAGACTCCCGCATTGAGCGTGAACTCGTAGCCGTCCGGCGTGATGAGGGAATCACCTGTTTTTGCGTGAGTGACGGCTTTCGCGACATCGCTCCAGTTGGTGGTTTCGTGCTGCATGGTACGCCTTTCTGCGAGCGTGGCGGCTCGCGTTAGAGTGATGCCTGATTCTTACCAGAAAACCGGCTTGCTAATCAACATTGAGAGTCTCTTTTTCCGCACCAATATCTCGAGAAACGTAGGACTAGCTATCTACTATAATAGTAGCACCACTAGCCTAATCATCTAGACGGTAAAGGATAGATAGATATCCAGGCACAGTGAGCCAGCAGGAGTATTGATTCCCTCGCCTATCCTAGCGGGGATTTTCTCGGCTCCGGTCGATTGCCCGCGCTTCGCTCTAGCTTCGCCCCTAAGCGCCGCGAGCCTCGAACCGGGGCGTGGGTATCAATCCGATACGTACGCGCGGGAGAAACGAACCTCGCGCGAATAACGGGCGATTTACCATCAGCCCCCGCCCTGCAGAGAATAATCAGCCCTTTGGTTCGCGCCAAAACTTTTGGAATAGCTGATTCTAGCTAGGTACCTGGCTTGGTTATCTATAATATAGATCCTTGCTGCTATTTGTAGTGGAACAGGCCCTGAGTGGTCTAGCTAAGCGGTTTTTTAGTTCGCGGAAATTTTCCTTTCAAACGTAGTTTGGTAGTGGGGCTGTGGCATGAGTAAGAAGCTGGTTCCTCGGGAGAAGAATTCGGTAGAGCGGGCGACGCAATACGGGGTGCTTCAGGAGAAGAGTGCACGGATAGCGGCGAAGGCGTTGGACCGATTGGAGGAGCGTCTTGAGAGCGAGGATGTGAAGGCACCTGCATTGGCGCAGATTGCGCTGAAGGCTGTGGATAAGCTGCGGATGTTGGAGGATCTGAAGGCGCGAGTACCTGGTGGGATTTCGCCTGACGAGATTGCTGGCAAGGCGGCGGCATTGCGGGCTGCGGCCGAGGAGATGTTGAAGCGCGAGCAGGCAGCGGAGGCTGAGCTGGTCAGCATTGACGAGACTCCGCTGGATTAGGGAATTCGTTTCTTTCGGGTTTCTCTCTTAGGGGTGGAACGAAAACGAATTACAATCACCGTCACTTTCCCTTAGGGGGGTGAGTGACTGCAAACAGTCGGCAGGGGGAGAGATTTGCGGGGAAGTGAGCACAAACCGCTGTGGGCTCGGGCTAGACCGTCTGTGACACTGGCCGACATTTTCGCCGAGGTGAAACGGGTTAGGACGGGGCTTCGTAAGGTACGTTTCTCCACGAGAATAATCCACGAATCGTCGCTTCTGGGTGTTACCCGGCATTTGGAGGGCTCTGAGTCCCCGCTGGATCGTTTCCTTTCTCGATTGGAAAAGGCGTGCGCGCAGGACGTGAAAGCGGCAAGGGAGTTCTACGACCTGGGGCCTGACCCGATTCGTTGCCTTTGTTGCGGCGAGGAGGTTTCTGCGGCGGATTTTGACGATTCGCGTCAGGTTTGTGTTGTCTGCGATATCCAGTTCTCGGGGTCACGCATGGGGCTGTTCCGCCAGTAGCCTGCTAGCCGCCTCTGCTTCCAGGCGATATTCGATGTATTCGTCTAGCGCGACCACTGGGATAAGGAGTCTCTTGCCGATCCGGATGGCTCTGATTTGGCCGTTTTCGACTTCCGCCCGGAGCTTCGCAGCAGAGATTGAGAGAGATTCCGCAGCCGTTCCAAGATCTACAGCGCGGGGCGACAGTTCCGAAACAATGCTTGGCATGCTCCGCAGGTAGCATGTTGGAAATAGCCTGTCTGGTGAGCGTGGATACTTCGGAATTAATCGCCTGCGAGTATTGAGTTGACCGCTTGCCGCGTCCAGAAAGCGCGGCATGGCAGACGATACTCCCCCCGAAGAGGACGAGCTCGGTCTCACTTACGCTGAGTTCCTCACTCTCCAGCTTTCGGATCTGCGCCACGACATCGACATGCTGCGCAATGGCGTTGCGGCGCTCCTGCTCCTTGTCAACGGCGAGAAGATCAAGCTCAACCTGAGTGAAGCCCTGGGCGTTCATCCGGACCACATGGAAGGCATCGAGCGAATCTTTACTTCCGAGGACGACCCCGAGGCGCCGCGTCACTGATGCCTGCGGGCCGCAAGAAAAAAACGGCAACGCGGAAAAAGTCTGAACCGGAGAGTCCGGACTATTCAGACCTGTCCGATACCCAGCTCCGTGAACTTGTCGCGACTCTCTCCGGGGACGTGGAGAAGCTCGAGCGTGCGAGTGCGTACATGCATTTTCGGCCTTTTCCGTTTCAGGTGCCCTGGTATCGCAGCGAACGGCAGATCAAGCTCCTGCTAGCCGGCAACCAAGTGGGCAAGAGCACTTACGGGGTAGTCTCGACGTTGCGGGGTTGCCTTGGCCGCGATCCGCTTTCGCTGGGTGGCAAGCGAGCCAACGGCTGGGGAAGGGACAAGCTCAAGGGCAAGCGTTTCCTCGCAGCCGGTGAGACCTTCGACGTTGCGTTGCGAGATACGATTATCCCGAAGCTGCGGGAATTCATCACTGACGACATGCTGGTTTCCGCACCCCGGAAGAACTCGCTGGGTCTCGAGACTACGTGGAAGTTCGTAACCGGCGCTGAGCTTGTGCTGATGTCTTACCAGCAGGGGAAAGACGCTTTCGAGGGTCCGGTGTGGGATGGGGTGTGGCTGGATGAGCCGCCTCCGCAAGCGATCTTCAACGGCATTCGGCGAGGAACAATGGCTCGCCAGGGCAACATCTGCATCACTGCGACTCCGCTCAAGGAACCGTGGATGCTGGACGAGCTGGTCGCACCTTCTCAGAACACGGACGACCCCAGCCACGACAAGGTGGCTTACTTCCGTGCCGACATGCACGACAACTGCAAGGACTGCCATGGCGGTGCCCTGCCCCATGCGCAGATCGAGGCTTTCCTCGCTTCGCTACCTGAGAAGGAGCGCAATGCTCGAGCTCACGGCTTGTTCATGGATTTGCAGGGCTTGGAGTTCAGCTACGTCAACGAAGACGAGCACGTTGTCCCCGACTTCGACCTCTACCCGGGCTGGCCCCTGGTCGAGATTGTAGATCCGGCGCAGGCTCGGGGCCTGCATATCATCTGGGCGACCTGTGACCCGGATGACTACTGGTACATTATCCACGCGGCACGGGTTGAGAACGATGCGTTCTCCCGCATGTGCCGGGAAATCAAGCGTCAGCGTTCGCAGCTCGGGCGAACCCCTGACCTCGCTATCATGGATGCGCGCGGCGGGGCGCACACCATCAACCTTGAAAAGCAGCAGACTTGGTTCGATGCGTTTCGGGAGCATGGCCTCGACTATGCTCCGAGCACCGAGACCCCGCTTCAAGCGCTGCACGATTGGATGCGACCTGTATGGAATCCGGCAAAGTCAGAAAAAGAAACCCCAAAGCTACGAATGACAAAATCAGTAGCGGAGATGGAACGCGGGATGATGTGGGCATTCCGGAGATTCGTTTGGAGCCCGATGGCGGGGAACGCGAAGCAGTACAGCCAGCCGGGGAAGGACTGGATCGACTGCGCGAGGTACCTGGCCGGGCATCAGGGGATGAAGTTCAACAGACTCGCGCGAGTCGCAAGCGGGCCCGCAATAAGTCGAGCCGAAAGCTACGTGAGCAGGCAGCGGTCGAGCCCGAACAGCCCCCGGTGGAGCCGAGTGGGGAGCAAGGCGAAGACGTACTCCAGCAGCCGGCCGGGCCAGTGGGACAGCAAGATCCGGGGGGGCTATTCGTAAGGCTGGAGTCTGCGGAGATCGCGGACGTTGCGCATTGGGTAGCGGCGCATATCCAGCTTACGCAGAAGCGTCTCACCGATGAGCTGGCCGAGGCGGGCATTGTCTTCACTGCCGAGGGCACAGTTGTAAGCACCGAGCTCGTCGAGCGCCTGCGTGCACGGATGCTCGATGCATTGCAGAGCGCTTTCACGCTCCCTGCTCCTGCACCCGAGCCTCCCCCTGCCCCAGTCGCACCACCGCCGCCGCCTCCTGTTGCGGCACAGACTTCGGCTGAAATGTCCGAAGGTACGGTCAAGCAACTGGCCGAGGGTATTGCCCAAGCTCTGGCACGTCCCTATGCTCCCGCGCCCATGAGTGCGCCAAATTCTGCTGCATCGCAGTACGACCCTTCAGCGCGTAGCGAGTCTCCTTCTTCTTCTCGCTACCCGCTCGGTGCTTTCCTGGCGTCGGGGGGCGCGTAGGACATGGCCGCTCCCTTCCTCCCAGACGACCCGCGCACAGGGACATTGCTTAATCCGTTCCCCGAAGTCCCATGGGCTGAGCAAATGGAAGGGGGCGGCAGCACCGACAACGGGATCATTTATCCCGAGCGCGCCGCGAACGTCACTAACGAAGAGATCGTAAAGCAGATCGCGGACTGCAAGCGCGAGAGCGAACAGGCTCGTCGCGACCTTGAACCTCGTTGGCGTTGGTACGAGGACCTGTACTACCAGCGCACCAACAACCCGAACAAGGAAGACTGGCAGGCACAGATCGCGATCCCGGAACTGTGGCATCGGATTCGTGTTGCCGTCTCGATGCTCCAGGGCGTCCTGCTCGATGCGCCGGAATGGTTCACCCTCGAGAAGGTAAATCACCTTGGTGACGATCAGGTAATTCGCTTTATCAAGAAGTGGCTGGACTACACCCAGGAAGACGCCAAGCTCATCCCCGCGCTACTGGAGTGCTGGGAAGAGGCTTTCCTGCTCGGCACGGGCTGCTTGGCGGTTGATTGGGAAGAGAAAGTAGAAAGCCGTCCGCATATCGAGCAGGTGCCGCTTTATCGCACGATGCAAGAAGCGGTGATGGCCCAGATGCAGGGCCTGCCTACGACGAGGACACAGGTTGTCCAGACACCTGCGTATCGCGGACATCTCCGCGTGCGGCGTGTCCCGCTCTGGCGAATTTTCCCAGACCCTTACGCCACCAAATTCGAGGACTGCAAGTACGTCATCGAAGAGATGGAAGTGGACGAGGAGGACCTCGAGGCCGGTGTGAAGGCCGGTATCTACGACAGCATCGAAGATATCGGGGCTCCGGTTCGCATGGGGGCGGATTCCCCGTGGGCCGACAACCGCGATGACCTCAAGGGCACTGCTAGTCGCCGCCGTCGTCACTTGCTCCAAGAGTACACTGGCAACATCTACGACGATGAGGGTCGCTGCGTCGCCAAGAACTTCTGCGTTACTGTAGTCAACGAGCGCAAGATTATCCGTATCGGACCCAACCCATTGTGGTCGGGTAGAAGTCGGTACGTCTGGTCCACTCCTATTCCGCACAAGGATCGTATCTGGGGCGTCCCGCTCACAGAGAGCGATGCGACTGTGCAGGAGGAGATGACCACACTCCTGAACCTGATGCTCGATGACGTGAAGTACGCAGTGCTTGGCGCGTTCCAGGTCGATGAGTCTGCCAGCGACGAGCCGACCGATATCGAGGGCATCGAGCCAGGAAAGATTTACAGAGGCCGCGGCGAGTTCATCAGAAAGATGATGTTCAATACGAACATCAATCAGGCTTGGCCTGTGATGAACTACCTTCAGGGGCTTGGCGACAAATCCACCCAAATTAATGAGTTTGTAGACGGTTCGCCAAGCTCACGCGGTCGTCCTTCCGCAACTGAAGTACAGGGCAAGACACAGGCTGGAACGGCTTACGTTCACAACATGGCGCGGCGCCTCGAGATGGAAGATATCGAGACTGCGCTCGGCCTTATCTTCGAGAACCTTGTCCAGTTTGGTGGCGACGATAGCGACCCGGCGTTGCAGGATCTTATTGCAGCCTGGGGCGGACCTCAGTTGCTTACCGATGAGATTGCCCGGTTCCAGATTCTGGACCAGCCTTTCAAGATCAAAGCGCGCGGGTTGTCGATGCTGATGAACCGCGAGGGCTTGTTGAATCGCTTGATGCAGATGCTGCAAGTGACGCAGCAGCTCGGCGTGATGCCACAGAACATGTCGCGAATCCTTTATCTCGCCTTCTCTGCCATGGGCTTTGATCCCGCGCAGTTGGGCTTCCCCCCGGATGAAGAGTCGTACCAGCACCAGCAGATGATGATGCAGATGCAGGCGGCTCAAGAACGGGGGGCGGTCCCTCCCGGTAGTGGGGGTGCCCGCAACACCGCTCCACAGAACGCCGGGCCGACGCAGGGGCAGCCCCCCTCTCCCGCAGAGATGATGGGCCAGCCGCAACCACCCGGAGCCCCGGTAAGGTAGATGCCGCTCATTGACCCGAGAAGTCGCTACGAAGCGCGGCTCTCGTCCAATGTCTACAAGGGTGTTTCCGGAGAGATCACCGGGACGGGTACGCTTACGCTCTGGAACCCGGCGGCGTCGAAACGCTTTATCCTGAAAGGCTGGCACATCGTCGGAATCGTCAAGACGACGCTGGCTGCAAGTAATCCAGTTATCTTCTCGTTGTACGACAACACGAGTTTGATAGCGCCGCTTTTTGGGATGGAGGCTACTGCCCCCGTGTCTGTCCAGTTCGAGTCATCGCAGAACATCGGCGACGGCTATCTCTCGGCGAATACGGTGAACAACTTGGTGCTGAAGCCCAATGCCACAATCGGCGGCGGAGTGATGTTTATCGAAGCCTTGGTCTGGGGCGAAGAGCGATGATCCGATGGTTGATAGTGGTGCTGGTGCTCTTTTTCTTACCGGCGACCGGGACAGCGGCGGGTATAGATCGGATTTGGAATTGCTCTTATCGGGACTGCTCGGTGCTTACTGCTCAAGCGGGAGACTCTCTCGACACATCGGGTAGCGACACCACGGTTCTCGGGGCGACTGACAACAAGATTCGCACCTTGGATGCCTTCCGTTACATGGATCAGGCTACAGACCTGGGGGGCGTAGTCGGTGCTAATCCGATCATGGGCCTCTGGAATAGCACTGCAACTACGGAGGCTGACGATTTTCTTGTCTCGCCGATGGCGATTGCGGCACAGGGGACCTTGAATCTAGGGGCTTCGCCTCTTCTCGGCGGCCCCGCGCTGTTCTTGTCAGGGTTCAACATCAAGGCCACCGCGAACATTCTGGGCGGCGGGATTGTTCCCTTTCAGAATAACCCGAAAATCATCGCTACCACTGGTACGACAATCACCCTGGCTCACGATTCTTATCAAGTTGCCGGCGATACGTGGGTCGGTCGTGGGGCATTTGCGGAGCATACTTCCTTTGAACGCGAAGGAACGGGAGCTTTCGATGCATCCGCAAATTGGACGAGCTTTGCGGCCTTTGGGGACATAGAAGCTGGGGTCACGCTTTCTGAACTGAAGGGTTTCAGGTGCGGGAACGTAGTTGGCAGCGGCGGTCTTGGCACTCGCAGTTGCTTCGTCGTTGAGGAGCAAACCAGGGGCTTGGTGAATGTCGGGATCGAGAACAATTCGACCACGGTAAACCCGCCGGGGACTGCGCAAACGCTTACTGCTTCTTCCACGATTGCCCCGAACCGAACTTATATTGAGATCACATCTACTGCCGACCGGACTCTGACTACCACCCCGACAATTAGCAACGGCGTGGTCGGTCAAGTCGTAACGTTACTGAACACAGGCAGCCACACAATTTCGCTCCAAGATGACGCCCAGCTAACCAATTCAAATTTGTTCCTTGGTGGCTGCGGACACGAAACAACGTTCATGTATGGCGTCCTTGTTGCGATAGCCAGTGGTCCGCCCAATGTCGGCTGGGTCATGTGTCAGCAGGGCGAACAGTGCGACATCGGACCCAAGGAAAGCGTTACGTTTATTTTCACGTCTGCAAACGAATGGGTGCAGACCGATTGCATGATGAGGGAACCGTGAAAATCCTACTTGCGTCTGTCGTAATGATCTTGATTCCCTGTTCGTCGCTAGCGGTTCAGTATTGCCAGGAAGCCGACCCGGCCAATCTGGCGCATATCGAAACCGCTGCCCAGATCCACAACGTTCGCACGGGGACTTCTTACGATTCCAAGCAGTTCATCGCCGCGACGATGAAGCAGGCCGTAATGGCTGAGATCGTCTGGCAGGAAGAGCAGGAGATCCGTGCCGAAATGGAAGCGGAGATCGGGACTCAAGAGGAGCGCAGGGCTCAGATGATTGAGCGCCTCAGAGCTCGGCACGCAGAACTGAATTCAAACTGGTGATGCGCGCAGGTATTGAGTTGACCCGCGTGAGCGCGTAGCAGGCAAATTCTCAATGCTTGAGGAAGCTACAAGATGAGCGGCCCGTCCCTGCGAGAGCTGGAAGATGACGAGCGTGCTGCAGCCGTCATGGCGAATCTTGCGCCTAAAAGCTGGCGTGACGCCGTTAGTGCGTATTTCGCTACGCGAAAAGAAAAGGTCCTCGGCGATATCGACCGGCTTTCTGAGTTCGAGGTAATTCAGAGAACCTATCGCGTCGAAGCATTGCACAAATTGCATGGGATCGTTCAGCCCCTGCGCAAAAACAAGACTTTGAAAGAACTCCAGGGCGAGGCGACCCTTGATGAAAAGCGTATGCGCCTGGCGACTCTGCTCACTCCCTCCGGTTGGCGGGAAGAGTTCATGGAGCCTTTTGAGAAAGCGAAGAAGAACGCTCTGGATTCAATCCTGAAGCGGCAGGATATCCCGCAGAATCAGGCGATTATTTCGGAGATCAACCTTCTTTGCCGGTTTTTGTCTCGCGTCCAACAGGACGCCACGGCTGCCGTAGTGCGTCGGCAGAAGGAATTGAAGGTAGTCAATGGCAGAAGATAGTCAGAATCCCGAAGTCCCGAAGTATTTCGAGGAGTTTCGCGATCAAGTCGGCGAATCGGTGAAGCAGCTTGCGCTGAGTCAGCAGCAGCTTGCGAACGTTGTTGCGAATCAGGCTGAAGCCCAGCAGCAGGCTGCGGCTGCAGCGCCTGCTTCCGCTCCTCAGGTTGCTAGCAAAGAAGTGAACGACCGTTTCCTTAACGAGTTCGTTGCCAACCCGACCGAGACGTTTGCGAATTTCAAGCAGATGGTCACGGCTGAGGCGGGCAAGCAGGCTTCCGAATTGTTGCAGCAGCACGAAGCTACTCGGAAACAGGAAGAGGCTGCGCGCCAGTTTGAGCAGGAGTTTTTCCAGCACAACCAGGACCTGGCTCCGTACAGGGCTCTGGTCGTGGAGCATCTGCAAAAGCAGCCGGCGAACCTTGAGCCTTCGGCGCGTGCGAACGCAGCGGCGGAAGAAGTCCGCCAGTTGCTCGTGCAGAGCCAAGCGCAAGCTATTGAAAATGACCGTCGTCAGCGAGCTGAAAAGCTACGCGCCGCCGGTATTCGGGGGTCGCAGTTCGCGCCTCCTGGGGCGGAGCACCTGAACCCCGAATCCGAGGCCGAGGCCCGCCTCGCGCGTGCCAACATGATGGACGACTTTATCAGTTCCAGAATGGGCTAGTTCTCTGTTGCCACGTCGGGCGACTCACTCACAACCTTGCGGATACATCGGCCTACGTCGGGCCAAAGTTTTTTCATCGGTGTTGCGAGGTGGCAATGAGTAGTGCCTGGACAGAATTGGCTCTCGTCTGCGGACGGAGCGTACTTTAGTAATGATAAGCTCTCTCGAGATCTTATCGCGAAGGCGCAGCCGCAGATGCGGTTCCGTCAGTTCGTTACCCGGAAGAACGAGTTCGGCAAGCGTGAGGGACAGAGCCTTCTTTTCGACAAGGTGATGGATGTCGAGAACGCTGGCGGCCAGATCGCTGAAGGTCAGCCGATCCCGCGCACCGGCTTCAAGATCGCTCAGGGGACCTGCACGGCTGTTCCTTACGGCAACAGCATCCCGTGGACGGAAGAGTTCGAGAACTTCTCGGAGTTTGATGTTCGTGACCCGATCCAGTCGCGCCTTGTGGACGACATGGCGAAGGCTATCGACAAGGCCGTCGAAGCCCAGTTCAAGGCGACGAAGATTACCTACGTCCCGCAATCCGGTACTGATTTCAGGTGGGCCGTTGATGGCAGCGGCACCGTTGGAGTTCCGGCAAACCGCGCGATCACTCTGGTCGATATCAAGAACATCGTCGATGCGCTGAAGTCGGGTATCTATGATGACGGGACGAATAGCTACAGTCTCGCGCCGTGTCCGTCGTTCGATGCCGAGAACTACATGTCGATTCTTTCGACAGGCGGCTGTCGAGACCTGATGGACGACAGCGGTTGGCGCGAGGACGTTCGCTACGGCGACCCGGAGCGTCTGTGGGCTGGCGAAGTCGGTCGGATCTACCGCACGCGCTTCGTCGAAGAGAACCACATTCTGGACCAAGATGTAGGCACCGCTGGCAACACGCTTGGCTATGTCTTCGGAAAAGAGTCGGTGATGGAGACTCGGGTTGTTCCCGAGGAAGTTCGTCGCGGCATCCCCGGGGACTTTGGCCGTGACCGCGCGCTCGCGTGGTACGCGCTCCTGGGCCACAAGATCATCTGGGAATACAACGCCACGACCGAGCCGGATAACCGGATCGTGCGCATCGGCCGCTGACACCAGTCTGATCGAAAGGAAAAAGAATCATGGCAGATCAGAGTTATTCTTCACTCGGAACTATCTCCTCCGGTGCCCCGGCGAATGTCCACGATACGACCGTCCATCAGTGCGGGCCGACTGGCAACTCGTTCAAGGTCACGCAGGTTGGTTTTATTTGCACCGTTGCGAATAACAGCGCTCTCGTTGTTACCGTGAAGCGTGCAAGAACTCCCACGGTAACGGGCAACGACGTTACTATCGGGACGTTCCCGCTTCCTGACGCAATGACGCCAGGTGACGTTACTCGCGTTTCGATCAACACTGCGGGCGACACGGATCTTGCCCCGGGCGAGGCCGTGACTTTCGTCACAGACGGAGGTGGCTCGGCGGGCACTGGGACGTTCTTCATTGCTGGCTACGAATACGCGGAGGGTCCGAACCCGATTGTCTCGTTCACTACGGAAGACAAACCGCGTAGCGGCATTGGGGATATCGAATACGCCGCCTTTACGGAGTCTTGATGCCTCACGGCGAAGGCAAGCGCTCGAAGCGTGGCGGCACGTTTGCCGAGATGCGGGCCAAGGCTCGGGCCGGTCAGACTCGTGGGAAAACTCACAGCTCTGATCGGTTCGCAGCCGGTCCCTCCCCGGCGCAGAGTGTCGCGCCTAAGAACGTCAACTTGATTCGCGACATCGAGAGTCAGGGGTCGCCGATCCCTGATTCGCTCGAGTACCACCCGCGTGTCTTCAACTGATTTCACCAAAGCACTACTCAAGGGTAGCCGTGAGCCGGAACAGAAATCCGGCTTGCGGCTCTCCCCTGAGATGCGTCTGACTTGGGAGAGGGGTTACAGCGTTGTCCACCCTGGCGACAGTTCGCACGGCGATTCTGGAAAACCTCGACCGGAACGGCGTCGGAACAACCGAAACAAATAACGTTACTGCATGGATCAACCAGGTCATCCGAGAAGATCTGTGCAGCGACCATAACTGGTCCTTCCTCGAGAAGACCCGGGACATCGACACCGTAAACGGAACGGAAGTCTATACTTTCGTCGATGTCTCGAGCGACGCCACTGCGGCGTTTCTGTTCAAGGACTGCAAGTACATCCGGTTTCGGGAAACCACGAACGATGATTTCCGTTTCCTGACCGAGCTCACCGAGGAAGCACTGCTCCAGAACTACACGGAGCAAACCAAGGGATACCCAATCGCTTGGGCGCGCACTTACAGCACCACGGGTAATGTCGCTGATGCTTTCCGCCTCCGCTTGATTCCGGACGCTGCTTACAAGTTGCGGATTCATTATTGGGCGTACCCCGCTGACTTGAGCAGCTCCGGGGATACGAACCCGCTCCTGGTCCGCCAGCGTAAGCTGCTCGAAATTGGCGTCACAGCTCGCGCGCTCCTCTATTACGGCGAGGATGAGAAAGCGCAGTTCTGGACGCAGCTCTGGGATCGCGAGTACGCAAAGGCGGTCAACAACGACCGCAGGCGACAGGCAATCGCAAACGGCACTTTCCGCGTTTCGACGGTAGCTGGTCGGCCTTCCGCTGGACAGCGGGGGACTCTGAGCCCCTTCAGGCAGGCACCCTACTCTTGGAATACGTAAATGGATCTGTATTCCACACAACCGCCAGTCCCTGTCCTAGTATCGACCCCTGATCGCGATTCTTCGATCTTCGTGCGCTTCGATACCGGGACTACGATTACTGGGACTACGGGTAAAAAAGTCTGGGATGTTAGCGCGGGTCAGCGCTTTGTTCTTAAGGGCGGTGCGCTCCTGGCTTTTGTCACTGTGGACCTGCCGGACGACGTGACCACTGGGCTGCTCGCTTTCTGGGACGACTCGATAGCGTCTGGGAACTGCGTTTATCCCATCGCGGCATACGGCCCAGACGAGCGGGCCAACACTGCGTTGACTGACGGTGTGTTGCGTTTCGATTTGGGGGCGGGTCAGGCTTCGAAAGCTGTTTCGCAAGATCTCTTCATCGGGACGAGCGAGACTATCGACACCGGAAAGATCCGAGTAATCGGCACTCTGTGGGGAGAGGAGATCTCCCAATGAGGCAGAGCACTCGCTTCTCCCCGCTTATTGGCTTGGATGGCTCTCGCCAGGCAGAGGAGGTGAACACCCCCACCCTGCCTATGCGTGGCGGTTACAACGTCAAGGCGGTCGATGGGGAATGGCATTCCCGGTTCGGTCGCATGACTCTCGAGCAGGGGGAGACTTCCGAGATTTCGAGCATCGCTAGCTTGCCGTGGTTTTGGATGGTCTCGACAGAGAACAAAACCTATCTCGCGAATCCTTGGTATGTCGTTTCCGTAGACCCGGGCACTGGCAATGTCGATAACGCGACGAGCCGCAAGGAAAGCGGGTCGATCACTTTTACGGCAGACAGTGCCACTGCGGTAGTTACCAGCGGGTTTTCGAGTATTGCAGTCAATGACCTGATTTTCGTCGGGTCAACGACGGGGCCGAATTACGTAAAGTGCTACCGAATCCTGTACGTCAATAGCACCGGGCTCGGCGTCCTGCTGACTCTTGACCGTGCATTTACCGGGTCTACTGGGGCAGCTGATTGTCGGAGCATGGCTCCTGTTATCCAGCCTGTCGCAGACGCGGATGCTTCTGCCGGGCAGGAATGGACCTCGGTAGCCGAGAGGTTGAAAAAGGGCATCAAGGGCGGATGCTGCTTGTTCGATCAGCTTGTTACGGAGACGGGCACCACCCCTGATCTTACAGCCAACAAGACGTACCTCGTAGTCTCTTCGGAATTCGCTGACGCTCCGTTTGCAGTGGAGCTCGACGGGGCGGCAGAGGCCAACCGGATCGACGCGATCAAAGACTTCTACAAAGATCGCACGGCGACAGCTGGAGGTGCTGCTCTCGGCAAGGCTCTTTATCCTTGTGTCGCCGCAGGGAGATTGATCCTGGCCCATGCGCCAGATCCCGGCGGCGCATTCGATACTCGCACTGTTTGGTACTCGCAGCCCGGGAACTTGTTCCGTTGGTATGTCGGGCAGACAGGCGGAGTAGCCGGGGCCAATTACGTCACGTTCGATCAGGCTACTGACAACGAGATTACTGGCGTGGCTCCTCTGGGCAACGGGTTTGTCGTTTACCGGCAATTCTCGCAAATGATCGCATCTCCTACGGGCAGCGGTCGCTCGCCTTTCCGCTTCAATGAGAACAGGCAGGGAATCGGGCTGAACGTTCCCGGTGGAGTGGTTGAGGCCAATGGCGTTCACTACTTCGCAAGCCAAGCCGGCCCCGCAGTTTTCGATGGTACGCAGGTAACCGTCCTCGGTGACGAGATGCGACTGCATCTTGAGCGCAATGGTTTCTGGGACAGCGGGATCTACAAAGTTTGTCACGACCGGGAGCAGCGCCAGATTCTTTTCCTGGCAGACAACCCGGTTCATCAGGACTCTATAGTTCCCTGGGCGCGGGACGAGGCTTCGCCGTTCAAGTTCCCCTACATCACTCCCGCTGGGCAATCGTCAGACACTGCAACAACGCGCATTGGGACATTCAACCGAACGAACCCTGTGCTGGTTCACGACTATGGCCGCAACACCTGGTGGTTTGAGAACTATCCGACAATGGCTTTTGTCGGGACGCTGGGCACCGGGCAAAGCCGTGCGATGCGGATGGACGGCACCTTTCAGGATTGGCGAAACGCAGCAGAGTTCACGAAGGACGGCAGGACCTTGGCGTGGACAGGTGCAGCTTACATTGAAGCTGCGACCTTCCCTGTCGATGCTTTGGTTGAAACGCCGTGGATCAACTTCGGCACACTTGAGCGCAAGCAGATTACGAAGCTGATTGTGCAGACGCGAAGCTGGGGCGGCGAGGATGTCGGCAGCTCCGTGACTAGTGGCTCCACCCCTATCCTCGCTTTCCGTTGCGAGATCCTCACTAACGGCGATGCGAAGAATGTCCGCGAGACGGTTCAGGCAACGCACACCTGGGCAGAGATGCGGACGGGTGCAGCTGGCGGGATCTCCTTTGATGAAAACCGTCAGTACAGCCTGATGACCTTTGAGCTGTCTCCTCGAGTTAGCGGCCAGAGCTTTAAGTTTCGTTTCCTGAACAAGCCATCTGGCTCCGAGTACCAAGGCCCGCTGCGTATCGCGGGCATTGAAGTCTTCTACGACCAACAGTCGAGCAATCGACCTTTCTCTACAACGACAAGGAACTGAAGATGTACGACCCGAATGCAAAACCGGAAGAGCCGCAGTTGTCTCGTCGGCAGCAGATTAAACAGGCGCATGCCAATCGCATGAATAACCAGGCGGTGAAGAAGCATGGAGAGGAACAGGTGCAGGCATTTTACAATGCGCAACAGAATCCTGCTCCTGCGCCGGCACTGAACGCTAACCAGCAGGCAAACCAGCAGGCGGTACAACAGCACGGTCAAGGCGCCGTGAACCAATATTACACCGGCTTGCAGAATCAGCAGGCTGTAAATCAGCACGGCCAGCAGGCGGTGCAGGATTTCTACGGCGCGCTTCAGGGCGGCGGCAGCCCGTTCGGCGCTTTGAATCAGGCGGCAACTGGCGGCGCGGGGACAATGTACGATCCCAATAAGGGCGCTAGCAAGAAGACCGAGCAGCCTGCGGTGCAGCCTAAATTAAAAGCGGTAAGCATGGTTGGGAAGGTTGGACCGGGAGATTTCAACGTTTTCGACTACATGGCTCAAGCCCGCGATTCTGCCCCGATGAGCAACTCGCTTGGAATGGCACTGGCTGGTGGCGGGGCTCCTTTTGGCGGCGGGTTCTCCAACCCTGCCCTGTTCGGCAACCAGATGATGTTCGGCGGCTACAGCCCCATGGGGATGGGCGGCTTCGGCGGATACAACCCGATGGCGCAAGTCCCGATGGGGATGGGGGCTTTGTTGGGCGGCTTCAACCGTTCAGGATGGGGGTACTAAATGGCTGACAATCCAGGGCGCGACGCTTCCCAATCCGTAATCGCGCCAGCGGGGCAGATGCTCCTGAACTGGCTCACTGGTAGTACGGGCCAAAAGACTGACGCAGGCATGGACATGCATTTCGGGTCCTTGTTCGGTGGCCCGATGGCACCGGGGATTGATCCCCGTACCAATGCCCAAATCGGTCCGCCGCAGGGGGCCCCCCATACGGGTGGCGGTTCGCCTGCTCAGACTACTAGCTTTCAGTCTCCCGGCGGCCAGCCCCACTCGCCTGGTGTGACAAGAGGCTACCCGAATAACGTCAGCTTGGGCGGCACACAGATCCCGATGCCGGGGCCCGGCGGGAGCACCATGCCTACGCCCCAGTTTGGTGCTCCCACCATGGGTGGCGGCGCTTACCCGGGGTACGTTTTGCCTTATCACCCTGGGGGAGGAGCAGTCCCCGAGCGTCCGCAGACCAACTATGACCCTCGCGGGTTTATGGATGCTTCGGGAGCGCTTGCACAGCTAGCGGCAGGGCAAGGTGTCGCTGGGATCTCCCCGGAGATGACCAATGCACTTTATGCATCGACTGCGAATTGGCTGGGCACGGATGCCGAAAACACCATGGCTTACAGCGACGCGCTGGGGAACGTTCGTGACCGAGCTCTTGGCGCTGCCGCTGGCGGTGGCTTTGGTTACCGTAATCCTGATGGTGGGCTTGCTAATACCCGAGCGCTCTACGACGAGATGCGTTCGCTACAGAACGAGAGCGCAAAAGACCTGATCGCTTCTATCGATGCTGAAGCTAGCAGCGGCATCGCTTCCCAGTTGCCAGAGGTCGAAGCGCAAATGCAGGCTGCTGGTCTTGGTCGTTCGGGGGCGCATACTAGCGCCGCTGGCGGTGTCGTGGCTGACATTATGGGCCAGGCGAACCGTGACAAGATTCGCGCGATGACCGACCTTGAGGAGGCTAATCTTGCTCGTTTGCAGAACACTCTGCTGACCGGCGAGGATTTGCGTCTCCGTGGCTTGGGCATGGAAGCTGACACTTCTGCGCAAGCGATCAATCAGCTGCAGAATATCCACTCCTTTACTGACGGCCTGAAGCGTCAGCGCATGTACGACATGCTGGGCATCGGGGAGCAGCAGCGAGCAATCCAGCAGCAGATGCTGAACCAGTCGTTCGATACCCGGATGATGCCGCTGAGTCTCCTGCTCCAGATGGCGACAGGATCGCCGGCTCGTCCGGTGGCTAGCCCGCAGGCGAGCAACCCGTGGGCTGGCATGGGAGCCCAGGTTGGCGGGCAGGTAGTCGGCGGATTGATGGGCGGCGGCGGTGGCTACCGAGATCAATACTTCGGGGGCACTGCGTAAATGTTTTGGGCTCTTATCGCTGCTGCCGTTGCCTCTGCACTTACGGCGGCAGCAAGGACTGCGCATCACGCAGTTAAAACGCGCAAATTCCCGCATGATGACTTGGAAGGCTATGGTGGTATCGCGCTTAGCGGGATACCTTTTATAGGCAACCTTCTTGAGCAGGGGGTTTATGATCTGGTCCCCGGCGGCAAAGAGGCGGACTGGGAGCGCAGCGGTATCCAAAGCGGCATCTCGTTAGCGTCGTTCGGCATTGGCGCGGGGCTCGACGCCGCTGCCAACGTTGCGGGGACCGCTGCTAGCACGGCGACCGATGTGGCTGCTCCGGTGGTGGAAGTTGCGAGCGAGGCTGCGGATACGGGCACTAAGGTAGTCGGAGAGCTGGCTACCGCAGCAGGTGAACGTGCCGCCGATGTTGGTGCGGGCGTGGTGGAAGTAGCAAAGACCCAGCCTGCAATCCTGACTGCCCAGACTGTCCCGGGCAAGGCCACGCAGGTAGCTGCGCAGTTTCCTGAAACAGGCGGCGCGCTTGCCGGCGAGGCTCTTGCCGAAGGTGGTGTACGGAGCCTGGGTGAGTCTTTGGCTAACATCGGCCAAAAGGCTGGCACCG
>VTLG01016307.1_pt1 | contig 39199 bp, 53 predicted proteins | sample 4694571 | NCBI WGS metagenome assembly VTLG01 (sample SAMN12604809, study PRJNA352737) | marine metagenome | biome: ENVO:00000447; feature: ENVO:00000209|ENVO:00000569|ENVO:01000036; material: ENVO:00002151; isolation source: viral sequences binned using virsorter ... | reverse complement strand
GACTGTCTATCAATATTGATAGGCATGTCTGGGTGTTGCTCCTTCATAAGATCCCGATCAATCGCGTCTGTTCTGTCTTGAGTTATTTTTCTAAAATACTCAGCACGACTTTTCAATATCTCCTCCGGTATCCTTGCCAACACAAGGCCACCAATTCCGATTAAACCAGCATGTTTTCCTTCGTGGATAACAGGGTAATCATTTTGACCTATTTCACTTAAAATGGTTTCGGCCTTAACGAATTCCCATCCTTCTCTAAGTTTTTTAGATACATTACCTGGATCCTCAAAACCATTAGCAGAAGTTCTTATCCATCTGTGCGCATAACCTTGCGGTGCAGCTGGCGCATCCAAACTGGATGGTGGAGTCCAATCTTTTTTACGAGTTGCTTTTTCTCTCGTACTAGACTCGCGTGAAGTTTTATAGTTTTCCATAGTTATACTCCTTCCTTCACGTATTTTGCGTATTCCTCTAGTGGCACCCCTAATTTCTTAGCGATAACTACCTGTGATTTGGTGAGTTTCACAGACTTGCGTCCACCTGATCTTCTACTAACAGAGGCTACATTTTGGACGGGTGCAGCTTTTGTTTGTTCTTCAGAAGAAGATTCGGCAAACCTCTGAGGGAAATAATCCTTCATACGTTTGTTTATTTGATTATAATATTCATCACTCTCTGTTTCAATACCCTCCTGCATGAGGTCTTCATGTATTCCCATAGCAGCAGAAGTGAGAACTCTATCAGACCCAAACCATTCATTATCCTCAGCCCATCTTTGAGCTTTTTGGCTAATTTGTGGTTGTGGAGCCTGCTGTTCTTCAACAGGTTGTGATTCTTGTTGTTTTTTCTTTGACTCTTTATCCTGAAGAGTCATTGAAACTTTCTCTTTTTCAACTGATAATTTTGTAAGATTGTCTTGAGCTTCCAAAATAGCATCAGTATCTTGAGTTTCATAAGCAGCCTTTAATGCAGATTTAGCTTTATCTCGTTCTGCATCAATTCTTGCATTATATTCCTTAAGATAATTAGTATCTGTTTCCTCAAATTGATTTTGAGCAGTTTCATATTTACTCTTAAGTCCTTTTGCATAATCAACTGCAGCTCGTTCTCTACGCTCTGCTTCTTTGATTTGAAAAGTAAGTTTTTTTATTCTTTTTTGAACTTTTTCAGAATATTGTTCTAAATCATTATCTTCTGATTTTTCTTCTTTTTGTTCAAACTTTGGTTGTTCTTGTTTTTCTGTTTCTTTAGTTTCTTGTAAAAGTTCTTTAGCAGTTTTTTGACCGCTAACATCTACATAACCTAAATCAACATCTTGTTTTTTTTCAAACGCTTCATTGGACACTTTTGGTGCATCAACTTCTATCGTTTGTTCATTTACGCCATCAGTATCAATTTCAACTTCTGGGTTTTTGTTTTCTTCAGCCATTTAGTCCTCCTTAATAATGGTGCAAAATATCGTTTGGATCTTTTATAGTTGAAATGACTTCGTCATCATTCAAAACTCTAACTTCTCCTCCGTCTATTTTGAATCTTGAACCAGCGTACCTACTAAAAATTATCCATTCATTTAGTTTGCACCAAGGTCCTTTAGGAAATTTATCTTTGTCTTGATAACAAAGGTCTCCCATTTTAAGCACAAGGCCACACACTGTTGTCATCTGTATAGTTTCTTGTGTTGTGTCAGATAAATATATTCCACCTTTAGTTTTCTTTGGCCCTGCAAAAGGCAAGACTAAAAGTCTATAACCAGTTGGTGAAGGTAATTTATCTAGTGTTGATTGTTTGATCGCTTTAGGATCTAGGACTGTTTCTACTTCTTCTTTTGCTTTATAAGCGTCTAGAAGTGCTTCAGTCCGTTTCGGTGTCTCCGTGGACTTCATCTTCATACTCCGTTGTTGACAGCAGGTCTTTAAGACTCTGTTGCAGATCTTCTAGTGATCTGATTTGACCCCTAACATATTGTAGTTTCTCTATGGTGTCAACACTATATATAGCGTGGTCTTTTAGTTTCTGAAGTTCTATTTTTATTTTTTTTTGTACTAATGAAATTGTATCAACGTCCATCATTCTTCTCTTTGTAAACAAACTTTATTTTTTCCTGTTTCGAATACATGGAAGTTCCAATTATTTAACATTTTTGTTGTGGTTTCAATATCAAAAAAACCACAATCATCAAAAACAAACCTTGTTCCTTTTCTTGATTTATCAGCAAACCAAAGAGCTTCTCTCATAATATCTCTAGTCATGTGGGGTCCATCAAAATGCACTAAATCAAATACTTTACTAGTATGATGAAATAAGTTCATAAACTGTTGGTCTGTAAAATGATAAAAGTTAAAATTTTTTTCATGAGCCATATCTTTTACCATTTGTGCTCTCATTTTATCTGTATAGTCAGCTTTCTCTGGTTCAGTATTATCGTAATGTTGGTATTCAATATCATTATATGGATCTATTCCAATGTGTTCGTAAGGTATTTTACCTATTCGTGACTGAATACCCATCATTATGAGTTTTGACCCTAAGCCTTCCCTAACACCTATTTCACAAGTAGTTACTGATTTTGGTTTTTCGAAAAATGGTAATGTTTCACACCATCTTTTTAACAATTCATATTCTGTGCTATCCCCACGTATTGGCATGGAGGTTTTTTATATTAAATAGTAAAATGTTTCAATTAAAAAACGCCTTGAAATTTAGTGCCTTTAATAGCAGCACCAGCACCTCTACAAATACCACCCTCTTTCATCTTTGAAATACCTGTTGTTGTATCTATAGACATAGATCTTGAAGGTTGCATTTTATTTCTTGTTTGTGGAGGTCTGTTATATTTTTTCTTTTTCGCACCCATATCAGCACCACCACCTTTATTTAATCCAGGTAATTTAGGTTGTGTTCTAACAGGTCTATTTTTTTTTCTTTTTTTACGTTCCTCAATAACTTTATCAATTATTTTTCTAATTGAGTCTCCAATTGGTTTTAGACCTTCTGTTCTTGGCATTATAATTTTCCTTGTGCTTTTAATTTCTTTATATCACCTTTTGTAAGACCTGTTAAGTCTACCTTTGGCTTCTCAGGTTGACCTATTACTATTTCTCTTTTTGGTGTAAACCATTTTTTTATCCATTTCCATATCTTCATTTTATGTCCTCACGTTAGTTGGTTTTGGTCCTGTGTTACTCGCTGCTCTTTTTCGTGCAACAGCAGAACGCCTTTGCGATTCTGTCATTCGGGCGGCTTTGGCAGCAGGCACGCATTTGGGGTACTTTCTGTTTGATCCACTTGCAGATTTTCTTCCACACTCCTTGAAACCACCACCTGGTTTTTTCGCTCCAATGTCTACCCATTTTTCTTTGAACCATTTAGTTAGTCCACCCTCTTTCATTTTTTTTGTACCTTTTGGAACACAGTTGGGAACCATCTTGTTTCCCTTCTTCTTCATGCCCGCTTGGACATAACCTTCCCAACAAGTGCCTCTCTTGTACATTAGAAAACACCTTTGAAATTTGTTCCTCTAATTGCTGCTCCACCACCTCTTGAAAGTTTAAGTGATTTTAATGTTTTCGCTTGACCCGCATGTGCTTTAGATGCTTTTTCTAATTTGTTTGCAACTTGCATAATTTTACCTTTACTTGCTTTTTTTGGTTTTGCTTTACCGATAGCAATCATAATCATCATCTTACCTTTTTTAGCTTTTGCCATTCCAGACTTTTCTAATCTTCCCATAGCAGATTGTGATCCTGCAGTAACAGCCATACCAACTTTAGCACCACTAGGTTTTGGTCCTCTAAAATCTTTTCTTTTTACTCCGGATGGATCTTTTATTTTACCTGCACATATTTTGCTGGCGTAGGCATTAGCATATGCAGACGGATAAACTTTAAATTTTCGCTTCGCTGCGGCTTTACCTCTTGGACATAGTTTAGTCATTTATTTTTTTCCTCCGTTCCTAAATATTTGTGTTCCCTTTATACCATATATAGAAGCTACGACCAAGATCCACAAATTTGTAAACCATGACGGAAGCTGCGAGAACATCTCGAAGAACAATTTTACTTTGTCCATCGCTGTTGGGTCATCCGATATCACTGCCCAAGCGAGCACCAACACGGGCAAACTGAGAATTATCAAAACGGCCTCGTCTTTCCAGTCTGATTGTCTAGCTTCTAATAATTTTCCTTGATAAGCTTCCTCTCCTCGAGCTTGACGCTCTGCATGAAGTAATTGTGCATCAGACATTGCCATTTTTGCTTTTTGCTTATTAGCGTATATCTTACTACCTGCAGATACTGCTAACTTAATTGCTTGAAACCACATTTTCGTATTTCTCCTGTCTTCTTAAACTCATATATTCTATCATCATCTTAACACATTCGTAAGCCCTGCCACCTGATAGCTTCCATTTGTAAGTTTGTGACCAATGAGATTTTCTAACTCTTGGTTTTACTACGTTTCCACCAAAAAAATTGGCAAATTTTTGCACTGAATCTTTATCACACATTTCAATAGAACATTGAAATGTTTTTCTGCCGTTACCTTTACCCCAGAGACCAAAACTTCCTTCACCATCAAATAATCCAGCTAAAAATAAAAGTTTATTTGTTTCGTTTAGATTTTCGTAAGACTTTTTTGGCATGTTTTACCGTTATTCCCTGCGGATTTGGTCCTCTCTTAGGCGGTGGCCCAGATTTGACTCCTCCACTTAGACCTTTACGTTTGTTTTGTTCTTCTGATCGCATTTTTTCCTGCTTTAAATATTGATGCAACTTTAGATTTACCCATAACCTTAGCTCTTTGTTCACCAACTGTTAATATTTGTATTTTTCTAGCAAATGGTTTGTTAATTCTTTTGACTTTTGCAACTGTTGCACTAGCATCAGATGGAGTTGCAAATTTTATTCTTACAGTATCTCTAGGATTCTCATCAGTGTACAATCTTCTACCTGAACCCTTAGGTTTTTTACCAGTGCCTGTTTTTGGATCTTTATTTTTGTTCAAGTTTTCTCTCCGCAATCTCTAATCTATCATCTGATTGCTGATCTTGTTGTGCAAGTTTATCATAATCATATTCAAGACGCTGTGCAGCCCTTTGGTTTTCTTGTTCTTGTTTAAATCTAGTTTCTTCAGCTTTTCTTTGTAAATCCATAGCTCTTAAATCAACTTCTTGCTGTTTAATTTTGACTAATGGATCTTGTTTTCCAGCACTTGCTTGCATTTCACTCTGCACAAGCTCTTGTGTAATACGCGCAGCAACTTTTGCAACCTCAGCTTCAAACATTATTTCAAATTGTTGAGGATCAACTTGTGCCATTTGTGCCATTTCTGGATTTTGCATAATCATTTGTTGAACTTCTGCCTTTGCTTTAAAAGAAATATGGTCTGAAATGTGTGATTGTAATAATGCATACACTTGAGGATTAATTTGAACCATTCTTGATTGCATAAACGCCATGTGTGTAGCTAAATGTGCATCGTGATCTTGAAATTCAAACGCTGTAAGTAACTTCATTTGTAAAGAACGTGCGTTTTCTTTTGCAGGATCTAGTGGTTCAGGCTGTTTTGGTGGTGGTTTAAGAATTGCTTCTATTTGTTTTGTACCTAGTGCCTCATAAACACGTCTGTAAGCCTCATGTAGGTTGTGCATTTGAGGATTTGACTGTGCAATTTGTAATTGATTCTGTGCAAGCATCACTCTTTGAGCCATAGACATAATATTTGGGTCTGCAACAGGTAAAATATCTACTCTGTTATCAAAATCTGCGGACTTAATTTGTCTTGGGCCACCATAAACGTCATACGGATACTCTGGTGGAAGTGATTCTCCGCAAATTCTAGATAAAATTTTGAATTCAAGACGCATTGCATAGTAACATCTCTTGTGAACTCCGCTCATAACACGTGATCCACGCTCCATAAGAGCCACTGTAGTGCCTACGGCTCTATTTTGTAGGTCATTACCCACATTTGAGTCTGTAATCGCTGCAAACTTCTGTCCTGCTTGTACAACAAAACCTAGAAGATTGTACAAAGTTACTGATGGTTCTGTAAATGGCAGGTTAAAAAACTGATCTCTAATGTTTCCACCTGGTGCATCAACATCTCTAAACTCTCCAGGTTGTATTGGTTGGTCATCATCACGAACTCTGATACCTCTAGACTTAAATCCTGCAGGTAAATTTTTTAAAGTTCCTGCATCAATCAATTGTCTCAATGATTGAGTGGCTGCCTGAGACAGACCACCAATCATGTGAGTTAAACCAAAACCATAAAAGCCTAATCCTGGTAGGAACTTGTAATGAACAAAGTATTCTATTCTGGAGTAATTAAGATCCCCAGGTTTATAGTTTCGATAAATCGATAGTATCTCCCCTGATCCTTCATCAATAGTGACAATGTATGGAATTTTTATTTTTTTAGCTTTGTCATCAAAATCTTCATAGTCATCAAGATTAAGATCAACATGCATTTCAAGCACTGTATGTAAATAATCATCACCACTTCTTTTAATTCCTTCTAACTGATTTAATTTTTTTTCAACATCATCAGGTTCTGTATTAGATTCTATTAGTTCTATGTCTCTATAAAAACCTGCTGCCATTTTTTTGGTAACATCGTTTTGAGTCATTTTTATTACGTGTGTAATTCTTTCACAATCTTTTAAATCTGATGCGTAGTATGGAACAACTAAATCTTCTGCTGGAATAAATTTAGATACAGGTCTTGCTAACATTGCATCGTAATATATTTTTTTAAACGTAGATCCTGATAGTGGTAGATAAAATAACATCTGATCCATATCAGTTGTGTAGTCTTCCATCTCTTCCATCAGCAGGTAATTCATATAATCTTTTACTCTGTCTGCTTGTTGTTCGGTGGCCGGTGTTACTAAGCCTACAACTTGTGTCCGTACAGGGCCATCAGATGGTACTAGTTCCTTGTACGCTTGTGCTTGGAATTGTGTAACAGACTCAGCTAACAATGGATGCGTGACACCGGAAGCTCCTTTAAATGGTTTCGTAACTTCCTGATACTTAGTGCCTAATAAATCTAAACCTTTTATGTAAGCATCTTCCCATTCTTTTCTAGAAGTCTTATCTTTTTTGTATTCTTGAATTAGTTCCATGGCCATATCTTTGAGAGTTCTCTCATCCATGGCTTCAGCTAAATTTGCGTTGAAATCGTCTTCAGGTCTTGCCTCTGGCATCTCCTCACCTTCAATAGCTACATCAACTTCATCACTAGGTAATGTTTCTACTTCAGTTTCTTCTAAAATATCTTCTGTTTGAGGTTCTTGTTTTTCTACAGCCATTTCAATCCTTAATTATATTTACTTATAAACCCACCTTCTTTTTTGTAGATTTTTTGTGGGTTTATCATGTTAGGTGATACTTTAACAGAAAAAACGTCCTGGTACAATCTAAGGTCATTATCAGGTATTAATTCATAATTTGTTCTTTTTCTACTAGCAGCATCCGTGTGTTTTATTACATTGTATTCATTTCCATCTAAAATATCTAATTCTTCTTCAGAAACTCTTTTATATGGTTTTGTTGGATCTGATCTTGAAATTTTTATAGGACCTGCTTTGGTATCAAAGTCTTTGGCTATTTTTTTCATAAGTGATGGAATAACTGCTGGTGATTTAGATCCAGGTGTTTTGTTACCTCTAAAATATCCATAGGCTTCTTGATAAGATTTTGTATTAGGTATACCTCTTGAAGATTTTCCTATACCTCTCATCATTAAATTAACTGGAGCCACAGCTACATAATCTACACCTTCTTTTGCAGCTAGATTAGTTAAATAACTTAAAGCAACTTTTGCTTGAGAAGATCTGTCAAGTAAAGGAAAATAATCGACACCGGTAACACCATAATCAGCTTCTACCTTTCCGTATGTGCCGTATTTTGCATCTGGAGATTTCATAGTGTTCTTAATAACTTCATCAATGTCTTTTAATTTTTTTGCATTAAGTTCCATTCTTGTTGCACTTAATTTACCACTTAAAATTTCATCACTTAAATTTTTTCTAGCTTTGTATAAAAATTCTAAAATTTTTTCATTCTGATAAGGGTTTTGTCTAAGTGGTGTATTAAAAGGATCTGCCTTTTGGTCTCTTAAAAATTTACTTATGCCCTGGTTAGTATCAGATTGTATTTCATGAATTAAAAAAGCTTTCTTGCCATCAGATGTTGTACGTGTGTCCCAACGTAAATGTGCTATAGGGTTTTTATATTCTTCACCATCATAATGAGGATTATTTCTTCTACCTCCTTTTATGTTTCTGGGTATTGCTTCATCTAAAACAAAAACTGCTTCTCTATAGTTTTGTCCTCCAGGATATGTATATCCTTCTTGACTAATATATTTAGGAGGATCAACATTTTTAATTTGTGCAACCATGTCATCAATCTCACCTTGCATTTGATTGATTGCAATTTTTTTATCGTTTGGAAGTCTTGCTTTTAAACTTTTAAACAGAGCCGCAATATTAGAATTAGCATCTGAAACAGCTTCTCTATTTCCATCTCTTACTGCTGAATTTAAAGCTCTCATTTCATTTCTTAATTCTTTAAGATCTGTTTTCATAGAGTTAACAGCTAAACCCTCATCTTGTAGTGCAGCTATTTTTTCAGCCCTCGTTGCTGCAGGGTTTACATTAATTACCTTTTCAAGAGACCTTTCCATGTCCGCAACTCTTGAAACAGATGTTCTTAAAGTATTTTCTGCTTTGTCAACTAATTGTTGAGGCACGCCTAGTTCTCTAACTTTAATTCTATTTACAGGATTATCCTTAACCATGTCTGCAAGTAAACGTCCTGGCATTTTTACTCCTGCTTGTTTTGCAGCAAATAATATTCCTCCAGTAAGTTCTCCCGCTCTATCAAACTGTGCAATATTAGCATCAAAAAGTTCCTCTATAGGAACAGTCATTTCTTTATTAATCAAATGAGGAGTACCTTTTGCTTTACCTGTATCGTATTTAAATTTTCTACCTGTTATAAAACCATCCTCAAAATCTTTACCAAATAAATTAAATCTTCTTTTACCTCTATTAGTCAACCAATCAGCCCACTCGTCTGCAGTAAAGGATCCATCACCTTTCATAGCGATACGGTCATAAGTGGCTGATCCAAATATATTACTTTGTCCTGGATTTGTTTTTGGTCCGATTATAGTGTTTCTTAAGTTGTCCATAGGACGGACTAGAAACGGAGCTTGTATTTGTGGTTCCTTAGAAACTAAAGCTTTAGTTTGTTCTGCAACAGTTGGTAACTTTGTTGGTGTTGTTTTTAATTTAGAAAGATCTGGTAGTCCACCAATAGTGGTTGTCTCTATTGGATCCGGTGTTACTGATTCGGTTTTCTTTCGAACTAGCCTTCGACCGAGTCCAAACAGATTTCGTAGGGACATTACCCCTCCTAGTACATCTTAGTAGGTTTGTTTCTACCTAGTTTGCATTTTACTTTTACAGATTTTCCTGACTTGTAACCCATAGGTTTACCTACCATTCCACCACCCATTTTTTTAGCAAGTGGTTTCATTGGACCTCTTTCAGGTGCTTGTAGTTTTGGTCTAGGTCTTGTTCCCATAGCACCAGATCTTTTAATTCTATTAATAGCAACTCCAAGTTTACTTTTCATTTCACCCACTTTACCAGTGTCAGCACCACCACCTTTTGAATACATAGGCATAGGTTTGTTCATCATGCCACCACCCATTTTTTTATTTTTCTTTTTGGCTTCGTCTATTTTTCTTCCAATAGTTTGTCCAAGTTTAGCGGCACCTGCTCCTGCTAATCCTAAAATAGTTGCAGCAGCACCTATTCTACCAGCTCTACCTAATCCTTTTAATTTTAATCTTCTTTCCATAAAATTCTCACCTGATTTTCTAGGGTTTCCAAGATTCGTTGTACCAGAACCTTTACCACCAGCTGATGGTTTTACAGAACTAATTGCTTTTGTAGGATCTTTTTTCAAAGGAACTAGTTTTCCTTTCTTTGCTTTCATCATCTTAGGTGATTTTTCTTTTCTTAATATTTTAAAATCTTCTGCATCAATTTTATTATTTTTATTTTTATCTAATTTTGCTTGACCACCTGTTAACATTCCATACTCTTTTAATTTAATTCTTTGTTCTCTTTGTTCAGCTTTTCTTTCATCTCTTCTAGCACTAGGACTTGTAGGTTCTTTTGCCTTTTCTGAGCCTTTGCTATTTAAATTTTGAGGTTTAGGTGTTTCTTGCTTTTGCGCTATACCTGATTGTCGTTTAGCTTGTTGTTGTCTAGCTTGTTCATCTCTGTCTTTTTTAATCATTCTTAATGGCATAGTAGCTCCTAATAATATTTATACTCTTTTTCTAATTTCATTGGTGGGTCGTCCCAATCGTCCGAGTACGTAGAAACAAATCCACCTTGTCGATATCTTAACACAGCTTGGGTCATGGAATCAACATAGTCATCGTATTGTCCGTTAGGAAACGCTGCACATTCTTCAATTACCTCCTGTACCCAGTGTTCGTCTAATGGTGCAAATACCATACCAGATTCAAAGACAGGAGCACAGCTATTTATACGAGTATGCTTATCTCTTCCACGTGCAGGGACGTAATCAACTACAGGTATTCCAGCTCTTCTTAGCTCATGTATTAGTGGCTGACCACTAGCTTTAGCCTCAATAATAACAGTTTCAGGTTCCCAATATTGATATTGTTCTAATGCAAGATTTTTTAAATCAGGAAAATCATATCTACCTTTATGTGCATCAAGTAGAATAATACATTTCTCATAACCCTCTACAGGCTCAAAGATTCCCCAAGTTGTAATAGCAGAATAGTCTGCAGTTTCTTTTTTAGAAAATGCAGTATCATAAGATTGTATCACGTGGAGCAATTTAGGAAGTTGTTCCTTATCGTAGTCCTGCCACCATTCACGTTTAATAATTGCACCCTCTTCTGACGTTGGGTCCTGCATGTACTGAGCGTTCCAATTCTTTGTAGAGATTGAGGCTTTCACAGAATCTAAATCTTCTTTACTCCAATACTCTGGCCAAACAGGTTCATCGTTTGGAAGTATTGCAGGAAACTCAATTACATCCCACTGATCCGCTTTTATTTCTGATTGAGCCTTCACCAACCGTCCTGTAAGATCGTCAGTAGCCCAACGAGTCATGACTACAAGAATACGGCCACCGGGTTGTAAACGTTGTCTGGGTCCTGAACTGTACCATTCGTAAGCACGTTCCATTGCTGTATCAGACAATGAGTCTTGTTCAGTATGTGGGTCATCGATAATAAGTAAGTCCGCCCCTCGTCCTGTGATAGAACCGCCAACACCCGCTGCAAAATATTCCCCACCATGATTGGTCTCCCAACGTCCTTTAGCCTTACTATCTTCTCGTAATGTAACATTACCAAATATTTGTTTATACTCTTTGGTAGCCATTAAGTTTCGAACCTTGCTACCGAACCGTGAAGCAAGTTCAGCGTTGTGTGATACTTGCATAATTTTTTTCTTTGGATACTTACCAATAAACCAAGCAGGGAATAAATAAGATGCAAATTCTGATTTTGTATGTCTAGGAGGCATATTGATTATGAGCCTCTTTGCATCACCATCTGCTATCTTATGAAAAGACTCAGCAATAATCTGATGGTGCCCTTTACCTTTTTCTTTTGTTTCTTTTCTGTAAATAAAATCTTGCCAAACAGCTTCAACAAAAATTATAAAATTATCCTGGCATAACTTGATCCACTCCAACTGCTTTTTCAGGATTAAGTCTTTTAATTCATCTTCGTTGAGTTGCTCTATGTTCATACCGTTTGGGACCCTAGTATATGTGTATATCCTACTTTGTAAACCTCTTTGCACAGCAAAGCTGTGCCAAAAAACGCGCGTGATTTTACGCGGTTTTTTTGTTTATGTTCGTGGTTTAGATGAGCCTTGCCTGAAAGCAAAACCTGTAGCGCGGGCGCGCTACAGGTGTACGTTTATTATTATTTGATTAGTATTTGTACTAGGTCTTGGAATTTAGTCAGTATGTTTTGTCTAAATTCGTCAACACAACGATTGCCTTGATTTTCTAGTATGTGCTTTTCTACTTCACTCTCTAGCATTTTATACATCAACTCATAATTAAGTTGTGTCGTTCTCTTATCACTAGGTTTGTGTTCAGCAACATTAGTGTCTTTGATTTTCTCTAATAGAGTTTGTGCAACTGTAGTTAAATTATTGGGCATCTGCATCACTCCCTATTGCTTTGTATTCAGAGTATTCAATAACCTTTTGATACTCATTAAATAAATCATTGTGTTTAACTTTGAAATTTTCTTTATCAAAGTTTTTTCTTTTACGATTTATTTTTTGAACTCCAAAACTATTTCCGTGTTCGTCTTGAACAATGATCAAGTTTTGATTTGTTCGATCAAATACATTCACAATATTTTGTTTTAATGTATCTAACTCTTTATTTAGTCTATTTGCTTTTAGCTTTAATTGAGCATATGCAAGAACTGATTTTTTCTCATCTTGCTTTAGCTTCTTTATTGCATTTGGCATTTTTACCTCTTTGTTAAATTATACAAATCTTATGATTTGCTCTATCCTTTTATATCTTATGCAATCCCAATACAAGAATTAATTTAACTTTTTTTTATCTTTTTTTTCTAATAAAGAATTGAGCCTATCTGCATTTGGCTCAACCTCTAGTTGTGCATCTAAACCCCCCAACATTTTTTTGATGAACTGGGTGAACTCCTGCTGGCGTTGTTCACCTTTCTTGATAATGTTCTTCTTCTCAACGCGAGACGAGGAACGAGACGAGGCGACTGTGTCGCCTCGCTTGTTATCTCTTGGCATTACCAACTACACCAATATTCTACGACCTTGTTTTCAGAGATCGCTTGTTCGCAGAATTTTAAGAACTTCATGTCCTGCTCTTTGTACTCCTTAACGCTTTCCTCTTGGAACTGTTGCCCCCAGAAAAAACCATCTTCAGCTACATAGTCAGCGAAACCTTTTTCTATCTGTTCGCCTAATTCTTTCACGACCTCTTTAGTCATATAACAAGGTGCTTCTTGGTCAGCGTTAAAACCTAGATGCGAGAGCATACCTTCTGGCTCTACAGCAGGGTTTTGTTCCGCCCATTTTTTACTCATGAACTCTTGCAGTCTCGCGTGCTTTCGCCAAACGAAAACCTTTTCGTTTTCTTCCTTATCATCATTGTAGTATTTATCCCAATCTACTTTATGATGTCTTAAGTGTGCGTGTTGGTCTAATCCCATTTTTTACTCCTTTGTTAGTTAATGGTTTGCGTGGTTGAGTGCGATATCTTCAATTTCTGATGTACATATCTCAACCACAATCTGCTCTTATCAACTCCCATGTTTAAATGCAACAATTATCTTTTAGAACCATTCTAAACTAGAAAGGTAAACCAACACCTCTAGCCACGCAGAGTTCCGTGCCAGCACGGTGGGCTTCAGGGTTACGCTGCTGGATCCCAATCTTACTTGATGCCGAGCGAGAGATCTAACCGACAGCTGCAACGAGCGAGAGAGCTAGGATGAAGGTAAACCAACCAGTCCCTCTTGGATAGAGAATTAGAAAGAAGATGTACGCACTAACTAGTCCCGCGATCATCGGATCGTCCTGCTGCTGAAGATGGGTCTTTCACCTCAGACTCTGCCCACGTGTTACCATTCGCGATACAGCGCGAGCCCGGGCCTCCTGTAAGAGCGTATACTTTACCAGCTTCAGGTTTGTCCTGCAGCCGGTCCCGCGAGGACCACCCACCAGGTGGTGCATTCTCCGCATTGATGTCTTCCACGAGCTTCTTAAGTGTTGTCTTCATCTTTTCCTCCTTATATGTTTAATGAAATGATCCCTGAACCGAACATGATGGCCAGGTAAATAATTGTTGTGTATATAATTATCATTGCTCTCCTAACGTTGTTACCAGCGAGGCGCGGTTCAATTGCTACTTATCCTTCTTCCTTTATCGCATCTGGTAATGGCCAGGGCCAGCTGTCGCTCAACACTATCTTCTCAATTACAGCTTCTGCATATCGATAGTGCCTGTAATCACAACTAACCCCGGTGCACTCCTGTTACAGCCCAACTTGATTATTTCGGTAATTACTCCGACACAATGTCAGCGAAGTAAACGTGAGTCGCAGACCTTACATAAGACCTGATGGGATAGATGTCAAGGGCTTTTTTTTATTTTCTTTAATCTTTCTTCAAACGACCACCTCTTGTCATGGGGTAGTTCCCGTACCAGAACCTCTACCAGCTCCATCAGGGACTGGTTCTGCTGCGTGAGCACATCTAGTTTCTTATTATATTCCCGAGATTTGTTTTGAGAACGAACGAGATCTAAAGCGTCAAAATCTACTGCCATTCTTTCTTCTATAAGACTTCATGGGATAGATGTCAAGTAGAACTTCAGGTTCACCTGTGCCCCCATCTCCTGATGGGGGCTGCACAGGATGCCAGTTCATTACCTGAACGAGAACGAGAACGAGGTTTCACCCGAGAACGAAAACGAGATCCTGCTGCTCAGGTCCCGTTTCCAGGCCACGTCAACAAAGAGGTAGAGAAAACGTGGCCAGGAAGCGAGAACAGGAATCACGCAGCCTGAGGTCCCAGCTCCTGTAACAGGAGATCCTGTAACTGCAACCACTGACCGGTGGCCGAGAACGAGAAGCGAGGAACGAGAGACCGAGGATCAGTGAAAACGGACAACGGCCTGTAGAGTTCTAAGAGTCTCTGCGAGGGGGTCTCTTTCAAGATAAAAACTACACCACCAGCTTTGATATATCTATTTATCCAAACGATTTGCCACTTGTTTAACTTAGGATAACTGAGATCATCTGATTTAAGTTCTATCCAATAAACTCCATGTTTATGAACACCGTGTATATCAGGAATTCCATTGATTGTGCTAGATTCTATGCGTGTTAAAAAAGATTCACTAAGTGCCTTTTTAACTTTCTGCCACAACAAACTTTCTCTGTTTTTACTAGCCATAATTAACTAAGTTTTTTAATTTCCTTTATAACTGAATTAGGTATCAAAGTAGTATTACCAATAGTTTCTATTTCTGTTTTACTATCATTGTATGAGTAATCTCCAAATATTCTAGTAACACCTTTTGTTTGACTTAGGAGATGACCTTTAGTGATGCAGGTAGCAAGCTTTGCTTTTTTCACATCAGAAAAACTACTCCATGATGAATCCGAGACAATATCGAACCACTCAACAGAGACCATTGGATATTTATCTATTTCATGCTTAACTTTTTTGGGTATTACAATCTTTTTTCTATTCATCAATCTCTACCTTTATCTTACCAACATGTGTTGTAATTGTAGAGTTATGCACTTGGTTAAAAACATCTAACCAATCAGACCAACTAGCCTTGCTCAATTTCTGCAACGTCTTCTGACTTAACTTCAATCGTTTTGGCGTTGTATCCATCGATTTTATTCGATAACTCTTCCAATTTCTTTTCAAGCTGTTCACGTGACATACCCTCCAGACCAGTTACTGTAACTTCTTTTCTATCAACATAAGCACCAGCCAATTGTCCAGACCTGTACTCAGCATTGATTGCAGCAGCATATTGTTTTTCTTTTTCTGCTGAATTAGCAATTCGTTCTAATCTTTTATATCTTCTGAGGTTATCACTTTCATATTTTTTTACTTCTTGATCAAATCTTTTGTCATAATATCTTGCAATGTGAGGATTAACTTTTCTATTTAATAATTGTGATGCGTGAGATCTTGCAGTCTCAACACTTTTACTTTCATAGCCAGCACGTTTTAAGGCTTCAGCTTGTGTAATATTTCCATGTTCCTGCACCAGGATCTCCACAAACATTCTTTGTTTTGGAGTCAACTCGTGCTCAGTTTTTAATGCGTTTTTTTTCATCTTTTAATTAAATGAATCTGCCTTTTTTACTTTTAGGTTTACCACCTTTTTTGAAACTCATTGGCTCATCTTTTTTTCTTTTTAAAAATTTTCTTACAGATTCTGATATCTCATCTTGTATTTTTTTTCTATCTTTTTTACTTAAAGGATTTATTTGTAATGATTTACCTGCTTTATCAGATGCATAAGCCTTACCAAAAATTTGTGGTCTACCACCTTTTGGCAAACTAGTAGTTTTTGGCATTTTTAAATACTCTGCTTTACTCATAAATTTTGTAGATCTAATTGATTTTTTTAATGCACGTTTTTTTAAACCGTAAGGCTCAACACCAGAACGTATGCCACGCTTCAAATCTTTTTTAGCACGTCTAACTTGTGCTTTGTGTTTTCTAAACAATTTTCGAAACTGCTCTTTTGCAGTATTGAATATTATCTTTTTCATCATAATATTTTTACTATATAGATTTTTTAGACTAATGACCATATCCTTACAACCAACTGTTTGCGTTCCCGCAAGAGTGGTGTATCCCAGATACACCATAGATACACCATAGATACACCATAAAAACACACTTAAAGTATTGATAAATATAGATTATTCTTCTTCAGATACACCAGATACACCTCTTTTACCCCCTGAGCACTTTTTTATTTTAATTACTCTAGAATATCTATATATAGAAAAATGAATTGATTATATGAATACGGCTATCGGAGGCTATTTACTTGGTTCGGTTTCCGGTGGCCGTTTTGCTTTGACCATCCCCACCAAATATAGTACACTGAATCATGGATTTATCTTCCATATTGGTTAATGACTTCTTGGGGCTAACTTTTTTTGCTCTCTTGCTAGCCCCAGGAATAAAATTTTTAAGGCCGCCATGACTATTCGTGTCTTTTACTATTTTCCTTTACGATTTTTTTCTTTATCTCTCTTCTCTCTTCTTTAGTTCCAGCCTCCCTATAAAGTCTATAAAGCTCTCTATAATTTAACCAATGAGTCTGTATTTTACTAAATACAATTTTTCCAATTTTTACTAATTTCATAAATTCGCCCCTCACCATCTCGGGATCCATATCAGCTGACCAACAAACTTCCTGAAAATCTTTAGAATTATTATAAAACCATTTATAAGCATCTTCCTTCCAATAAGTTTCTTTTTTAAATGCAGATGGATTTGTAGCATCTTCGAGTGCTTGCACAATTATGGCTTGAAATAATCTTTGTTCTGCTTGGGGTTTATAGCTTGTAAGTTCCATAGCCATTTTAATGCCCAAAAGTTTTAACAAGCTTGGAGAGCAAGTCATAAAATTTACGAACCTCACTTTTAGGATATAAATGTCTTTTGCTATGCTTGTACTGATCGTAAATTAAATCAATGAAATCGGTGCGTTCTTCTCCTGGCATTGCCTGCACCATTACTATAGTTTCTTTGGCTAACCGTAAACTTTCATTTTTCGCCATCTGCATAACCACGATGCGGGAAAAGATATGGATTGGGATAATGCACCGTGGTTACACATTTTTAGTCGTATCAACAAGTCGAATACCTTTAGCTGCAGCTGCAGCCTTACGCCCTGCTGACCATCTTTTCTCAATTTTCTCCAAAAAAGACAGACTAAAATTTCCTAAACCAAAGTCATTTCCACAATACAACTGAAACATAAGACTAGTTAACTCATCATAAGTTTTTTTATTTGGACACACCATTACTAGTTTATCCAACGCTTGATCTAATGCTTCTTCACTGCTTTTTTTAACAGCTTTACCCACAAAATATCCTTTTGTTAAAAGTTAATTTCATGATTCGTTGTTCGGTGAAAATAAAGTGTTTTGAAAGCCCCACTTGTTTCATTTAGGCTTAGGAATACGTTCTTTGTTACTATTTGATTATAATCTTTATTGCAAGTAAAAAAAAGGCCCAGTCTCCCGGGCCTTTCCGTCCTCTCGGTTAAAGGTTAACCATCCAACCTCATAGACTATTTACCATTGAGCAGCTTCTTGCCCTCCGATAGTAAATTCTGTTTCATGTTCTCGTAAGATTTGCCCTCCTTCTTAGCTATCTTACGAATCTCGTCATCCACCAGCTTTGCAATCATTGATCCAGGTCTTCTAAATCCTTGTTTGCCCATGGCTCTGATGATGGTGTAGGACTCTATGTCCACGGCACATGATTTCCATCTTTCTATATCCATTGTCCTATCTCCTATTTGTCTTGGTACTCTTTACTCTTATAAAAATCAACTAAATTTATTTTATTTTTCGGAGTCAAGCCTGCGTTATATATCTTCTCAATGATAGCCACATAATCAGCAGTTGATGTACCAGTTAAAAACCATGAAGATCTACTTTTACATGCAGTTAAAAAACGCTTATGATCGAACTTAGGATGTTTATCAGCTACAATGTATGATACAACCATTGATCTTTTAAATCGTTTGTTCTTGGTTGACTCAATACCATAAAAGTATTTTTTGAGCTGCATCAATCGTGCTCCGATTCTATCTGCATGCTCAATACCTCCTGCAGGAATTACAAACTTACCTGTCTTGAAATCTTCGCTGATCCTTGACCAGAGTGAAGTTTGTTTTAATAAAAGGACCACCATCTCTGCTACAGCTATTCCGTACTGTTGCATTTTATTTCTACAAATTTTGTAGTCCATTTTATTTCTTGCACAGTGTTGGTTTAGATAATTTTCCATTGACCAATTTTTTCTACCTGTGTTAAGTCTTGCAACATCAAGTGGATCATCTGAGTCCATAACAATGTACGGAACTTTTAGATCTAATTGTTTTCTTGCTTCTAAAGTATGTTGGCCATCAATGACTTCCATATTTTTATTTACACGAATTGGATCATATAAATCTTTATCTGCAATTAACTTTTTAAGTTGAGCCACGTGTGCCTCATCTACAGGTCTATTGCCTCTAGTTTTTTTGAACCTAGTGTAATCAGTAGTTTCAAAAAATTTATTTTCTATTTTTTTGTTCATTTATCCTCCTTGGTTAGAACATTGTATAGAATAAGCCACCCATCATAAGTAAAAATACTTTTGGTGAGATTAGCATTATGATTAATAATAGAAAAAAATATAAAACGTTTTTATTGTACATCTCGTACCCTCACAGCTGCTTTTATATCTTCTTCATCTTGAATAGCTTGTATCTCTGACCAAACTAGATCAGCTGCAACCCATTCATTTATTGGATACACAGGATTTGAAAATTCAAATTCAAGTCTAGTTGTTGCTATACGTTTAACTTGATCTTTGAAATGTTGATCTGTGTTATCTAATTGTTTTCCATCTGCAGTTAAATGCTGCGTCTTGGATAGTGTAGAGTCTAACTTTTCGATAAACTCTAAAAACTCTGGAGACTTAGATTGTATATTAATTTTTCTCACGTATCCTCCAAAGTTCAAATTTATTTACAACGTTGCTTAAGACTTCATGGTATCTAATTTGATTAGCTATGTTATCTTTCGCAGGTACCTCGCTGTAAGCTTCACCATTTACTTGCAACTCTAATACTTTCGTATCTTCGTTGAAAATTACAGTGAAGACTTGTGTGCTTTGTTTTTGTTTTGGTTTGATTTCCCATTCGGGCCTCAACACCAAAGCTTCTTTAAGATCGCCCATGACACTTGTCGCAGACGCTTCTTTTTTATCTTTATTCATGATAACCTCTTTGTTATTATTGATATTCATGGAAACATATATAAGTATTTTCATGGGATTTGCAAGTAAATAAAAAGATAGGATATTATAGGACTTTTTATGAAATTTATGCTCGTTTTACATCTTTGTAGCGTTGTAGCAATGAAATGCACTGATGCCACTTACACTGGTTTGATGTTTGCAGATCACTACAGCTGCGCCTTAGGAGGATATAGGATGGGTCATGAGACCTTCAAAAGGTTAGAACAGGATGAATATTACGGCAGAGATCGATTAAATAATGAAAAAATAGCCATAAAATTTGAGTGTAAAGAGATTGACACAAATTTAATTGCACCCCCAAAAAAACCAAAAATTAACACATAGTTGATTTCATAACGTTTTTTGATATATAATACCACATGAAGCTATATCGCGTCCAAGCAAACTATAAAAATATATATGTTAATGAGATGCTTGAGGCTGAGAACGATAAAGCCGCTCTTGAGTGTTTTGTAAAGAAGGTTGACTCAGGAGACGTAATAGAAAAGGAAGGTGCTGGGTTTCATAATCCAGATCACTTATTCCTAACCTTCGAGGAGGTTGACCGTAATGCAACTACAAAAGTTAATATCGGAGAAACTTCAATTGGAGTCCAAGTGGGCAACCAAAGCGTTGGAACAGGGCAGAGTGACTCCTGATATGAAGTGGATGGATATAAAGATCAAAGATCTTAGAACTAAGATTAATGATCAAAGTGTTGAAGACGCTAAAAAAGGTCTTTACGATATAGCTAGTTAACTAGCTTTTAAAAAAATAATCTAAATCGTAGGCTATAACTGTCTCTAGTCAAAAAGCATTCGTTGTCGCGGCTAGAATTAAACCCCTGCTGTAGGTGATCGTCTATTATTCAATAAAATAAAAAATCGAAAAATTGCTCGTGGTATAATTATAAAAAATAAAATATAGGAGAGCAAAAATGTTTGAATGGAAACACCCAAGTTATTATGCAGAACTTAAAAGGCTGCGTAAGATCGAAGAAGAGAAGGAGTCGGAGAACACTGAGGACAAGGATCCTTCCGAACAATCTCAAGATCCTCAATCTCAAGAATAACTTTTTGGCCCTTGCAAGTTTTGCAGGGGCTACTATTCCTTAGCTTCTCCCCAGGATCGTCCGAGTGCAATATCAACTTTGGAAGGTACTTTAAGACTTTCGATTGCATTTTCCATTATCTCCTTTACATTTTTTATATCTTTTTCTTTATCAATTGAAAAACAAAGTTCATCATGAATTTGTAACAAAGGTTTATATCCTGCTTTATGACATTGTATCATAGCCTCTTTTGTTTGGTCAGCAGCTGATCCTTGAATTAGTCTATTCAAAGCTTTGTAAGTAAAAGCTCTTCTGATGTTATTTCCATAAATAGCCTTAGCCTCTTCATACTGCATTGCTTTATTCATTCCGAAGGTAGCAGGCTCCCACATATCAAATCGGCATTTACGACCCTTTATCGTTCGAATAAAACCATACTTTGAGGCAGAGCTAGATACATCAGTAGCTAATTTCTTTACGAACGGAACTCTTTCACCGTATTGTCTTAATAAAGCTTCGGCTCTGTCTTTTGAAATACCTAATTCCTTACCAAGCTTGGCCTTCCCCATCCCATAAAATAATCCAAGATTAATTGTTTTAGCCTGAGTTCTAGTTATACCTGCCATGTCCGCTACAATTTGATGAAAATCTGCAGACTCATTTTTATAGGCTTCAATGAATTCAGATGCACCTTCAAAATTATCATTTACAGACGCTGCGTAGTGAGCTACCAATCTTGGTTCTTGTTGTGAGTAATCAAAGCTGCCCCATTGTCTTCCTTCTTCAGGTAAAAATAAACTCCTAATTTTATCCCCATATTCCTTATTTCTTGCAGGGATCTGTTGCAGGTTAGGGTTAGAGTATGATAAACGTCCTGAAACAGTTCCACCTTGGTCAGATCTAAGTTGATTTATTTCAGAATGTATTCTACCTTTGTGAACATAACGTTGAATGGAGTCTATAAATGTTGAATGGAATTTATTTATTTCTCTTGCTTGTCTTATTAGTTGCGCTATCGGGTTATCACAGTTTACTAACCAGTTTTGGGTAAAGCTTGGCTCATCACTTTTCGGTGTCCGTGGGTAATCAACACCTATTCTGTCAAAGACCTGCGCCACCGATCTTGCTGCCCAAATATCAACATCTAATGTAGTTTGTTTTTTTATGTCATGCAAAATTGATTTTTCTTTACTTACAAATTCTTTTTTTAAACTTGCAGCCTTTGTTTCATCAACTCTTATACCTCTTTGTCTTGTCTCAATTAATATAGGTAACAACTCCATCTCCATGTCCCAAACGTCATGTAAATTTTGTTTTGTTATTTCTGTTTTAAATCTTTCCCATAATCGTAACGTTAATCCTGCGTCTTGCTCAGCATAAAATCCAACATAACCTGCAGGTAACTTCCAAAGGTCAGCCTTTGGATCAATACCCCACTCTTTAGCTTTTTCATTTAAAAATGTTTCGTTTTTTATTTCACCTAAATAGTCTTTTGCACATGCATTCAAACTAAAACTATATCTGTTTTCATTAATTAATGCTGCTGCAATCATGGTATCAACTATTTTTCCACGTATCTCAAAACCATTTACTAATAACCAACCTACGTCATAACTTGCATTATGAAATATTTTTGTTGCTGGTAGTTTTAGAACATCTTGAAACCATGCCGTAGTAATAGTTAAATCCATATTACCACCTGCATCATGTTGAATTGGAAAATACCACTGTTGGCCAAGTGCTGCTACAGCAAAACCCACTATGCCTCCGTCAAAAGTAGCCCAACCTGCGCCTTTAGTTTTAATGTTTGGATCTTTTGTCTCCAGGTCAATTGCTATTTCTTTGGCCTCTCTAAGATCTGGATACTCAGCTGGAGCTATCCAATCACTGTCGTTGTATACAAAATTTAATTGATGTGTCATTAGTTTAAAAGTTTTTTGTTTTGTCCTTCAGCGTAAAGATTTTGTATCGATTCACTAAATGGGACTTTTGTTTCAAATATATAACAATCTGCACAATAATAAATTTTTTCATGTATTATAACTGCAGGCACTATTGTACAAATCTCACACTTAATTGTTTTATTTTTTTCTTTTGGCATCTTTCATCTTTTTTATTTCTAAATCACAATAGTGTTTTATCTTTTCTAGGTCTTCTATCCCTCCCTTATATGGATATCGAATAACATATTTTATTACATTACCTTGAAAAAAAGTTAATTCATTTTTAGAAATAAATTCATAAGGTTGAATGAGGTAGTGTTGGTAGTGGCTTCCGCCAACCTGCTTATCTTCTGGAAAAGCTTCTTCAAACATATCTTTGTCGCTCATAATTTAAACTCCTGTAATACTCTTAATTTTTCTTCAGCTGTAGCTATTTTTTCAATTAATTTATCTGCCTCATCAACATGCTGCGGGTGTTCACCTATTGCTACTGGTTTTTCCAAATAAATTTTTAGTGTTGCTTCTGCCTCTGATATTTGTGCATTATATCTGTCTTCTAAAGCTTCTATAATTAATTTTCTAAACATAATTAGCCTCGTAAAGTTTAAAATATTTTCCTAATGGAAAATTATATTGATGGTATGTACCTAACAGATGCAGCGTTTGTTTAGATCTAGTAGCACCTGTGTACCAAACTCTAAGTTCTTTTACCTTATCTGTTAAATTTTTTTTGTCGTAGTGTGATGGAAAGTTACATTTGCTCGCCAGGACAACATTATCTGCTTCTCCACCTTTGACTTGATGTATTGTATCTATAATTATTTTTGGTGGTAAATTCAAATCAACACCTTCCTTCATTAGTTTTTGAAAATATAGTTTATCTTTGTCTTTAAATTTTCTCTTAAATACTTGATTCCATGGACCTTTTTCATCACGCATACCGCACCTTAAATGTAATTCGTCAAATGTAAAGACTTGATTTGGATGTGCAAAAGACCATTTTTTACTATCCGCTGACCGGTATCCGTGGTCTATGTTTAATAAATACTCGTACATTGTTACAGCTTCTTCTCTATTTAAACTTCCGCCTTCACAAATTTTTTCCCAATAATTAATTGCATGAAACTGATTCGGATCAAAAGATTTATTATTTTTTTGATCTTGATAGTACAGGCCAAGATCTTTTGCCTCCTGCTGCAGCTCTCTCTTTACATCATTAATTCTAGCCAACACCATCCAATCACCTTCAAGACTCCAAGGTATTTTCTTCAATCCGTTCCATCTATAAATTTTACCTTCCTTACCATTAGAATAAAATTCCTTCTCTACTCTGTTATCACCCATAGAATGTAATAAACACTTTGAAAAATGATGTATGTTTTTATTTAGTCTAACAGATTTTTTTAACACAAGGGATTTACCAGGAAAAGTTTGAAACAAAGTAACATCAGCACCATTCCATTCGTAAATAGCTTGGTCATCATCACCTGCAATATAAACTCTGTCCACTGCCTTTGATAACTTTACTACTAAATCCCATTGCAAAGGTGTCAGATCTTGAGCTTCATCAACCATCAGCACCTTAAATGGAATAGACACACCATCATCGATAAACTTTTGGACCATGTCAGTGAAATCTAATCTGTCAGGTGTCCGTTGTCCGTTTTCCAATTCCATGGTTTTAAATTCTTCGTAACCGTTAATAATTGATTTAAACTGCTGCAACCTTACAGCTTTTCTAGATTGCTGTTTGTACAACCATACAGGATCAACTTTCATGTTTCTTGCTCTGTCATATATTTGTAAAGACCAGTTGCTATAAACTTTTGCATCATCGTGTCCATCTTTGTAATTAACTTTTATAGTTCCATACTGTGTGTGAAACATTAGCATGTCAGCTTTTGGATCTAATACGGGAATCTCAGCAAACTGTTGTCGGGCCAAAGAATGTAGTGTTCTAAAATATTTAAAATCATCTTCATCATATTCTTTAAATCTTTTTCTAACTCTTGCAACACACTCGTTGACAGCTTTGTTTGTAAATGAAATGTAACAAATCTCATCAGGACTAAATCCTTGTTTTAGATAACGCTGCACTCGTTTGAGTAAGTTTTCTGTCTTACCTGTACCTGGAGGTCCAAATATTTTAATTGTCTTCCCACGCAGCTTTTGCTTTAACGAATTTGACATCTTTGTTTTTGTGCTCACTTTGTTTTGGTAATGCTACTATCCAATGTCTAGATTGAATACCTTTAAATTTAGACTTTGGTTGTGCACCTCCTGTTTCTAAAAATTTTGTACATTCTTTTTCGTTCCAATTATAACCCATTTTTTTCATAAAGTTTTTAAATGTTTCAAGTTTAAATCTCATTTCTATATCGTCCTTCCAGATGTTACCGCTGTCAATCTGATCAAACTCTGTAGTATCTTCGACATCCTCAAGAAACCTGGACATCCTAGAATTGAATACATCTTCAAGTTCTTCAATTCCATCAAAGCCTTCCATGTCTTGTTTGTTAGACATCAACTCCTCTAGCCAATCTCTGTAAGGGTCTGGATCTCTTTTTGTAGGTTTTAATGATCTCCAAACAATATCGTAATTTAATAATGCCTCTCCTAACAGCTGCTGTTGATATAATTGTTTTGTTGATAGTCTTATAGACTTACCTTGAATAGGTAAAATCCAATAAGGTTCAGGATATGAATTTACTTTTGTGAGTTTACCAACTTCAGGTAAAGCTTCATTTTTGCCAATACCGTGCTGTCTTCTCAAACAAGTTGCAGATGAACAATGCATTCTAGCAATAGATGTTTTACATTTGTATGTATACTCTTTATTTTCAACGCCTTTAAAAATATTATTTAATTCTTGTGGATGAAGTGGTTCGGTGCAGACTTTTGACATCATGTTTCTTGTCCAATCCTCGTACATGACAGGATCGGGATTTATTTTTTTTCCTAATACTGCTACATTAAACATAGCATCATTACGGCCTTCACCTTTTTGTACTTTGTTTTTCATAAAATTAACAACACAAGGTGGCCAATCTTTTGTTTCATCATCTTGAAATACTTTTAACTTTTTAAATTGTGCAGGGGTTAGTCTGTATTCAGATACAAACTTAAATAAATTTTCTAATTTTATTGAGTTGCCATCATTATCCATTGCAACTCTAGTTGTCATGTGTGCTTTTTGATATGGTAAATTTACAAAGTTACCTTTTCTTTTTTGATCCCAACTCTCAGGTGTTAAATCAACTTCGTCCTGCGCAGGATATATATCAGTTGTTGTATCATTTACACCTAAATCAGATGCAATCTCTAATAATTTTTTTCTCATTGATGATGCTGCAACAACACCATCAATAAATAAAATTAAATGGAGTCCGTTGGATTTTGATCTGAATGGGACGAGCGGGTACTTCCTTTTCCGTATAACTGATATAACTTCCTTATGTTGTATATTGTAGCGATCAACATCGATGACCCCCCAACTACATGAATTATCATCTCTGATAGGGACACTTCCATAATATTTTTCTCCTTTTAAATGTTGTAACCAATCATCCTTGGTCATGGGTTTAGGTTCAACCCAATGTCTGAATTCTTGCTTACCATCTCGATCACGTTTGTGACCAAGAGGTGTTGAAGCACCAAAATATGTAGAAGAGCCTTGGAAGAGTTCTACAAACTCTCCCAAGGTTTTGTCAAGTACGTCCATACTAGAATGGAGTTTTTTCTACTTGTTCTTCGTTTTTGTGATTAGCTCTCACTGCACCTTTTTTACATGACTCATAAAAGTCAAAGGCTGCTTTGATTGTTTCTTCGCTCTCCACTTGTCCGATATGCTCTATCTCCCAACCATACCATGAACCTAAGTTGTTCTTTTCTAGAACTGTTTTAAGTTTATAGGTTTGTGTAAATGGTGCAGGTCTAAAGAAACCTTTACCATCTTTTTTCTTTGCTCTGAGAGACATCATCATAGAATTCCACTTCTTAGATTTTTTTCTTTGAGTAGATTTCATTGTGATTAAAGCCGTAGAAGATTTTTCTGGCTCCACTACCATTACATAATGTGATGCAGTTTCTTCTACATAGTTACCATTTTCCAATCTATCTTTTCCATCATCACCTCTTGTTGTTTTTGACATGATATCTGAATCAGATGGATATACATTAACTGGAGCAACAGCACCTTTATCTCTGTCCTTCCATTCAATGTACTCGAGTTTGTAAAAGCAAGGGATCACATTGATACCTTCAGCTCCATTGTATAACTCGTTAGTCACAGTGTTGTAGATCATTCCTGGTCTAGCATCTGCTATGAATTGACTATCACCTTGTGTGACTTGAGGTGAAAGTTGTCCAAGAACTTTTAGAAATGGTAACGCAAGACTTTTTGAATCTACGTTATCAAATCCTTCATCAGCGAATTGCTCAATATTAATTGCAGCAACTGCGCCTGCTTCTTTTTTAATCGCTACTTCGTTCGATTGTCCGTCTTTTAGCTTCATATTATTACCTATTATTTATTACTTATTTTCGTTTTGTTTGCGATGTATACTCCGAACAAATCAAAAGGTAATTTTTTTCCACCTTCAACTTGTTCTTTAACAAATGCTTTAAGAGTCATTGGTTCAACTTTTTCTTTTTTATTATAGTTGAAACCAAACTTCTCACACACACTTATTAATTCAGAGACTTGGTTGTCTTGTCCTCTGCCAAATGAGGCAGTAACAGTATTCTTAATTAAATCTTCGAACCCATTACTTCTCAAATAACCAAAGGCTTCATCAACACGTGACTCAGGAATTTTTGCTGCATAGAATGGTTTGACTTCAACGCTAGAACCATCAGCTAATTTCAACAAAGATACACCTGCTTCCTGCATCATCTCTGGAATTATCCTCTCCTCCAAATCTCTTGATTGATTTTTCAGAGTTTTTAATTTGTCTTCTTGATCGTCAATTTGTTTTTGAAGATCTTTGAGTTGGTTACATTTTTCAGAAATAGATTTTACACTATCTTGACTAATGTCTATATTTGACATTTTTTCAATATCCATATTTTCCTCCTGTACGGCTATTATTTTATTTACTTGACGTTTGCAAGTAAAAAAATATATATCAATTAAGATGTGGAAATACCCGTATAAGACTACCCCATATGAGCATCAACGAAATGCTCTAAACGAATCTGCAGAAAAAGTGCAGTGGGCTTATTTCATGGAAATGGGCACAGGCAAAACTAAAGTAACTATTGATAATATCGCTTATCTTTTTTTTCAAAGAAAAATTAATTCAGTATTAATTATTGCACCTAAATCAGTTTATTTAAATTGGGAAACTGAAATAGAAACTCATATGCCTGATGTGCTTAAATATAAGATTTATAAATGGAATATTGATAAATCAAAAGATTATCATGATTTACAAAATTTTAAGGACCTTAGAATCTTTCTAATAAACGTTGAGGCTCTTTCAACAAAGAGGGGTTTTGAAGCCTGTAAGGAATATTTATTCAAAAATAAGCTAAACTTTGTAACGTTGGATGAATCAACCACCATAAAAAATAGATCAGCAAAACGAACAAAGAACATTTTAGCACTGCAAAAATTATCGATGGTAAGGCGAATATTAACAGGATCACCAATAACAAAATCTCCATTAGATTTGTATACACAATGTCAGTTTTTAAGTCCAGAATTATTAGGTTTCTCAAGTTATTTAGCTTTTAGAAACAGATACGCAGAGATGACTGACATACCAGTCGGCTCAGGAAGGTATATTTCTGTGCCAAAATACTACAAAAGACTTGAAGAACTTGAACAGAAAATGAAATTTTTTGCTACACGTATTCGTAAAGATCAATGTTTAGATTTAAAACCAAAAGTTAGGCAGAAAAGATATATTGAATTGGATGGTGATGGTAAAAAAATATATGAAAAGCTTAGAACTACTGCATTAGCTATTGTTGAAGATAGCACAATATCGTTTTCTAATAAATTGACGGAAATAATTAAACTACACCAAGTATGTAATGGTTTTACTAAGGACGATGAGGGAAAATTTCTTAGATTACATGATCAAAAAGTAAAAGCTTTACATGAAGTAATAGAGGAAGCAGATGGTAAAATAATCATATGGGCAAATTATTTATGGAACATTCATGAAATTATTCACTCTCTTAAATCAAGATATGGAGAAGAGTCAGTAGTAAGTATATTTGGTGAGGTAGATGTCAAAGACAGAAAAAAAGCTGTTGAGTCTTTTCAGAATGATTCTAATGTACGGTTTTTCGTAGGTAATCCTACAACTGGAGGGTTTGGGCTAACACTCACTGCTTGTAATACAGTTGTTTATTTCTCTAATAATTACAATTTAGAAGTGAGAAAACAATCAGAAGACCGTGCTCATAGGTTGGGCCAAAAAGGCACTGTTGTTTATATTGATATTGTTGCAAGAAATACATTAGATGAGGCTATCATGAAGTCTTTAACAAACAAAGGTCAGATCGCTGCTAAAACATTAGGAGAAGAAGACCTAAGAGACTGGTTGCTCTAATTTATTGAATTGTTCTACTCGTTGTAGGAATTTATCTCCGTATTCCTTTAAATCAGCCTCTGAGAGCCTAAATTCTTGATATTGGAGGTCTCTGGTACAAATACTAATTACCCCCTGCTCTATAGGGCCGTAATTGGCTTTATGGGCTAAATAATAGGCACCCAACTGTAACTTATAATCTTCTACCCATTCTTCTTTTTTTGGCTTATTTGATTGCTTCCAATCAATAATACTAGGTTTTCCGTAGGCTACAGCTGTTAAATCACATGTACCTGCATACTTGTTTTGATATTCAAGGCTTATTTCGTTTCCCCATACCTCGTCAATTTTAATATTATCTAATATAGTTTTAGCCATCATACGTGGTTTTGCACCCTCTTCCATTGCATTGTAATAACCCTGGCCATTCAAGGTGTATTCTAAAACCTGATGCATCTCAGTTCCGATGGTGCTGGCCTGCCTCATGATTCTATCAGCTTCCAGGTCTCCTACTTTCCTACGCCAATTATCTAAAAATCTTCTATCTTTAGTTGCACTCAGTATAGTTGTAACGCTTGGTACTTTTACATTATCCACCAAGTATTTTCTTCCTGTTGTGTCTGAGAATCTGTTGTAGTGTTTGTAAGGATACTTCCTAACTAATTTCATCTGTAGTTAATACTACATATGATGTGAAAGTACAGCTAAAAGAATTGCACCTAATCCACCCACAATAAATTTTTCCATTCTAGCAATTCTTGATTCCATTCTATCTATTCTATCAAATGTTTGTTTTTGCATATATCTGCAAATTCTCTCATGATGTTCTATTTTTTGTAATGCTGATTTTTTAGCCACGCGGTGCCTCCCTTCGTCTAGCTGCTGCTATTGTTGTAGGATCATTAGGAAATAAATCTGCAACTTGTTGTGATGTCACTTGTCCAGTAGCAATGGGCATTCGAACATCTGGCATTGTCACAGCTGTATTTGTAGGTACATCTGCTCCAGGTTCAAGTTTATTTACCTGAGCTTCAGGTAAAAATGTATTATTGAAATCATTTTGTGCTATTAAACCACCTTCAATAAAGTTTTCTTCTTCCGCTTGTTCTTCTTCGTTTGGTTCTTGCATGACTTCTTCATCATACATTTTATAAATTGTTGTTGCTGGTAAGTTATTACCATTGTTACCAAAATTAGGTTTTATCAGTTCAACATCTTTTTGATTTAAATATTCCGTAATTCTTTCTAAATCTATATTCTTTGGATCTACAGGTACAAAATCATCATCATCACCAAAAGCTTTGTTCATAAATCTAGCGAACGCTTCTCTCTTAGTTCGTAAACCTGCAAGATAAGCTTTAGGGTTTATTACACCTGCTTGTGTAACACCAAATGCTTTACCACCCTTAAGTATTGCTTCTACTTCTTTTGGAGTAAGTACATCATTTATTTGTCTTAACAAATATGGGTCAGATAAAATTTTACCAGCTCTTAATGCAGTTGCAAACAATACAAATGGTGCAAGTGGACTAGCTGCAGCTGAACCACCAAAACCTAAAGCAACACCAGCAAGTGAACTAGCACCACCAAGAGTCAATCTTCTTTGAATGAATGAAGATGAATTAGTTATTGGAATATCTGTGAGTCTTTTTGAATATTCTACAAAATCTTCTAAGTGTGATAGTGCGTCTGCACCTTTCTTACCACCACCATACATTTCTTCAATAAATTTGTATACATCACTTGTAGGATCATCTAATCCAAGTATGTCTCTAAATCTGGTACCATCAAAATCTCTATAGTCATCTGGACCAAAACGTATACTTGTTACATCTTCTAAACCGTCTGCAGTAATACGTGAACTTATTTCACCTCCTTGACTTCTTAACGCTTGTTTCGTTCCAACGTTTTCCATTGCTTCATATATGTCATCTACACCATTTGCAAATCTAGCATCAGCCTCTATAGATCTGAAAGCACCATTCTCAAAAGGGGCACTAAATGGCACTCTTGCTTTTCCAAATATACCTGCATTAATTGGTTTAGATCTAAATGATGACATAAAAGCGTTGTGCATAAATCTTGCAACAGATGCCTGATATAGTTTTTCTCCTGCAGCAGAGTAACCTGCAAATCCTGGTTGTGCACCAATCATTTTTCTAAATTCTTGTAATGCTGCTGGACTTCTTGATTTAAATACAGCTGTTTGTATTTTTTCAAATAATTTGTCTTTTGGAAGTGTTGCTGCTCCTGGTATGTTAAATAAAGTTTTCTGTGTAAATAATGTTTTATCAAATTTACTTAATGCACCTATTGCAGTTGTTCCTTCTTTACCAGTGTAAAACTTCATTATTCTTGAAAAAACTTCATTTGCATCTTTAAGAGTATTATGTAATTGTGATCCTGCGTTAATTACAGAATCCATTATCTCTTTGCCTTGATCAGTTTTTGCGATTTTAGAAGCAGCTCTCGCTCTTAAATCATCAGTAATTTCTACACCATCTTTAATAATTTGTTGTTCAGTTTCTGCTATCAGTCTTTGAAAAGCACCTTGATCTGAAGGTATTCTCCCTGCCATTGTTTCTGCCACTCTTGCAGCAGCTAACTCAGGTGCCATGATTCTTACAACATCACCACCACCTAATTCAATTAGTCTTTGTTGTATTTCTTTATTTTGTACAAGAGATGGAACGTTTAAATCTTTTAAAAAACCATGTGCATCTTTTTCTAAAGCTTCTCTAATTGCTGCAACAGATTTATTTACAGTTTTATACTTTGTTTGCTCTAATGCTTGGTTAAGCATCATTGTCATACCCTTATACTGATTAAAAGTAATAGGTTGTCCTCTTGCTACTCCGTTTGCAAATGCCATGAATTGAGATAGTGGATCTGAATAACCTGTCTGTTCTAAAACTGCTTTGAAATCTATATTTCTTCCTTGTCCTTGTGCTGCATCACCAATAGCTTTAATTATGTCAGGAAACTGAGCAGAGTTTTGTCTTAAAAAATCGTCAGTAGCTTTTAAAGTCTTTGTTAGTTTTAAGATTGCAGGATCTCCTGCCACTGCATTTATAGCAAAAAATTTATCGTAAGCTGAATCAATTGTACCAACATTCTTTTTAAATGTTTCAACTGCTTGATTGTAAAGTCTTTGTGATAAAAATGAATGTGAGTATATAGGTGCTATAGTTGCAATGTTAGAATCTAAAAACCCTTTTGAAAAAACTTTTTCAGCTGACAACATTCTCTTATCCATAGTTTTAGATATGTATGGAAATACCCCAACTGTCTTGAAATATGATGTACCTAAACCAGATAAAGGACCATCTCTCATAGCAGCAAGTAATGGTATCTCGTATCCGTTGTCCCGTGCAAATTTTGCAATGGCTTTTTGATAATTACCGGTTGTGCCAAAAAGATAATTTAAAATACCACCTGATGCCATTAACAATGGTGTAAGTGCTGCAGCTCCAAAATTAAATAAGGCTGCATTTTTAGCTTCTACCAATGCTCTATCTACAACATTTAATTTATCAATATCTTTTTTTGGCATGTTACCTAAATCTTCTAATAAACTGTCCATTAGTGATGGACCAACGGTTTTATTCATTAGATCATATGCAACAGAACCTCCAGCAGCACCAGCAGTTCCTGTTAAAGCTATTGCAAGCTCACCTTTTCCTAGCGGACTTCTTACAGCCCTTTCACCTAAATCTAATGTTCTACCTGCGAGTTGTGCGGCACCTTTAAGAAATTTGTATCTTCCTGGTAACTTGTTTGCAAGTTTCTCGAAAAAAAATTGCTTACCCTTAGTAAGCTTTAAACCTGTCATGTCAGTTTTTTTGTATGCTTCTGCAATTTTATCTCTCATGTAATTTGCTGCCATAAATGAAGCAGAAACATCTCCTGCTAATACAGCACTACTTCTACCTGATAATAAAAAGTCAGCTCCTGGCACTGAGGATTCGTCCATACCAAGAAATGCTCCAAGTGGATCTTGAGCTACGGTTTCTTGTTTTGCTAAATCTTCTCTAGCTTGTGTTCTTTCGTCAAAAATTTCTTTTAAGGGTTTTGATTTTAATACTTTAGATTTTATTAATTTATCAATAGCTCTTAACTGTAAGGGATTCAATGTTTCAGGTGCAAAAGTATTATCATCAATACTCTTTTGTAATCCTTCTACAAATACTCTCTGTTTTTCATTTAATTCAGCCATTATTGATTACCCATTAAAAAGTCTAACGCACTCATGTCAGTTGTAAAAGCATCAGGAGCCGTTGCTTGAATCACTCTCCCTGTTCCAAAACTGTTTAATATTCCTTCAATGTCATTATTTGTGTAACCCATAGTGTAGAATCTATTTTTTCTTAATCTATTTTTTTCTTCTACTATTCCTAATAGTTCTTCATATTTCTGTACTATTTTAGCATCTGGTTCAACACCTAAGAATCCTGTCAACTCTTCAATTAAATCTAAGTCTCTGTTAGTTAATCTGTCTTTATCTTTTAATGCGTTGGCAAGTGTGTAAGTAAGAGTTCTAGCATTTACTTTTAACTTACCAAGTATTTCTGAAGCTGATGGATTACCAGACAAGAATTTTTGTGCTCTATCTTCAAATTTTGTTAAAACTTTTTCAGTTCGTTTTTCTAAATCTTTAAATGCTTCATCACTCATGTCTCCTTGAGACATTGTAAAGTCAGTTGAAACAGATCCAACAAGACCATCTTTAACTTCACCTGGTAAGTTTTTAAGAACTTCAGCAAATCCTAAAATTATTCCAGATCCTCCGATTGCTTTTCTTCCAGCATCTGTGCTCATCAAAGCTATTTGTTCTCTTAAAATACTAGCTGATAATTGACCGTCAGCTATTAATCTTATGTTATCCATATATGCTGCAGAATCTTTTTGAACATAAAATTGTCCTGCATCTGGTGAAGCTAATCTATAATCTTGTCCATCGTAAACAAAAACTTCTCCAGTGTTTTTATCTTTTTTAGCTTCAAAGAACTGACCACCTTGTTCAAATGAACCTAATTCAAATTTACTATTACCTGCAGCATCTAATGCATCTTTTAATGCATCATTTCTTAATTTTAATAAATCAGTATTGTAACTTAATACAGTTGAAGCCCAATCTCTGTATGCTTCATCATTTTTCATTTTAACTAATATTTTAGCATCTACAGCTGGACCTAAAGCCTGGCCAAACACATCAGCTAATCCAGCAAAACCGCCTTTCATTGTTTTACCTGATAATAATCCTGCTGCTAATTTCATTAAGAAAACTCTTTGTGGATCCATCTCAGTTTTTCTAGGATCTGCTTTTAAAAATTGTGTCATGTCAATTGACTCGGCTGCTTTTTTAGCTGCATCAATATTTGCATCTCCCGTAGGTTGTTGTTTAGTACCTGTATTTGAACCGCCCACAGTGTCACTAGATATACCATCACCTTCTTTAGTTTCAGGTGCTTTAAATTTTTTATCTGCTTCTTCAACAGTTTTTACTTCTTTTTTAAATTTAGGATGGTTCTGATCACCAACTCTATTTGGCACTTGTGCATATAATTCATCGCTTTTAACAATTGAATCTACATTGTTAGATTCAATGTCACCCTCTGTAATAGCTAATGCAAGATTTGTTGCTTTATTAACATCAAGATTTTTTTGTGCCATTAATGCATTTCTTAATTCAGCAACAGCTATATTTTTTTCTAATGCTATCCGTTTTCCAACAGAGTCAAATTGCATTGAATCATCTGGACTCATAGATGCTGTTTCTTCTGCCATTAACAATTTGTTTTCTTTATCTTTAACTTTTTTGACTAACTCATCTACATCTTGATAGTATCTACCAAATTGTTTAGAGTCTTTCATATATTGTCTCATCTCTCCAGCTATTCTTTGTTCAGCAGATGGTGTGCCAGGAGGTCCTTCAGGAGTTTTATCTAAACCACCTGTAACTAAATTTTTTGTGCCTGGGCTCACTGACAGAATCATTTTGGCTATATCGCTTGAAACCATAGGTCTTTGGCCACCAAATGATAAATCTCTATTAAATATGTCCATAGCTTTTTTGAAAGGAATATTATTAGCTTTTGCATAATCTTTAACCATTTTAGTTTCATCATAATAAGCTTTTGCTCCGCCTGTTGCTGCTAATCCCGCACCGATACCAATAGCAGAGATAGGATTAGAAGTTGCTAATCTTGTGCCTGTACCTAAAATTCTAGCTAAATTTTGTGAAGTTGCGCCTCTACCAAAAGATAAAGGTATAGATGCAAGTTCTGCTGCTCCTATAGTTTGTATGATAGGATCTGGTATACCTGCTACTTCAGCTCCAGCATACAAAGCACCTAAACCTGTAAGACCTCTAGCAAGCTTTGCTGTTCCCGCTTTTAATTTTGATTTACCAAAACCAGTTATATATTGACCCGTTGATGGATCATATGCAAATGATCTACCTTGTGGACCTTGAAATTGTAATGGAAATCTTGAATACGTAGATGGGTCTACGAATTGTGGTCCTTGTTTAAAACCAGGGCCTTCCATAAACCGACCAACTTTTGCTTTAATGGGTTTTAAAACACCTTTTCTAAGTGCCTCTTTTCTAAACATAGGTCTGTTTAAAACTCTATTTAAAGACATTGTTACCTCGTTTGTGGATTAAATGCTGAGAATGCAGCTATACCTGTACCTACTGACTGTGCTAATGGACTAGTGCCTGGTGTTGTGCCCATAGTAACACCTGATTGTGTTTTAGGTCCTGCAGCGTAAAGGTTCGCAAGAAACTCAGCTCTTTGATAAGGCTCATATTGTTGTTGTAATGTAGATTGTCTTTGCGCATCTAATGCTTGTTGAGCTAATTGTCTTTGAACTCCACCAGCAGAAAATAATTGATTGATGTCTGCTTGTGCCATCTGTTGTTGACCTAAGCCCATTTGACCAAGCTGTTGACCAGCAGCCAAACCAACTTGTTGCTGTCTTTGGGCAGCACCTAATGCGGTTTGAAAACCTGTTGCTAGTGATCTACCTATGTTTGATAAAGTTCTACCTTGAAGCTCTGCTTGTTGAACACCTTCTCTTCCACCACCAAATGCACCAGCACCCACTGCTTGAGCACCTAATTGATTTTGCATCATTTGTCCTTGTCTAGCAATTTCATCTGTAACAAAAGATTGAAATGGATTTAAATATTGTGAAATTTGTTGTGCACCGATAGGGGTTGCAGCTCCTGTAATTTGATTTATCCCTTGTTGAACTGTTCCTGCTCCAACACCTGTTTGTCCTGCAGCTTGAATTCCTTGTTTTTCTAATGCTGATAAACCTGCAACTTGTATGTCTGGCAAATTGACAGGTACATTTGCAATATCTCTTGCAATGTCCATCAACTCTAATTTTCTTTCCTCTATACCAGGGGCTTCTCTTACAAATTGTGTTTGTGACGTTGGAGTCGGCACTGTTTTTGGTCTCATAAATGACATAGCTTTATATCCATTTCTCTAGTTGCACATGTTTCTTTTTCCATCCCCATTTTTTGGAAACTTTTTCCCAACCGGGTCTGGCCATGATATTTAGTTTTTTACAATTATTTAATTTTGCAAATTTTGTTATAGCTTCAACAATACCATCTTCCCACAGTTCTCTTCTTTTACCTGTGCAAATAATTATTTCATATTGTTTATAATTTGGTTGTTCTTGTATCTGTCCAACACAAATACCAAAAACTTTATTTTCCTCAGTTTCATCAGATCCAAACATAATCCATAGTTGCATGGTATCTTTATTTAATTCATCATAAATAAAAGATGACTCAGCCCACTTTCCAGAAAAAGCAAGAGCTTCTGTTACCATAAATTCTGCTAATGGCCAAAATCTCTCCACATCTTTTGGATCAATGGGAAGTATACTAACTAAAGGCTTAATTCGTTTTTTGTTTGTTGATGCCATCATTCTCCTTCAATAAATCAAATACTCTTTTGTATCTTTTTTGTTGTTCATAGAAATATTGGGCACCTTTTTCTCTCATGTCTTTCATGCTATTTGGGTTAGCACCTGCTATGATTCCAGCACCTAATACTCCATCTGCTCTTGTTACAAACTCTCCGTCTGCTAATTGAGCTAACATTGTATCCTCGTCTTTGTCACCTACGCCTGCTCCGTCTTCTACATAACCTGATGCTCTTACATAATTATTTGCATCGTTTTCGTCATGTGAAACTTTTGATGGAAGATAGTTTACACCACCTTCGTTAAATTTTTTAACCTCTGCTAGTCCTCCTGTATTATAACTTTGAGGATCTATTCTAGTTCTGTTCATATTAAAAGTTGGTCTGTTTGGATTTGATTCTGGTACGTATACTTTTTCATATTCTTTTTCTTGTCCAGTTACAGGATCAATATATGAGAATTTTCTTTTCTCTCTTGTCTCCATATAATTAATATTGTATCCAGGTGTAAAAATATCAGTTGGAGTTGGATCAAAAGCACCACCAAGATATGTCAGTGCAGCAAGTGAACCACCAACTTTTAGGGGATCATATTCCTCTGTACCTTTCTTTTTCAATAAATCTAAAATGCTTCCGCCTGTCCTAGGTGTTCCACCAATTACTTCACCTGCTGTTGTCATTCCCATTCTTTTTGCAATCTCAGGATTTCCAGGCATTGTTGGTGTTCTTCCAATTTGTGCTACTCCAGGTAATGTCGATAATCTTTGTGTCAGTGGCATAGCTGCAAATGCTTGCGTTGCTGCTGATCCTGGAAACATACCCATACCTGTAGAACCAAGACTATATCCTGTATATGCTCCTAATGCACCACGTGCTAGGGCTCCTAATCCACCAACACCTTGTTGTCTTGCTCCTTGATAACCTTGAATACCTCCATAAGCTGCTAAAGCGTAAGGTAATAATGCTAGTGGGTTTGGCATACTTTTAATATTCTCCTAATTAAGATCTTAAATAGGAAATAATACCATTTTACTTGCTTGATATCAACTCATCGTAGAACTTACCTTGGTATTGATGTTCTCCGACATGAACTATAGCATCAGTGATATAGGCATGACACTTACCTCCTAAGTCTCTCCATAGCTTGCAAAAGGCAAAATCCTCACCATTATAAGTCTTCTCTTTAGGGTCATGTAGAGTGTCAAAAAAGTTCCACATATTAGGTTTGTTAACATACTTTCCATTAATAACGGTCTTTTGCACTATTTCCTTTTCAGGATATTTCTCTATCATTTTCTCAATAACTTCTCTTTTTATAAGCATACATCCTGTTGGTGAATCAGTAACCTCCATTACTCCCTTATCAAGTTTAATATTATTAGGATCAGGAACTTTCATAGGATAAGTGTGTAAAGCTCTTCTAATATCGTCTGGTGATTTTATTAAACCTTGTTGCATTTTTGCAAAAGCTTTCTCCCACATTAAAGTTTTTAATGGATAAGGAACTGATATAATATCTTTATCAGCTTTCAACATTGCAAATATAGATTTACCTTGAAAATATATATCTGAATCAATAAATAATAAATGCGTTGCTTTTGATTCTAATAACCCAGCTACTGATAAATTTCTACCTTGTGTAACAAGAGATGATTTGATTAAATGAAAAGATACCTTAAGTTTTTTCTTAAAACATTCTTGTTGAAATTCTATTAAGGCTTGTGTGTAATGTATAGAAACTTCGCTATGAACAGGTGTTGCAACAAATACTTCTATATCCTTGTATTGATTTGGGTCTTCTTTCCATAATGGTTCAGTAGCCTTTTCGTAGTCTGATTGTGTTTCTATGCTTACTTCTTGTAATGTTTGGTAAGTATCTTCGTTTATGTATGTTTTATTAGATGTCATTGTATAATCCTATTGATAAAACTATTCTTGGAGTTATTCCCAAAGCCTGGTGTGTTCTATCCTTCTTTATGTGAAGTAAATCACCCTCCTTTAAATTGTATTTTTCTTTTTCAATTATATATAATGTTTCTCCAAATAAACCATAAAGAAAAACATCATAGGCATCTTTATGA
>VTLG01011070.1_pt1 | contig 39221 bp, 40 predicted proteins | sample 4694571 | NCBI WGS metagenome assembly VTLG01 (sample SAMN12604809, study PRJNA352737) | marine metagenome | biome: ENVO:00000447; feature: ENVO:00000209|ENVO:00000569|ENVO:01000036; material: ENVO:00002151; isolation source: viral sequences binned using virsorter ... | reverse complement strand
AAGGTAGATAATATGACAGCGGGAACACCTTATGCGATGAGTGAATTTTATAACGGCTATAAAACTTGGTCGCCATAATGAAAAATTTAATTAATAACAAAAGGAAAATAAAATGAAAACAACACTCTCTCAAATTATTAGTCCTGTTTGCCAAGAGGCTTTAGGACAGCTTCTAACACAACCCGTGCCCTTTAAACTACGCCTAAATCTTGCGAAGGTGCAAAAAGCTGTAGCTACGGAAATGGAAACATTCGATGCTACAAAGATTGAGATCCTAAAAAAATACTGCAAGATGGATGGTGAAGAACTAAAGACAAATAAAGATGGTGGGGTTACTTTTAAGTCTAAGAAGGCAGAGGAAGATTTTATTAAAGAATGGAACGAGGCTCTTCAAGTCGAAGTAACCATTGATGGAGAACAAGTAACTGAATCGGACATTGAAAATGTCGAACTAAGCGTAGTCCAGGGCGTAGCTTTGTCCTGGCTAATTAAGGAATAAAAAAAATGAGCATACAACAAGTAGTCGCTATGGGACAGCACGGATCTTTGTTTGAAGATTCTAATGATGCCATAACGGGGAAAAAAATTGTAGCAATACAGTTTTTAGAAGATACAACATTCACAACCCTAACCCCAGCGAGTACCGATCATATCGGAACTTCTGGTGGCCAAGGCGATAATATTGACACAGGAAACACTTTCCCGACAGGGATGACTATTCACGGGCAGTTTACAGGCTTTAAATTAGCTACTGGATCGGTAATAGCTTATATGGGTGCTTTCTAATGGTTGGAATGATAACGATGGGCTTAAGGCTTGGTGCGGGGATCGCATCAAAAATGAGTCGAGTAAAAGATTTAATATTTGATAATCTGCACACGGAGGATGCAAGGAATCTTGTAGCGGAGGATGGAACTTACTTACTGTTTTAGGAGAACACTATGGCTGATGTCAAAATTAGTGCATTAACTGCACTTGCGAGTTCGTCTATGGATTTTGATGGCGATGTAGTCGCTATCGTTGATGTAGATGCGGGTATAACGAAAAAAATTACTGTTGATAACCTTATATATCCGATCAACATTAACAAAGCAACTGGTGTCATTACTGACTTAGGATCTGTAACCACTTGTGATATAAATGGTGGAACTATCAATGGGATTACAAATCTAAGTGTTGTTAAGGCATCAAGCGGTGCAACGGCTACCGCTGGAACTGTGGCTACCTTTGAAGATGACGATAATGCTGAAATCAGCATACTTGGCGGTTCATCTTCCTTATTAGCAATCAACTTTGGGCATAGTGGAGATAATGACGATGGAAGGATAACCTATAATACTACAAGCGGTAGTGAAACTATGCAATTCACCACCGATGGTTCAGTTAAAATGACACTTGATGCTACGGGGAATCTAAAGTTGAATGCTGGAAATGCTTTATTCCTTGATGGTGGAGGCAATACTTATATCAATGAAAGTGCTGGGGATACATTAAATTTCCAAACTGGCGGGTCAAGTCGAATGACTGTACACGCTGACGCAACTACTATTAAAACTGATATAAAGTTAGTACCCTCTGCAAATTCTACAACAAATATATTTATGAGTACAAGCGATTCAGCCGATATGGATACATTACGAATTAGCGGTGGTGGTGGAATAGGTACTGATAGAGGTGCTACTATCATAATGTACGGGAATGAAGTAGCAAGTGACCACGGGTCTTTAGACTTAAAGGCTGGTTGGAATAGTTCTGCGGGTGATATACGATTCTTTACAGGTAACAACATCGAAGTTATGAGAATGGGATATAATGGAAACTTGGGGCTTGGTAATGCTTACAATTCAGACCCCTCTAACCCTTTACAAATAAAATCAAGCCTTGCTGCTGCTGCTTTGGTTCAAATTTATAGTACAACAGGGGCAGTTGATAATGGAGTAGATGTTGTTGAAATTAGGACTGATGATACAAGTAGTGCTGGTTCATACAATCTTTTACGATGCCACGTTGCTGGAACAGATAAGTTTTCCGTTAATGGGGATGGAACAGCCGTATTTGGTGGCACAGGTCAATTTAGTGGGCACGTAACAGGTCAAATGGAAAGTGGAAGTGATAGGGGATATTCAAGATTATCTGTGGGAAATGGATGGGCTATGGTAGAACTGGGAGAAGTTAATGGTAGCTATTGGGGGGCTGGGCCTCACTCGCCAGGTTCATATGGGCTTACAAGCACTTGGAACTTGGCTCATTATGATAGTTCAGGTTCTTCTTGGACAGCTAATATATTTACCTGTGCTACCAATGGTAATGTAACTATTAGTGGCTCATTAACAGAAAATTCTGATATAAGATTAAAAGAAAATATAAAAATTATACCTAATGCTCTTGATAAAATAAATCAAATGCGTGGTGTAAGTTATAACAAAATTGGCGAAGAAGAAGTTAGAATAGGTATGGTTGCTGATGAAGTAGAAAAGATTATACCTGAACTTGTAAGAGTAGAACCCAATGAAGGTGCTGGTGGATTAAAAAATTTAAAATCATTAGCATACGCTGATACTGTGGCTGTTTTAGTAGAAGCAGTAAAAGAACTCTCTGCTAAGGTAACAGAATTGGAGAATAAATAATGGCAGATGTCAAGATTAGTGCTCTAACAGCACTCGCCAGTTCATCTATGGACTTCGATGGTGATGTGGTCGCCATTGTAGATGTGGATGCTGGGGTAACAAAAAAAATAACAGTAGATAATCTCATTTATCCTATTAATATAAATAAGGGAACGGGGGTTATCACGGATCTGGGAACAGTAACTACTGCCGATATAAATGGCGGGACTATAGATGGGGCAGCAATAGGTGGGGCATCGGCAAGTACGGGGGCTTTTACAACTCTTTCTTCAACAGTTACCGCATCGCAAACTGCATTGACAGTTACTTCATCTCAAGATGCAAGTAATAAAAGAGGGGCTTCCTTTATAATGGGTGGCTCAAATGCTGGAATGGATTTTGGAATATTTGTAGATGCGGGTTCAAATGTTACTTCAGGAAGTGTTATAAAAGGTATATCAAGACACGCAAGTTTTACTGGAGATTTACTTACACTTGATTGCGATTCTTCAGCATCAGGGGCAGTTCTTATAAATGCTAAAGATGCGGGTACAAGCAAATTTAAAGTCCTTTCTACAGGGGCAACTACTATTAATGGGAATGTGACTCTATCAGGAAGTTCAACCACTCGCTATTATTTTCTTAATTCAGGTGGAAATGGTGGGGTGTGGCAAGAGGGTAATCACGAATTAAGATTCGGCACAAATGATACAGAAAGAATGAAAATTGAGGGCGATGGAACTGTGGTTATGAATGGTGCATTACAACCCGCTGGAAATGTTACCATTTCTGGAATGATTACAATGGCAGAGGGATGGAAGCCATATAACGGAACTGCTAATAGATTGGTTCTTAGGGATTCAAATGAACTAAATTTCTTTGATACTTCTGGTCAGGCTGATTCTGATAGAGAACTACTATATATTCAGCATATGGGCACAGGATCTGCTTTAAATATATGTCACGATGAATTGATTGTAACAAAGGGCACTGGCTCTACTTTTTCAGGTGCAATAATGCAAGATGGTGGAGATACTTTTGCACATCTCGGTAGAGGGGATAGTGATTTTAGATTAGTGCTTGGTAGTACAAATGGAAATTACTCAAGTGGTTCAAGTAATGCTTGGAACAATATAAGGGCGGCAAGTGGAGGTTTAATTTATAATGTTGCCGAGTCTGACGATTTACATACTTGGGAACAGGCTGGGTCATCAAAAATGACACTTCAAGATGTTAGTGGTAGTCCTCAACTTACGCTTAAGGGTACAAGTGATGGTAGTAATTGCTACCTAAATTTCAATGATAATGCGGGGGCTGACCAACAATGGCGACTCCATATTGACGGGGGGAATGGTAAATTTTATTATATTGACAGAGACAGCACTACTGTTTGTTATCTTACTCAAGATGCAACGGATTGGTCAGGGTTTTCAGATAGTAGATGGAAGAAAAATGTAAGCACAATTTCAGGGGGACTTGATAAAATTAATGCCTTAAGAGGTGTCAATTATAAATGGAATGTGGCAAGTAAAAAATCAGACACAACTACTAATAGGGTTGGATTTATTGCTCAAGAAGTAAAAGATATTATTCCAGAAGCCATTGATGAGACAGAATCCCCCGCCCACGATGGAGAAAAGTATTATGGGATTACAAGTACATCCTTAATCCCAGTAATGGTAGAGGCTATAAAAGAATTGTCAAATAAGGTAACAGAATTGGAGAATAAATGACAGTAGTTACACTTGCATATTTCTTTATAGGCTTTGTAGCTGGGGTAATTGTTAATGAGAAATCACAGGAGAATCCTTTTGAGCCAATATCGTTTCACGATGGAAAGGTATTAGAAACAAGGATCTTCTACTATAGGTACAACCCCTATGAGTATAATCAACTCTATCCCTATGGACATTATAGCTATAGACCTAATCCATATTCACAAGGCAATAACTCAGGTGAGTATAGAGGTTCAACAAATACAGGTGGTGGACAAGCAAGAGATACTGAAAGAGGTGTCAGCCAGACTACTCAAACTATAAATGTAAATGATAGGAAGAAAAACTAATGACCTGGTGGCTAAAGGTACATATCGTATTAGCAATAATTATTTTAGTAAAAAATCACAACGGCACTCTTGAGGAATCGTTAAATAGATTTGAGGAAAAGATTGGAATTTATACCCCACCTCAAGACTCAACAAAGGTAGATACATTTACGATAGAGATAGAGGATGAGAGTCGTACCTGATTGGAGAGAAATGAATAGCGTATTAAGAGTGGTATTGATTTCTGCCTTTATTGGCTTTATGATGTCTTTGGTCATTGTTGCTTGTCAGGATGAATATTATTTTGGAAAAACAAGGGAAGAATTGGCAAAGGAAATGTTTTTATTAGATAGTTTAATGATTGATCTTCAGTACCAGTTAGATAGTACCTCTGTTGATTTTGAAAAGATATATCTAAATGCGAAACGGATTAATAGTGGACATAACTAATGAGCAAGGGCGTAAGTGCAGACAGTCAAATTCACATCTCGTATGGAATTCTTTTTAAAGCAATTTTTATTGTCAGTCTTGGCACAGGACTATGGTATCAAGCCCAGATGAAATTTGCCGAAATAGACAGAACCTTGAATGATCTACACGAAGAAGTGGTTGTATTGTCATCTCAAATGCAATCAATACAGCAAGAACATATTGAAGAATTGGAAGAAACCATCACAGAGCAAAAGAGCCTATTAGAAAGAATGGGGTTGAGAAAAAGATAATGCCAAACAGATCAGCAAAAGATAGAAAGCGTAATAAAAGAAAATTAAACGAAAGATGGGCAAGAGAAGGCAGAACGGCAGCACAGCACAAAAAATGGTTAGCTAAACAAGAAGAAAAAGGGACTAAGATCCCTATTTACGGGAGAAGATAAATGTCAGACATTATGAATACCTACCTGGAGGTAGGATCTGTGGGGATTATTGTAGGCTTGTTTGTTTTAATGATTATGAATTTAATGAAAAGTCAAAAATCTCAAAATGAAGATTTAGACGATATTAGAGAGCACATTGCGAAGATCGAAACTAAGGTGGCCAACTCCGAATCCATTGTTTTGAAGATGTTAGATCGTTGGAACAAATCCGATGAAATAAGCCAGAGGCATAGAGAGGATATTGTTCGTGAACTCAATGATGTTACTGACGACTTGGCGTACTTAAAAGGAAGGATTAACGGGAGGGCTAAATGACGGCTACAAACGAATATCGGGATAAGGTGGTAGCCCTTTTAATTAAGGTAGATACAAGACAAGAGGAGATATTTCATAGGATAGGAAGAATAGAAGTACACCTGGAGAAACTTAATTCAAAGGTCGCATTACACGAAGCAGATCTGGTAAAAGTTAAAACAGTCGGGGCAATATGTGTAATTGTTGTCCCATTAATCTTAAATCTAATTATGAGGTTGGTATGATAGAACACCTTTCAGAAAACTGGATAGCAATATTGTCCGCAGTAACAAGTATTGTTGGCGGATTTGCTATTCTCGCAACACTAACACCAAACAAAAGCGATGATAAAATCGTTGCTATGGCTATGAAAGTAATCAATATGTTGGGTGGTAATTTTGGTAACGCTAAAAATAAGGAATAAATACAATGCTTAAAAAATTAGTAAGATCACTCGTTAAGAAGCACGGAATGAAGGGGCTTCTTATAAAAATAGGCGATTGGGCGGTTTCATCCAGCAAAAACAAAGACGATGACCAAATATGGAATGAGGTCGTAAAGCCGTTTATTGAAGATAACTTTTAGATAAATGAAATATACAGAGGAGGAATCCAAATTTGTCCAGGAACGGATAGACAAGGATTCCTTTAACGTAATTGCCCTTAAACTCAACGACAAGTTTCACGAGGGCGAGAAGGTGCGATCATACGATAGTGTTAGAACTCACTATCGAAATTATTTAAAATCACCAAAGTCTAAACAGAGGTATTTCGTTAGAAATACGCTACAAACACAAGACTTTACAAGACAGGACATCCCTGACGAAATACAGCCAGTAGAAGATCTGTTAAGTGAACGCATACTCAAATACAAAATCAAACACGACCATAAAAGCATTGATCCTGTCAATGTTAAGGTTAATCTTGATGGTGTAATTGGTATTGCACACTTTGGAGATCCTCATATTGACGATGATGGTACAGATATTGAAAGTCTTTTTGAACACGCTAAAATAGTCAATGAAACAGATGGTCTTTTGGCGGGTAATGTAGGTGATAATCAAAATAATTGGATTGGTAGGTTGGCTCGATTGTATGGCGAACAATCTACATCAGCACAAGAATCCTGGCAATTAACGGAACATTTTGTTACAAGTGTGCCCTGGTTGTATATGATTGGAGGAAATCACGACTGCTGGAGTGGTGCGGGAGATCCAATAGAATGGATGATTGGTAGAGAAGTTTACACCAGGCACGGATCAAGAATAAAATTGAAATTTCCCAATGGGAGAGAAGTTTTATTAAATGCAAGGCATCAATGGAAAGGGCACAGTCAATGGAATTCAGTCCACGCCATAAGTAAAGCAGCACAAATGGGTTGGGATGACGACATTTTAGTTGGCGGACATACCCACGTTTCAGGATACCAGGTAATTAAAGATCCTAAAAAGGGAAGGATCAGCCATTGCCTACAGGTTGCCTCATATAAGGTTCACGATGCTTATGCGGAAAGACTTGGATTAAACGACAAGTCTATATTTAATTGTCCAGTAACAGTTATTGATCCAGATGCCACAGATCCCGTAAATCTTGTGCGGGTGTGTTTCACGCCAGAAGAAGGTGCTGATTATGTCAAATGGAAAAGGAGTAAGAAATGAAAAGACAATATTCACAAATAAATGAATTAATTGGATCTAAGCTAATAGAGATTAATATGTTTTCTCGTTCAGCCCAGAAGTTATTACTTATTACGGGTGCTACTGAATCTGGGTATCGCTATCTAAAACAATATCCAACTGGCCCAGCGAGAAGTTATTTCCAGATAGAAACCAGGACAAGTTATGATATATGGCAAAACTATTTGCGGTTCAGAAGGTCAAGAAGAAAAAAAATAGTTAAGGCTTGTCATCTTCCCGATCTGTGGATGAAAGAAATACCAGAAGAACAAATACACGCTGATTATTTAATGAGCAATCTGTACTTTGCGATCTGTATGGCAAGGCTTGTCTATTGGAGAGTGCCAAAGCCTCTACCCCCAGAAGATGATATAGCAGCTTTAGGATCTTACTATATAAAATATTATAATGCTGGTGGTAAAGCTACTATTAAAAAGTGGCAAGAGGGCTATGACCTGGTAAAGTAATTATTATATTTGGAATTTTCATAAATCTGGTTAAATTCGGGAAACAATATTTTCTCATCTTAAAATAAAGAGGTATTAATATGAGTATAGTAACCTATTCTGACGTTGTTGATTCTAATGATGTTTTTATAGCAAAGCTTCTGATGACGGAATGGTGGAGAGGGGATGATTTTCCCCACTTTTTAACCTGGATGGTGGAGAACAACAACTACAAAGTAAATCAAATCATACAGATCGTTGAATCCCCCTACAAATACGCAAGGGATTATACTGATTTCCAAATAGAAAAACTCTGCGAACATAAAGAGGGCGACTACCAACCTAAAGAAGATGACACGGGTGTCCCTGAATCTTATTCCTGTAAAAACTGTCATAAAGAATTGGATATTCCCGATCCCCACGACAGCGAACTATAAATGAGAAAGATGAAACATAGGATACTGTTAAGGGATATTTACGAAACAGTAATGTGGTATGCAGATCGTTATATGATTCCCCTTATAATGATTTCGGGAACAGTTTTTTTGATTGTAAACTTTATATTATCAAGAATTAATGGTACTTCGTAAGAGCACACCCACAACCAAAGTCCTTGCCCCTACCTCGGTATGTGAATATATAACTGGGGCAAGGCAATCGCTAAAAAGAGGATGTTTGCCCGATGTTGGATACCTCTTGCCACTCGCCCAACCTAAACCAGCCTCCGTTGGTTTTATTGGGGCATCGGGCTTTTCATTAATAAAAGAGGAAAGACTATGCAAAAGCAATTAGTTAAAAACGGGACTGAACCTGTTTCAGTTGGGAAGGTTCTTGAAAATATAGATCCACCCGAAGAACAAATAAGCCCGTTCTTGGACACGGAATCGTTGTTTCCCCCAGTACAGAGGCACGACCTCGCCAATGGTAGGTTTTATACGCCTGTTAAGGAGTGGTGGGAGGACAATTACAAAGATCGCCCAATACCATTTTTCCCATCATCTACAACAACACTACACCATATTGGTAAAGGGATTGGGTGGGATATGTGGCTTGGCGATTCATTAAGCTATAAACACGCTATGGAATACTCAAAAGAGGCTTCTGAAAAAGGTACAGTTCTTCACGAAATGTATCGGGAGTTGATTTTGGGTAATGTTATTGAAAGGGAGAATAATTGGTTTGATGTGGTAAATATGTGCCCCGTTGATATAACAGATTCTATGATTAAACATCTTATGGGTTTCAAGGCTTTCTGGACTGAATATGGATTGACCTTAGATGATGTTTTAGCCTGTGAAGTGGCTATGATTGATCTTACGCCTAAAGGGATTGCTTATCCTGGAAAAGATACAAACCGCCCCTGGAATAGAGGTGCGTATGACTACAAATACTCTTGGGCGGGAACTGCCGATCTAATCACCTATATCGTAGATCCGAAAACAAAGAAGCGTGAATTATGGCTTATTGACTTCAAAACGGGTAAAGAATATTCGCTTGAACATCATTTGCAGCTTATTAGCTATGCGATGCTATTCAATGCTACTTCACCCGATAAGGTTGAAAGAATAGGCTGCCTTTATACAAAGGATGGCTGGAGAAAAAAGCCAACCTGGACATTAAGGGAACATTCTTTTGATGCGAGGCTTTGGTACAGTTCGCTTCGCTTTTGGAAGCTTTGGGCAAAAAACAATAATCGTTTAGATCCTAAATTTCCAATGGAACTACCCACTTCTATTAACCTATATAATGAGGATGATGATGAACAAGATAAATAAAGACGAATACGACAAAATTATCTTTGATGATAATACGCCAATTATCGTTACCCTTAAGTATGGTGAACCCGCTAACCCAAATACACACCAAAAAAAGGATGGTGGTGCTTTTCAAACCCAAATATGGGGCTGTGAAGAAGGAAACCTAAGTGGAAAGCCTGGTTGTCGCTTATTTGAAAAAATAAAGGCTTGTAACCCAAGTACGGGCGACAAGTTTAAGATAACTAAGGTAAACGACAAAGAAAGGTTCGAGTTTCCATTCTTTGAAGTTGAGCCTGAAGGATACGATAGAAGTGATGACACCCCCGCCGATCAGCCACAGCCTTCAAGTGGTGGCGATTGGAAGGATAGGATCAGGTCTTTGGAAAGTAGGCTTAATGAGGTTGAAAACCAGGTGGCCAAGCTGATCGTAGATGGCGACACCGAGGGTGAGGGTGATGAAAATAGCGATGAGGATGATGATCTTCCGTTTTAAATGGACTATTCTGATGATCCTCGATGGCAAGAACTTATTGGGCAGTTTGCATTATCTCAATGTCATCTGCCCATACAAGTTACTATTGACATTAAAAGTAAGTATGCTGGGCGGAAAACCCCTATGTGGGAAATACCGCCCCATACCTTACGGAGAATACTGCTTGAATTGAGAAAAATATTCCACAACCAAAGGAAACCAAGCCAATGATACTTAAAAACCGAGATTACATCCTCATTATGGAGTCCCTACAGGATTCAATTTTAAAATCTAAAGCCGAACTTGACTTTGGCAAAGTACAAAAACTACAGCAACTACAAGATCGTCTTAGCGAAGAACAAAAGCCTGAAATAAAGGCGACTAAATCCGTTGCTACTATCAAGAACAAAACAAAATATATTTCATCGTCTGCACCACCAAACTATGATGCGTGTGGCGAGGTATATGGAGATGATTAATGATTGTAAGTAAAAAGAAGCTGCAACAAGCCCTAAACAAGCTTGAAAAAAGAGAAGAAGAATTAAAAAAAACAAAGGCAGAGTTTGATGCCTGTTTAGAGGCAAACGGGAAATTGCGTGGTATTATAGACAATGTGGTTGAGGTGGTTATTATGTGGAAAAACAAAAAAATTGGAAATTTAAGGGCAATTAGCACCCTTAATAGGTACTTGTTGGAAGAAAAGCCTGGTGAAAAATAGGAAAGAAATTACATTTGTCATTGAGGGGACACCAAAAGCCCAGAAACGACATAGGTTTGGTCGTGGTTATATATATGATCCCTCTAAAAAAGAAAAACAGGACATAAGGGCACTTGTAGGTGCTATTAATCTAAATAAAACAGAGGATGCAGTAACAATAGCTATCACCTTTTATATGCCCAGACCTAAAAAACATTATAGAACTGGTAAATATGCTGGTGTATTAAAAGAAACCGCACCAGATCTACATACCAGCAAACCAGACCTGGACAATATGATTAAGTTTTATATGGATGCTCTAAATGGTCTTGCCTGGAAAGATGATGCCCAGGTCGTTGGAATAATGACGAATAAAATATATGACGAAACGCCCAGGACTGAAATAACCATACATAATCACAGCGGATCAGAAGTAATAGAGTATCCTATGGATAACCTGGGGGCTGTAGCTTGAACAAGGGATACATATTGCTGCATAGAAAAGTAGAGGACAATCCTGTTGTGGTTAAGGATAACGATTATTTTAGGGTATGGATTCACCTATTGCTTAACTCATCGCATTCGGATCACGATATGATATTTGATGGTGAAACAAGAATTATTAAAAGAGGACAGGTTCTTACAAGTCGAAAACGACTATCTAAAATATGTAACTGTACCGAGAGTAAAATAGAACGAATTATAAAATGGTTGATTTCCGAACACCTAATCGAACAGCAAACGGATAGCAAAAGTCGAATAATATCAATACTTAACTATAGTAAGTATCAACAATCGAACACCAAATCGAACATCAATCGGACATCAACCGAACATCAATCGGACACATATAATACATTAAAAGTAATTAGTAGTAATGAAAAAGAAAATAAAGCATCCTCTGAATTGGAATATATGGTTATCTGGAAACTACTTTATCCACACTTCAATCTACTTGAATCAGGTTATCAAAAGTATATACACGATATTAATGTTCAAATTGGTGCTATGGGTTTTTCAAACCTTAAACTTGCTGTAAGTGATTTTTTGAAGGACAAAGAACCTAAGTCTGATTGTTCTTCATTGTCAAAACTACTAAAATGGGGAATTGAAGGTTATAATGCCAAGAGGACAATTAAGATAGAGAAGGAAACAACTTCAGTATGGTGTGTTGCTTGTAATAAAAATAAAGTGGTAAAAATTAAAGGATCTAACCTACACGAATGTTGTGATGAAATAATGCTTGATTATAATAGTTACCTACACGAAAAGGGATCAAGGTACGGAAAGGGATCTGTAAGTTGAGCAGCCCAGATTCAATTTGTTTAAAATATTTATCTTTTGCGAGGGAAAAACCTTGCTGTGTGTGCGGTGGCCACGCTGAACCGCATCATTTAAAAGCGGTGGGAATGGGAAGAAATAGAAAAAAACCTATGCCTGAACATTATACTGTTGTTCCACTATGTAGAGAGCATCATACCAGAGTTCATTCTATGGGAATGGATGAATTTCAAAAGCGATTTAGGGTTGTACTCTGGAAAGTTGCAGCATTGTTGGTGGCAGAATATTTTTGGGATTGGGAAATAATGGAGGCTTCAAAATGAACACAATAAAGATAAGTACGCCAATTTGGTCTGGTGCTGGTTATTTTGATTCACCTTGCATTGGAATACGATGTGATAGGGTTAAAGGTTATGCAAGGGTTACAATAGACTACACAGATCGGCACGGAAATAAAACATTTCCCGGTGAATTTGGCATCACAAAAAAACAAGCTGCACAATATCCTGTTAAAGACTACGCTTGGGGACAGGCATACATCATTCCGATCAGGGAGTTGAGGAAGTATGTCCCAAAAAAGAAGGAAACAGAGGGTATTGGTATTAAAGAGGCAATAAAAAGAGGATATTTAAAACTATAATGTTAATAAGAAATCATCCAGGCAAAGTAAACAGGGGGAAGTTCATCCCTTCAGATCCAAAAGAGTTTTCAAAGGCTTTTTTGCATCACGAAGGAAAACCCGTTGTTGTGTCTGTAAAAAGAAAAACAAGAGATAGATCTAATCAGCAGAATAGATACTATTGGGGTGTGGTTATTAAAATACTTGGCGATCACTTTGGTTATACAGATTTAGAAATGCACGAAGCACTAAAATTTGAATTTCTAAGAGTAGAAGAACAGGGTAAGCCAATTACTTGTAAATCAACATCGCAGCTATCTACAGTAGAATTTGAACAATATCTTGAAAATGTAAAACGATGGGCGGTACAAGAGTATCACACATACATACCAGATCCAGGAGTAATTGATTATGGTTAAACGAAAATATGTAAGAACAAAGCCATTAAATAAAGTTATGAAAGTATATGAGGCTTTAATAAAAAAGAAGAAGCTAAATGTAAGCGATGCTACTTTTGAAAGATACACAGAGTTAAAAATGAGGCAGATACTAAAGTGATAAAATTTACAATAGCAATTTTCCTTTGTTTGATCTTAAGTGCTTTGTTTGGTGCACACATTTATCGCAGAGGTACAATGGGAGAGGGATTATTTCTTATTAGAAAACCAAAAGATGAAACAGAAGAATGGGATGATGTATGATAGATATAATAGTAAAAATAGCTGGATCTTTTTTCTTATTTTCAATAGCATTGTTAATCACATCGTTTTCTTTGATCCTGTTATCAATTTTAGCGAATGAACTTTATGGCAGATTCAAAGACAAACTTGACAGCTAAACAGAAGCGATTTGTTGAGTTCTACGATGGTAATGGAACTGAAACTGCACGAAAAGCTGGATATAAAGGGAATGATAATACCTTAAACCAGGTTGCTATAGAAAACCTACGAAAACCTATGATTTTAGAGGCAATCGAGAAACGAGAATCAGAAAGGTTAAGCGAGGGTATCCTGGATCGAGAAAAACGCCAGGTATTTTGGTCTAAAGTTATTGAGGATGAAAATCAAAAAATGCCCGATAGATTGAGAGCAAGTGAGTTGCTTGGTAAATCAGAGGCAGATTTTATTGACAAACAAGAAATAGATATAGAGAACAGCATTAATATTGGAGTAATTAGGCTGCCTGAATTAAAGCCAGAGGGTGCTGAAGTAGAAGTTCTAACACACAAGAAGGAGGCTATCACCGATGGATTGGATACCGAATCCAGGGGCACAGACGGAAGTTCTAAGGAGGACTGAATATGAACTTGGTTTTGGCGGGGCTCGTGGCGGTGGAAAATCTACTGCGGGGTTAGCCTGGCTAATATCCCCTGAATATTTAAAGAATCCACAATATAGGGCTCTTGTTGTGCGTAGAAACGCAGAAGATCTATCAGATTGGATAGCAAGGGCAAGGGACTTTTACAAGCCGTTAAACGCTAAATTTGCGGGAAATCCACCTATTATAAAATTTCCTTCAGGTGCATTTATCAAAACAGGGCACTTAAAGGATGAAAACGCTTATGAGAAATACCAGGGGCACGAATATCAGAAAATGGTAATAGAAGAATTAACTCAAATACCTCGTGAGGAGGATTATTTGAAACTCATATCATCGTGTAGATCAGCGGATCGCAGCCTTAAGCCTCAAATATTCTCTACTTTCAATCCTGGTGGATCAGGACATACCTGGGTAAAACAAAGATTTGTAGATGTGGCTCGAAACAAAGTATATAGAGATCCTATCAGCGGGAGGACAAGACTGTTTATTCCTTCAAAGATTGAAGATAACCCAGCATTGATGAAAGCAGATCCAGATTATGTTTATTATCTTGATTCTTTGCCCGATGAACTTAGGAAAGCCTGGAGGGAGGGCAACTGGGAGATCTTTGCTGGTCAATACTTTAAGAAGCTAAATAGGGACAAACATATTATAGAGCCCTTTAAAATTCCTGATACCTGGGTGAGGTTCAGATCTCTTGATTGGGGATATTCCCACGATTCAGTATGCCTATGGTGGGCAATAGACTATAATGGTAATGCCTACATCTATCGCCACCTGGCTGAAAATGAAACTGTTGTCAGTAGAATGGCAGAACATATTTTGGAGATGACACCAAAGAATGAGAAGATCATTACTACAACTACCGATCCAGCTGTATGGGTACGAAATGTGTATTCTGAAGCGATAACAGATAGGACAATGGCAGATGAGATGCGTAAGGTTGGTCTTTTCGTGGAGAAAGCCAATAACGACAGGCTTAATGGTTGGCAATCATTGAGGGAACTCATCGAGTGGGATGCTGATACTAATCCCAGGTTAAGGATATTCAGTAATTGTGAGGAGGTGTTTAATGGACTTGCAAGGCTTATCCACGATGACAAACGACCAGAGGATGTTCTTAAGATTGACGGGGATGATTATGGAGATTCTGCCAGGTATGGGGCTATGCACATATTCGCAACAATGAAGAAAAAGCGTAAGCTTACAGAGGTTGAGAAGTTCATTGAGAAGATCGTAGATCCGCTGCCTGGTTCAAGTGCCCCAGTAGAGTGGGATGATAATTGATCGTAAAAGATAAGTTTAAACTTAACAAATTAGTGCAGCTTGTGTCTAAGCTAATGGATAGAAACTTCACAGGTAGGGTTGAAATTCACATAAAAAGTGGAAAAATTGCTAAAAATCGACCAATTACTGTTGTAGAGAACATAAATTTGGAATAATTTTATCCCTATGAATTATTAGATCACACATAAAATTGGGCGTATGCCCTGGGAAAACTTGGAAGAAAGCCCCGTAGATCATTGATCTTTCGGGGTTTTTTATTATATGGCAGATGAAGCAACACATCCAATAGATAGTATCGTTCAGACCGCTGATACAGTTCAGCGTATCCGTAAATGGTTCAATGAAGCGAAGGTTAATCGAGATATAAGGGCGGATCGGTGGAGGAAGAACGAGAAATTGTATTATGGTCGGCATTGGGAGGGCGTACCCTCTAAAAAAGGTCAGACCAAAATGGTATTTAACTACCCCTTATCAAACATAGAATCAGTTTTGCCTGTCGTAGCAGACTTCTTACCAACTGTTGATATTATGCCAATGGAAAGTAACGATGTATCTTTTGCTGAAATGATGACAAAGCGATTCACACAGATCTCAGAGGAAACACATTTATACGACAAAATTTTGGGGGCGGTTAAGGATTCGCTTATTTATTCCAATGGATTTATTGAGGTGATGCCTGATATATCGGTTGAGGAAGAAGATGGCGAAGAAGTTGTCAAGTTTAATGGGTTTAATATCGAAACGATAGATCCATATACTGTGATGCCCGATCCCTTCGCAACAGATATGGAACTCAAAGAAGGAGTATGCAGATACATAATCTTTGCTGTCCCAATGTATTTAGCTGACATCAAAGCTAAGTATGGAGTAGATGTTCAAAGCGAAGGTGTACTTGATGAATACAGGGCTTTCCAAGTTACAGATGAAGATGATCGTGCTGGTTTCCAATCCGAACCCTCTCAAGGTAAAGATTCGGAAATGGCATTGGTGATTGAGTGTTATTACAGGGATGCCGATGAAGAATCGTATCCAAATGGTCGCATCACGGCTATTGCGGGTGATAAACTTCTCGTTGATGAGGCTTTGGAAATTCCAAGAATACCCTATTTTATGGTAGGCAACTATAAGAGCCCCCATTCTTTTTATGGAATAGGTGAGCCAGAACTTGTTAGAACACAGACAAAAGCAACTAATGAAATTATGTCGTCTATTGCTGACAACATTAAAAAGACGGGTAATCCCCCTCTAAAAATATCTAAAAGAGCACAAGCTGAATTAAATAAGAATATTACTGGCCAACCTGGTGAAAGATGGGTTTCAACTACGCCAGAAGAAATTAATTATGCTCAACCCCCTTCCATACCAAACTATATACAAACTTTTGTGCAGCAAGTTAATGGGATGCAAGATTCTATTACAGGAGTACAAGATGTAACCCAGGGGCGACAGCCAACTGGAGTAACGGCTGCTAAAGCTATTACGGCTCTACAAGAAGCAGCACAAACCAGGATTCGTTATAAAATAACAAAAGAGATAACAAAATTTATTAAGGACATAGGGAACTATATGGTTCAGCTGATCCAGGTATATGATACTGAAATAAGGTCTATACGGGAGAGAAGTGCAGATGGATCGTATGAGTTTACCCAGTTTGATCCAGAAACGCCCCTGGACAAAGATGGAAACGCACCAAATAGCGTGGACTTTGATCCAACAACGGCAAAAACTTTACAAGATAGCAACTTTGATATTGAAGTCGCTGCGGGATTCAAAACCCCCAGCGGAAGGGTAGCAAATGAAGAAAGGGCACTTAATTTGTACCAGTTAGGTATATACGGGATAGAACGAATCGCTGATGCTTTGAATGAACCCAATAAACAGGAACTAATACAAGAGTTCTACCAACGGCAAGGTATAGCCCAGGGAGATCAAGCACAGATTCCGCCAGAACTAATTGAAGAAGTACAAGCCTTGATGGAAGTTGCTACCCCAGGTAGTAGCGAAGAACAAAGACTTGCTGAAATATTAACAGAATATCCAGAATTACAAGAAGCATTAACTGGCGGTGCAGAGGGAGTTTCCTAATGCCCGTAGTTGGTGGCCAACACTTTCCTTATACCGAACAGGGTAAAAAAGATGCAAAAAAAGCAAAAAAGAAACAGATCGGCTGGGCATCTGGAATGGTCAAAAGGGCAGTTCAATGGGAAGGCTTGGATCTCAAAAAACATAAAAAAATTAAACCTAAGAAAGTTATGAAACGGAGTAATTAATGAGTTCACTTACACAAATAAGGCGACGGAGAGAAGTTAGAACGCCAGGTAGAAAAAGAAGGGTTAGATATGTGCGGGGGCTTATGAGAACACAGCCAGATGCAAGAATTCAGAAACCAGAAAGGGCTTTTTCTATAACATCACCAACAGATGAGCAAAAATTAGGTCGTGGAAAGAAGTACGGCGAAAAGGGATCTCTAAAAGTAAACCCCAAGCCAGGTGTTAAAGGATTGAAGGGTGAAGCATACGAGCAATACAACCCAGTAAAAGGCAAGGTTGAAAGAGATAAATCAAAGCCAGATCCTCGTTTTTCTAAAAAGCGTGGAACAATGGATAAAGAAGGGTATGCAACTGAAGATGCGAGTAAAATTGATGCATCTATAGCTTCAGATAAAGTTTTAAGGTCTAAGAAAAGACAAGACAGAAGAATGAAGTCCGAGTTAAGAAAAGGTGATGTTGAATTTGAACATCAGCCACGAGGCAATAGAAAACGTAAAAAGAAAAAAGCATTGAAAGCCAAAACAGCAGCGGGTAGAGAAGCTGAAGCAGCGGGATATTAAATGCCCTAATAAAAAATAGAGGAAGAACTTTTATAACAACCGAGAAGTCGAAAGACCAATCAGATGGGAGTTTAGAATGAGTGAAGATAAATCTTTAGATGAGGTTAAGTACGATGACATCAAACTTGACGAATCAGAAAAAGGTATGCTTTTTGACAATGATGATTCAACGCAGACCAATGCCCAGGAGGGCAAGTCATCCGATCAGGAAGAAAGTGTTGAATCCCCTACGAGTGATGATAGTGTAGGTGTCGAATCTTCGGAAGAAGATAGTTCAGACGATACTGAAGAAGCTATTTATACTCTTGACGGCGAGGACTATACGCAATCCGATTTATTGGATGCCATAAAAGACAGTACAAATAGGAAAGAATGGCAAACATCCAATACGCAGAATGCTCAAGAAGTCGCAGATAGGCGTAGGGAATTAGAACCTCTTATGCAACTTGTAACCAAGCTGGAGGGCAATCGTGAATTTCAAGGAGTTTTAGCAGATGCGATTGAAGAAGAAATGGGCAAAGATGCCCGTTCAGATTTTGAAAATGCTATAAACGTAGATCCAGAGAAGATTCCGAACCCTTATAAAGAAGAATTGGATCAGGTTACATCGCAACTTGAGGAAATCCAGGCGGAACAGGCTATCAAAGATTTTAAGTCGGATCTTAAGTCGGAATACCGATTGAAGAACGCTGAAGTCGAGAAAGTCTATGAACACGCTGTGGATGTTTTTGACAAGACGGGAAGAATACTATCGCTGGAAGAAGCTTATAAGCAGACAGAAATGTATGAGAATCGTATAAAACAACAGGCTTTAAAGGAGGCGGGGCTGAATAAGAAACCAAAGCCACCTACAACAGCAAAAAAATCTCGTGGGGCTACTGACTTTAAAGAGAAGCCCAAGGAAAATAAATATGAAAACATTAGTGCAGAAGGATTTGGGTTGTTTGAATAATCTTCTGCACAACGCAGAAGGAGTTTAACTTACTATGGCATTAAGTTATAATTCGTTACAAACCTTGATCCAAAAAAAGTATATGCCAACTTTATATGATAATATCTTCGCAAAAAGACATTATTTAACTCGTATGCTTAAGGACAAGGCTCAAACGTATAATGGTAGAAAGATTTTCGTACCATTAGAGTATGGCGATTACTCGGCTGATGCAGCCAAAGTCGCACCTACTGCTCAACACGGAACATACACACCAGGAACAACAGATCCGTTTACTGCTGCCGAATGGACACCAGAAATGGTAACAGCGGTATTTAAGTTCTCAAAAGAAGAAGAACTTATGGTGGGTGATTCCGAAAGAGTAGTTGAGAAAGTCGTTACAGCTAAAATCAAAAACTTGCAGAAGTCTTTGGAGGGATATTTCTCTACACAGCTTTATGCAAGAAGTGTCGCATCAAATGCTTGGGATAACCTTGAGCATCTTTGCAGCGAAACAACTACTGCTGGAGGCATAGCTGTTGCTGATGCTTCTTGGTGGAAAGCCAAAGTGCTTGATACTAAAGTAGATCTTGGTGGTGGCGATTTTATTACCGAAGCAAATATGCTTAACAACGATCACGCTGGATACATTGGCAAGATTCTTGCTCGTGGTGTAGCAAAATCAAGAAAGCAAACTGGAGAGAATCCTTCAGTAATTGTATGTCCTCAATATATCTTTGACCTTATCGAGCAAGAACTTGATCCTCGTAAAACAGGTTCTCGTATGCACGTAAAGGCTGGATCTATGGGATTCACAGCCCTTGATTATCGTGGTATTCCTATTGTTGCTGACGAAGATATGGTCGGTGCACAGGTAGATCCTGATAGTGGCGGTGCTGGTGTTGCTAACAACGATGGTCGTATCTGGTTTCTTAACCTTGATTATCTCTACTGGTTCTTTAATAGTGGTGCAAAGTTTACGCTTGATAAATTTGTTCCTCTATCAAATGAGAACGCCCAGGTAGCAAGAGTTCATTGTTACGGAAATATGGTTGTAAGCAATCGTGGTGCACAATGTGTAGCTACAAATGTTTACAGTCCGACAGATTATACCTCTTAATTGAGCAATTAATCGGGTAATTAAATATGAGGGGGGCGGTCTAACTTCCCCCCTCATTATAGCGAGGATATTATGACTTCAGCAACAATGCTAAATCTTTTAAAGTTTAAATTCAGATCACATCCTGACCTGGCCAACAATGAAACGCTTATGTTGGAAATTCTAAACCAGGCTCAAGATAGGGTTATTTGCTATTTAAACAATCATCTACTAAGCGAACTACACGAGGCAGAAACAAATAAATCATTAACTAATGATGCTTATGATATTGGCAGCTTAACAGGGAATCCCTTTGGCGGTGTATCGGGTGTTCAATATGTAAAGATATACGATGGGAAGTTCTGTCGTAAGGTATCTTTCCGTGAGTATCAGGATCACGCAGATAGTAAGATGACCTTTGATTTAACAAGCCCAGTATGGTATTCAAGAGGAACAAAAATTTATCCCGTTCCATCAACAACGGGAACAACAACTATTGATATTTATTATTTAGATACGCCAACAGCGATTACTTCATCTGCAACTTCTGAACTTAATGCTAAGTTTCACGATCTGATTGTGGAAACGGCTGAAAGCGAGTTGTGGGCTGGTGTTAGTGATTTTAATAAAAGAAATGAGGCTGCCCAAAGAGTTATTGAGAAGATTGAAATGTTTAATTCTGAAGCACCTGAAACAGATATGATAATTGAAAATGTGGATTATGATACGACTATTGTTCGTGATTATGTCCTAACAACTTAAAAAAGGAAAACGAGATGACAGGAAATGAAATGCTATCTACTCTGGGTTTGAGGTTAAACGATCCAGATTCAGGAAAATTTCCAGAAGCAGCAAGGCTTGATGCCCTGAACATAGCACAAAAAAGCGTAGTTAATTTAATGAGCAACGCATATTTAACAGATTTACAGGTAATACAAACAGATTGCACAGTTACAGATGGTGCTATTGCTTTTAGTACCTTAACAAGCGAACCAATACGAAATGGTGTTGTAGCTGTAAAAGCTAAAAATCAAGGTTCGGGTGGCGGAACTGTAGCAATTAATAAGTTTTGTACGATGGTAGAGCCCACAGATATTAAGCGACTTGAAAATACTTATTTGTCTGGTTCAGCTTCAAACCCTGTGGCATACATATTTCAACAAAAGATTTATTTTGAGCCTGATAATATGTCCACCGCTGATGTTTGGTATATGAAAGAGCCAAATGCTTTAGCAGCGGATGGTACGGCTTGTATATTAAATGTTGCCTTACACGAATTAGTGGTAGATATGGCAGAAAGCCAGTTATGGAAAATGGCTGGTAAGTCAGATCAGGCTGCGATTGCACAATCAAACGCTATTAGTAATATTGCTGCATTGAACGAAAGATATGAGAATGAGAAACCCACAGGTATTGGCGTATAATAAATGGGGCTATTCTCTATTGTAGATTTTGATCGTGGTATCAACAACCAGGACAACCCAGAGATAACGGGGAAATTTACCGATTGCATTAATTTTGATATTGATAAAAGAGGGCAGTTGGTTAAAAGAGAGCAACAGGATCAGCTTAAGACAGAGATGAGAGAAGGCGGTGCTTCTCAAGTTATTAAAAATGTTGTTAAGTGGGTTCATAGTTCTTTGTCTGGAGGATCTGAATGGATTGCCTTTATCAAGGACAATACTACCGATAAGATTGTAAGATACCCAAGCAACTGGGGGGCTAAGACAGATCTTACCTCTTTATCTGGAACTGCGGGAAGCGAAAAGACAAGGTTTATTCCTTTTTCCGAATCTGTACGCTTTGCCAATGGGAGGACAAGAAAGCCTGGAATACTTCAGTATATAGATAGACAATGGTTTTTTGGCAATTATGTTAATTGGAGTAGCGGTAGCGATAATACTGATTATGTTTATGGGGATGCTACACCAAGCTATCCAACTACCTGGTCGCATCTTGACACAACAGTTGCAGCGACAGGGGCAAATCCAGTAGGATATTATTATTATAAGTTTACAGCGGTGTTTGACGGATACCAGGAAGCATTATTGCCCAGCGGATATAGTCGTTATCAGCTAACAAGTGCAAATCAAACTTTAAATGTTCCAATCAAATTCAATACATCAAATTGGAATAAACGCATAACAGCAGTAAAGTTGTATAGGAGTTTTTCGCCTACAACAGCGGGGGATATAACGCCAGTATATTATCACGTTAAAACAATCCCTGTAAATACAGCCTCAACCCACGATGATGTAGAAACAGATACAGTTGCACACGGATCAACTCTACACGATCCAGATGCTACCTTTGATAGCGGGTGGGTAAATAAGTGGGCTACTATTGGAAATAGTGTTTTTCATAAAGTGAATACTGTAGATGAAGAAGGAAAATCTTTAACTGTTACAACCAAATCTGGCGGTACAGGAGACAATCTTGGATTTGAAACTTCTATTTGGGGAGGAAGTTGGTCAATCTTCCCTGACGATGGAAGTGGAGAACCCGCTACAGGCGGAGGGGCGACTTATAGTGCGACAAACGGCTATGCTGGAAAAGATATATTATATAATGATGAATGGATTTGGACAGAAAACGAAAGAAAAGATTGGAACTGTACTATTGGATCTGAAGCAAGGCAAATCATTAAAAGTGAGGGCAAGGTTATTCAGCTTACTGCTGCTTTAACAGTAACTTATAGCACAAGTGCTTCTGCACAACTTTCAAATGGATATTATTATACTGTAAATGGTGCGAATGTTCAGCTAAATGTTTTTGATACAGGATTAATTGACGGGGCATCTCATCCAATGGAAGCGGTAAGTAAAATAAATACCAATTACAAATATGCCGTCAAATCTGGGGCAAGACTTTATGCAGCTAATGTAAAATTAGATCCAGATGGTGCTTCCGAAGATCATAAGGATTGGCTTATCTATAGCGAGTTAAATGCACCTGATATATTGCCAATAACCAATTATATACAGCTTGACGATCTACAGGGTGGCGAAATAACGGGTATTGCGGAAATGCTTGGTAATATTATTGTTTTTATGGAGAAGGGAATTTTTAGTCTTAATATCCCATCGGAAGATCCGCAGTCGTGGTCGCTAAGAGAATCAGATAAATTTCACGGGTGTATTGCACCTGAATCTATTATAAAAGTTGGATCTACAATATTTTATGCTGGTAAAGACAATGTGTATGCTCTGGATAGTAATTTTGAAGCAATCCCAATCGCTAACGATATAAAAGATGTTTACCAGGCGGTTTCAAATCTTGAAGATTCCGAGTTCATATATGACGAAATGAAAGATAGAATTATATGCAAGTTTGGTACTGATAAAGCCACAGCTTACAATTTTGATGTATTAAGATTCTTGGGTGGCGGGGACACAACCTGGACAAAATATACTTTTACAGCGGGTTATCGAGCAGATCATTATGGGATTGATGAAAACTTAAAAATTTATACAATTAATGAAACAGATGGCACAAGCACTTCGTCAATTATTAATCAGCTTTATGGAGGAACTGGAGATGAAACATCAATAACGGCTTCATATAAGACCAGTATGATTTCTAATGCTGATATGAGAGAGGATTCTTTGTTGAGGTGGATAAACACTTCTTATACATCGGATGATGATTTATCTATTAAAATTTATAGAGATCGTAGCGATACGGCAGATAGCTTTTCTACGGCTATGGGTATGACCTCGACCTTATCCTTGCCAGAAAATTTAGAAGAAAATGGTACTCGTAAAACGGGCACAGAAAGATTTTACACTAATCGTGTTGGTAGATGGGCAAAGTTCGTGCAAGTCGAATTGATTTCAGACGGGGATTGTGCTCAAACTACTGTAGAGAAAATGGAAATTGAAACTTCATAGGTACAAAAAATGGAAAACTTAATATTAGAATTTGCACAATTTGATCCTGTTACCCTTGCTTGGATGGCAGCACCAAAGGTGGTAAGTGGGCTTAGAAGCTTGTGGAAAGGTGCAAACCCGATCAAGCGTAAAAGAAGTGCAGCAGAAAAAGCTTACAGAACAAGGCTATGGAAAAGAGGAAAGGAGGGAGTTTACGATGCTGGTAATATGAGAGAAATTATTAGTAAAGTTGGAAGAACTGCCTCTGGCGTAGCCGAAAAAGGGAAAACCTGGATACAAGGATTGATGGCAAAGCAAGGTCTTGAGAATAGTGCTGTTGCTGGGCAAGTAGGTGCAAAATATGATATGGATGTTTCTAAACAAGTAAGTAACGCTGCAAGGGATATAGCGGTTAAAAATATTGATACAAAAGTAAAGGCTCAAGACCAGATGGGAGAAATCGGTTTTGGCGATACTGAATTTGATTATAAACGCAAATTGAAACAAAGGGCAAATATTGATAAAGGGCTTGGCGATCTGACGAGTGCTCTTTCATCCTATAAGATTGGGAGAAGGGCACACGAACCTAACCAACCAGGACAAGATGCAAGTTTGGGTAAGGATATTCCAAATTTTGATACTCATACTAAAGAACAAATATGGGATTGGTTACAGAAGCACGAAGATCCTGAAAAAGCACTTCAAATGTTATTATTAATGTCGGCTGTACCGAGTTAAGCTTATGCCACCTGAACAAAATCAAGAGAAGCAGACTAAGAAACAAGAGTTTACCCCTAACCAGGTAAAAGTCTTTGATATGTATAAGCGGTTTTATAATAAGCCTCATCCTATGGATACCAGAAAATCGTCAAAGGAATTGTATGACGAGGCTATGGCAGATCTTAAGTATAAAAAGGCTGAAGGCACATTGACAGAGGCAGATTCAGCAAAGGCTATAAGATATGGTGTTCTTGAACCACCACCCGAAGTCGAACCAGAAAAGCCTGAAAAGTTGTCAGATTCAGCGAAATCTCAAATGCGGATTCAACTACAAAAGTTTTTACCTTCTGATGCGATAGATCCGAAAACACAATATAAAGGCAGCCCTATGGCAGTAACGGATAGTATGCGTGTTGGATTAAAGCCAAAAGTACAAGCCCCTAAACAGCCAACGCCAAAAGCTAAAACTTCTAAGCTGCAACAAAAGATGAGCAATCTTGAAACAAGAATAAAAACCCTTAAAGGTCAGCCCCAGAACATTGTTTCAGATGAACAGATAAAGGGGGATATAAACTTATATATAAAACTTTCTTCTGTTCAGGATAAAATGATTTTGATGGAAGAACAAGATCAGAGAGCTGTAGAGTGGGCAATAGAAAATTTAAACGACCAAAGAGCAAGGGAGATACTACGGAGAAATGGCATAAAGGAGTTTGATGAGCCAGAACCAGAGGCAGATGAGGATGGTACTGTGGCAAAGATTCTTAAAAAACTTGGATTTGATTAATGCCACAGCAAAACTCTTTTGATCCACAGCAGTATCTAAAAAAGAAAAAATCCTTTGATCCTCAAGCGTATTTAAGGGGGAAGGGCTCACAGTCCTTTGATCCAACTGCGTATCTATCAAAATTAAATGAAAAGCCGTTAGATCCTATTGATTCTATATATAATGTAATCAAAAGGCTTGAGTCTGGAGATAGAGCATCCAGGCATAATAATCCAGGTGCGGTAATGATAACCAACGAGTTGATAGAGAAGTTCAACGCAAGGCCTGGAGATCACTTCCCAGATAATCCAAACTTTAAAACAGCATATTTCAATACGCCAGAGGAAGGCGAAGCGGGTACAAAGCATATCATAAAGAGCATATACGAAACAAGCGAAGGCGATTTGACTAAATTTGCGAGTATATATACACTTGGTAAGCTAAAGCCAGAAACAACCGAAGAAGCAAAAATCGTCAATCGTTATGTTACATTAATCCAAAATGAGAATAGTGCTCTAAATATTGCGAGAACTATTGCTAAAGACAATCAAAGTAGGCAAGAAGAAAACAAAGTCCGTACAGACACTATACTATCTTCAGATGATCCTATTAAAGAATTGAATGTAATTAAATCTACTGAAAAGAAAATAGAGGAAGAATCGCCAGAAGTCCAAAAGGCTGTTAAAGATCAGCTTTATAGCAGAGCACGGCAAATAAGAGAAGGGTTGGAAAGACCAAACTATGACGAAGGAGGGGAAAGGGTAGGTGAGTCCTCTCATAAAATGAGGGCAGAGTTTATTGAAGGTCGCTGGGTTGCTTTCCCAACATTATTTCCTTTAGATGAAAAAGGTGAGAAATGGGAGGAATATTCTAAAGACGAAGAAGTAGAGGTTGCCTACCAAAAAGCTAAAGACAGAGATGAACTGTTTGAGTTTGGGCAAGATAAAGATTCGGCAATAGAATTTTCACTTGGAAGCTGGAAGCCTCGTGAGGAGGGTGCAAAAAACTATTTCTTACAAGAAGATCCCGAATTTCCTTTAGCAGATCCGTATAGAAAGGAAACTGGTGGTGCTTTATATCAACGCCCAGAAGATTTTGAGGGAGTTTCTGACGAGGATATGGATATGCTCTATGAGATGGAGAAGATCAGACCGAAGTTAGAAAAAGCCTATACAAAAGTCCTGGCAGAAATACAAGCAGTAAAACGGCTTGATGACAAAGACGATCCTCTCACTAAGGAAGATAGAGAAAGAGCACATAAGATTGCTATAAAAGAATTGGTAGATAAGGGGATAATAAAATCCAAGACTGCCAATCTATTTGAAACATTTATAACTGCTGCTGTTCCTCTCGGCACAAAGAAATTTAAAGATGATCCACGAACCGCAGCCGAACTTCAGATCCAAGCGACACCAGCGGAATTGTTTATAACCGAGGGTGCTGGTGCTTTAGCTGGGCTAATCGGAGTTGGTAAACTTACTGGATCGGGAAATGTTTTTAGAAAAACATCTGAATCTATTTTGCAAAGAGGCGGAGGTATAAAAATAGGTAAAACTGCAAAAGAGGGCGTAAAGATAGGTTTATCAACTGAAAAGCTTGGCGGTAGGGCTTTTACAGCGGGTAGGACAGCCCAAGTTGCTACTACTTTTGGAACATTTGAAGCCTTAAATGTTATTGGCGAAAACATCTCACCAGAAGAAAAAGCAAAAGCAATTATTAAAAATGCTACTATTGGTGCTGGTCTTGGTTTAACGGGATCTATAAGTAGTCCCTTTAGGCGAATACCATCAGAAGGTTTATTCGGGTTTGCAGTAGGAATGGTGGAAACTGGAGATCCTAAACAGGCGACAGTAAATGCTCTTGTATTCTCTGCCTTTGGACTGTTAAATCGTAGAGATCTCGAACCCGTAAAAAGAAGATTACTGTATGAACAGTTTGCTGAAAATTACTTGAAACTCTATCGCCCTCAATTATATGATTTAAAAGGCGATGCACGGAAAACCGCCAGAAAAGAACTAATTAAGATATTGAAAGACTATAAACGTCAAATTCCTTATAAAACGACCAAAATGATTGAAAAGGATATAATTGATTTCAATAAGAGGGCTTTTAAAACCGCTTCTAAGATCAATAAAGAAGTAAGAAAGACGATGGAGGCAAGTAAGCGGAGAACAGAAACCGCACAAATTATAGCTAAACAGAGAAAGGCTGCTGTAGAAGTTCCTGTAGATAAGATAAAGAAAATGACAGCAGAAGAACATATCGGGGAACTTAAATCTCTTGGGTATAAGATTGATGATATTGTTGTGATGAACAGGGCTACCAGGGAATCAATTATCCAGAATAATATTCTTCCTGGAGAACCACCGATGGTCAAAGAACCTAAAGATATAGCAGTTCCCAAAGATAAAGATGTCCCTGTAAAAACAAAGGCACTTATAAAAACAAAGCCAATAGATTTAGAGAAGGTTTGGGGAGAAAAGCAGCAAGTAGTAGAAGATCTAAGATCAGAATTAAACCCAAGAGCAGATGAAATTTCCGAGGAGTTGTCTAAACTAAAGGGCGGGAAGAAAGATGTTGTTTTAAAGAGGAAAACTTTAAAGCAAGAACTCAAAGAAATTGAAGAAAAAATTTATGATGCAGAGGGTATTGCAGAAAAAGAGTATCGAGAGCATTTGTCAAAGGTGGAAGCGGAAGTTAAAAAACGATTTAAGGAGGTATATGGAATAACAGATCCATCTGTAATAGAGGAGGGGGTAAGCACAGTTTTAACTGATGCCCTTGAACGCCCTGGAATAGAATGGTCTTGGGAAATGCCAATAAGCAAAATAGCAGATAAATATTTTGATATGTTGGTTCGTGAAAATATTGTAACAAAAGAAGGCGAAAAAGTTAAGGAAGAACTGCCCGTTACTGGCGAACCCCTGGCTAAAAGCTTAGAAGAAAAGTTTGAATACGAAACTGAACCTGTGTCTTACGATAAAGAAACGGGGGAAGCCCTTGACAAAGACGGATATGTTATAGAACGCAAAATTTCAGAAGAAAAGGGCAAGAAGGATTTAGATAATGTTAAAGAAGCCCTTAAAATAGGCGATATTATAACTACAAGCTATAGCACTCTGGAAAAAAGAGTAGAAAGTATTGATATTAATGGTGATAATTCTATATCTGTTGTTACTTCCGATGTAGATGCTAAAAGAACAAAATCGGGAGATCTTCCTAAAAATTTTCAATATGGTTTTATTAACAATGTTGAGGTTCAGGGTGGGCGTATTGTTACAGGTTTTGACCCGACAAGCGATGTCATAGATGAGGTCTTTGTAAAAGGTGAAGATAAAGTTGAGCCGTACACGGAAGCCCAAACAACAGAACAGGCAAAATATAGTTTTTCTGATAAGAAAAAAGACTTAAAAGGTGGTGTTTCTGTAGATGCAGAGGGCTTGGGCACAATAAAAACACACCCAAAGTATGTTACGATAGATGAATCAAAATTCCAGCCCAGAGAAGAATATAACCAGGCTATTATTGACGACATCGCAGAAAACTTTGATCCAGCAAAATGGGATGAACCTATAGTATGGGAAGATCCAAAAACAGATGAATATTATATTGTAAGTGGGCATCACCGCCATTTAGGGGTGTTAAAGGGCGGATTTAGTGCTGCAACATATAAAGTGCTGCCTAAAGGCACATCGCTTGAAGAAGCTATTAATATGTCCGAAGAAGGAAATTTAGCCAGAACCGAGCAGACGGATTTTGAAAATGCTGGTGTTGTAAGGCGTAGGGTAAATAGGGGCGATACGCTTAAAAAGGTACAGGAGGATCTACCTGGCTTAACGAAGGGCAAGGTAACTAAACTATTAAAATTATCTTACTTAGATCCTGGAGGAGAGTTCAAATCTAATTATTACAATATTAACGAGTTTCCAAGAATTGTGTCTATGTCGGAATATGTTGGTGGCCTACGAAAAAAATACGATTGGATGTCTAACACTCACGAGAACGATATATTTAGATATTTGTATGTAGAAAACGGAGTAAGTGGGGATACCGACAAATTTCAGTTAAATCTTAATACCTCTTTGGAACAAGTTAATTCGATGGATGAAAAGCCAGAAAGACTGATACAGCAATTACGCAAAGATGTTTTAGAAGTTCCAGAAAGTGCTCACGATGAATTAAAAGCAGAAATTGCCGATATTGACAGCCATATTGATACAATTACAAGACAGCTTAATGATAACATATCCTTAAAACAGCTTGTGGATGCAAGGGTTAAATCTAAAGGCGAAAGCGAAACAGAGGCATTAAAAGAGGTTAAAAAAGAATTACATAAAGCCCGTAGGGTTGCTATGAAAGAAAAGTTGGATCTAATAGAGAAAACAACCAAAGGAAGTCCAGATCAGGAGGGCTTGTTTGAATCTGACTATAGGGGTGTTCATAGACCAGCCTCAAGAGAGGAGGGGCATAAGAATAGCGGAGATGATCCTACCGATATATACCCAGAAGATGTTTATGGCGAAAATGGTGCAAGGTATTATGGAGATGGGATAGCAAATGATAATGTTACTATTGCTATAATGCGTAGTATGAGAGGAAATCCAGATAAGGTAGTAAAAATATATAGAGCCGTACCAAAAGATGTTGAAGAAATAAATCCCGGTGATTGGGTAACAATTAATAAGGAGTATGCTAAATATCACGGATATAGACATATTGGAGATGACTATAAAATTATTGCGAAAGAAGTAAAAGCAAGTGAGATATTTACGGGAGGAGAATCAATCCACGAGTGGGGATATGATCCAGAAATTTCAGAATGGGAAACAAACTTCAAGAAATGGTTTAAAGAATCTAAAGTAATTGATGATAATGGCGATCCTTTGGTGGTATATCACGGGACAGATAAGAACTTCACAAGATTTAGTTTAGATCCGAAGGACACAGATCCTATGGGTACTGGAGAAGCCTGGGGAGTTGAGCCATTTGGTTTTCATTTTGGATCACCCGAAGCTGCAAACTCTCGAATTAGGGATATGGCTACTACAGTTTGGGGATCAGGTGAGGTAACTCAAAATTTAGATAATATGCAAATATACCCTGTTTATATAAGCATACAAAATCCAATTAGATTGCCAGATTTAGGTCGCTGGGATGATCCTTATCAAGTTGGTATGGCATTAGAAAAACATCATCCAAAAGAGTTTAAAGGATTAGAAGAAAAGCTATTAGAGGAAGAACTTAAAGATGATGATTGGGATTTAGGGGCAAGGCAACGAAGTTTGGTTTTAGGAGAAATAAAATCTAAAGGGTACGATGGTGTTGTCTATTCAAATCAGTATGAAGGTGTCGCAATAGAAGATAGACCAAAGTTTGGTAGAGCCAAAGAGGATTTAAGCATCACAGGGAACGATTCATATATAGCCTTTGAACCAACCCAGATAAAATCAATATATAATAAGGGTGCTTTTAATCCAAAAGATCCACAGATATTGGCTGAACCGCAAACCGATATATTCGGTGGAGAAAAAGAGGTGTTTAATCTTAGGGATATTCACCAGCTTGAACAGGATGAAATTCTTTTAGAGATTCACCAGATAAAGAATGAGAGGAAATATTTAGAGGATCAGAAAAACTCTGAAGTTATTAGTGCGATAGATTATAACAAGTATTTAAAAGATTTGCAGAAGCGTAGAGCCGATGTAAATAAACGCCAGGAAAAACTTGACGATTTAATAGCTAAAGATCACAGTAAGCAACAAGGCTTATTTGAGAAAGTACGGGCATTTCACGGATCGCCTCACACTTTCGATCAATTCAAATTAGAGGCAATAGGAACGGGAGAGGGAGTTCAAGCCTACGGATGGGGATTATATTTTACAGATAGCAAAGAAATAGGTAATCATTATGCCAAATTAGGGAAAGAGAGTGCTAATCTCGTAGTTAAAGAGTGGACACTTAATGGTATAAACATAATCAGTCCTGAAAACAACAAATATGACGATCAGCCTGTACCTATTGACTACAACCCTCACATTCTTGAGAAAAAACTTAATATATCTTACGAGGATGCGGTTACAACTGGCGTAATTATTGAAAATTTGATATTAAATGAGTGGGAATATAAAAGGGAACTTGTTGATTCTGGCGATATGGACAAAGTAAGAAGTATGATAGAAGAACGCCTACAACAATCAATAGATAACAAAAGAGATCAGATAAAAGAACTCTCTAAGGGAGATACAAGCAAAGCAGACCTCGGGGATTACATATATGATACTGGTGCAGATTTATATTGGTATATATCCAAGGCAGATGAAACTGTAGATGACAGGTATATAAAAGGACATTTGAGGGCTATACAAGTAATACAAAAATTCATTGATGACCTACCAAATTTAAAACTTACTATGGATAGTGTTCCAACGGCTAATCTATATGAAGTGGAAATTAATTCACCTGAAAAATTAAATTGGATGGAATGGGATGTTCCTTTGACCTTTGAGCAGAGAGATGCTATTTGGGAGGGGATAAATAAACATAAATCAGATCTTAAACCCAAAGTTTCACGAGAGAAGATTCATAGGCAAGTTGCGAGGGTTTATGATAAAGAAGGTTGGGATCTAAAAGAGTGGGAAGATGCTTTAGGCTTATCAGAAGAATATCCTGATTTAGACATAACAGGCAGACAAGTATATGAATTATTAACCTATGAGATGCCCGTAGAGAGAAGTGAGATGGAGAAGGCTGCTTCAATGTGGCTAAAGAAAATCGGTATAGATGGCGTAAAGTTTAAAGCAATAGGTGGAACAGGCGGGAAAAAGGGAGATCTACACAATTACGTTGTATTTGATGAATCCCAGGTTAAAATAGTTAATAGCAAAATGTTTGAACCATCCGCAAAGTATGAGGACTTAAAAAATGAAAGACAAGTCGCATTTGGAACGGAAACTGAAGCAAATAGGGAGATTACTATCGCTGGAAATATCGCCCAGAGGTTTTCCGAGGGGGCTACACGAGTGTATAGAGCCGAGCCCTCACAATCTTCACCGAGCCAAACCCTCAAAGAAACAGGACACCTCGAAATAAAGGGGCAAACTATCGCATCTTCAAAAGATGCTGCTGAACTTTTATCTATATTCCGAAACCCCAGAGTAGAAATTTTACATTCCGTTTTAGTGGGGGCTGATAAGAAGGTATTAGCACATAACGCAGTATCAAGCGGAAGTGGTTATTATGTAGATGCACAAGACAAGAATATGGCTTCTATTGTACTACGGGCAAAGCGTGTGGGTGCTAAAAAGTTATATTTTGCCCATAATCATCCATCTGGAGATCCAACGCCATCAAAGGGCGATATGGATGCAGTACAAAGATTGCAAAAAATAAAAGATAAGCTTTACCCAGAATTAGAGATTTCAAGCATTGTTATTGACCATACAGAGTTCGCAGAGATTACACAGGGTGTTGAACTTATATCGTACAAAAAAACGCCTTATAGTGCTAAAAGGCTACATAATAGAATTAGTGTTAGAAGCAACCAGGACATTGTAAATACCTTTCATAATGCGGTAGGCACAGACCTTGCTAAAGCAGAAAAGTTAAATATTATGATTTTAGATCCGCAGTATAGGGTAATTGCTATGGAATTTGCGAATAAGCAAGAAGATCTTTCTTTTTTAAGCCAATTTATTATAGATAAAACAAGAGAACACAAGGGTAGGTTTGTTATTGTTGCTGGTAAAAAATTAAATCTTGATGAAACGGAATATGTCCCAAATATGGTTCAAGATGTTTTATCAATAGAGGATGATGGGGTTGTTAGTCTTATGGATATTGGTAAGCTAAAACAAACTTCTCATTACTATAAAGGTGGATCTGGTAAGCTTATCCCAAAGATATATAGGGTTGATAAAGGGATTGATCCTTCAAAAGCCTTGTTTGAAAGTGCAAAAACACCTCGTAAAAAAGCCCTCGCAAGAGCACATATTTTAGAGAATGAACTTGGTCTATCAATAGGTGAGAAAATCACGCTTAAAAAGGCTATTACGGGCTTTAAATCACTTGGTAAGGCAGATGACCAATCTATCAAAGCCTATATAAACCATTTAGTTAAAATGAAAACGGGGAAAGATCCTATCCCACCCCCTAAGAGGTATGATAAATCTATTTTAGACCTGGAGAAAGACAGAGAAAACACAGATATAAACCAGGAAAGCAGAATAAAGAAGTTCTTTCTTGATAGAGGCGAAACTATTGAAATGATGAATACTTATGTTATCAAATCAATGGACAGGGCATTAAATAAGGACTTTGGAGAGGGAGGTAAAGAGTTACGCAAATTACTTCGTGAAGCTGAATTAGATGTTGATGTATGGGTTAAACCGCAAGAGGCAAAATTTGAAGAATTAATAGCAAAAATACCATCATCGGATCTGCCCGTACTTAAGCAGATCATTGAATCTGGCGGTGTCGAAGGAATGTCGGATGCTACTAAGACCTTTGTAGAATGGTGGAATGGTATGACTAACGATATTTATGCAAAGGGTAAAAAATACATAAATCCAAAATTAAAATATGTAGATAACTATTTTCCTTTAGTCTTACAGGAAGATTTCTACAATACAATGAGCCCGAAGCATAAAATGTGGGATGAAGTTGTTGAGCACGTTAGAGTAGTTCTTGAGGAAAGGATGGCTACTGGCCAACAAACAATCTACAAAGAAGTAACAACTGAACAGGCGGAAGCGTATGTAGTAGAATTTCTTGAACATTATAAAAGCAAAGGAACAAGAACTCATTTTTTACAACAGGTATTTGATCCACCAGGAGAATACAGACACTCGTATCCTATTGAAATGCACAGAGATAGAGTATTCCCAGAATGGGCTTATGAGAATGATGTCGGAAATGTTATACACAGTTATATAGATAAATCATATACTTCAATCGCCTATGCAAAACATTTAGAAAAAGTAGATGAAGAATACAACTATCAAAAAGTACAAGAATTAACCGATCAAATTCGGATTGAGGGATATGACCATAGACTCGCTGGGGATATGGTAGCCTGGGTTATGAAGTTGAAAACCCTTGAAAGAACAAAAGAAAGGTTCGTTAGAGGGGCAAAAACATTAACTTCATTTTTACTTTCTGTTAAAACTACTGTTAAAAATGTAGGGGATATTCAAAAAGGAATAGCCTGGACAAATTTAAACTCTATGTTTAAATCAATATTAATGAGTTATTTTTCCAGAAACAGGGGACACGCACAACTTGGTAAGGACATTATTGGATCTCGGCACGTCTTTACGCAATCACTACAAAGAGTAGGGCTGGGCGGTGCTTTCTTATCAAGGTGGTACACAAGAATAATTGGCTTCCAGGGATCAGAACGATTCGTAAGAAAACAAAACGGATTAGCTTCCATTATTTATGCACGAAGTTTATTGAGAAGATGGAATCCAGAATCAAATACCAGGAGGCAAAGATATATTACCAGGACTTTAAAAAGGCTGACTCAATACGATCTTCCAACCCTTAAGAAAATAAAGGCAAAAGGAAATTTTAATAGAGAAGAAGAACTTAGAATTGGCGACATTGGGATTAATGAAACACAGCCTACCTCTACCTTAGATAGACCGATTGGGTGGGAAGCAAGTGCTTTTGTATCTACCGCAACAATTTTTAGATCTTTTGGTCATAAGGGATTAAGGTTTATAAAAGACTATATATTCAAAGAAATAACTAATCACGGAAATTTTAATCCGATGATAAGATTTATACTTTCAAGATTGGCTTTAGGATATACCCTGGAAGAAGTAACAAATTGGCTTTATGCTGTTTCGCCAGAAGAAGAAGAAGAATTTGCGGAAAAATTATTGGAAGTAATGAAAAGCACAGGCGAACTTGGGCTTATACCTGATATTGTATTTGCCGTAGAGCACTCTGGATGGGCAAGTCCAACAATTTCACTCTTGTTTGGTGCATTTTTCTCATCTGTCTATGCTTTTACAAGGGCATCTTTTATTGGCTTAAGTAGGCTAAAGGAGGGAGAGGCTGATCCTGGTAGAGAATTGAGGAAAGAAATTAGTAGTAGAACTTTGAAAAAAATTCCTGTGGTCGGAAAAACGGCTCACGAGGAGTTCGTGGGCGATCCCCCAAGAAGGAGAAGAAAGAGAAAAGCGACAAGGTAGCTTGGATTTTTTAACATAAATAGCGAAATTTAGACTAATATATTAATATTAAAAGGATAACTTGGAACAAGCCCTGGAAACCTTCAAATCGGAGGTTAGCGGGGCTTTTTTATTATGGCAAACATACCAATTAGATTAAAAAACCTTGAAATGGACAAGGCAATCCGCTTTGTTGAGCAAGAAATTGAACGGGTAGAGAACGGCATAGTTGCAGCAGCGGTAATGACGGGGGCAACGGCGATGGGCAACGGATCGGCTGGATATGTTACACAGCCAAAAGCGGGTGAAGAAGGGTACTTTTTAAGAGGAGATGGAACTTGGCAAAACATAGGGGCAAGTACATCAAATTATTATTTAGATGGAATCTCAAAAACAGATAATACGCTAACATTCTCTGTGAACGGGGCTTCAAATCCAACATATACCTTTGGATCTAATGCTTTTAATTCAACTACTATCCCCACAAATAACAATCAATTAACTAATGGGGCTGGTTTTATAACAGGAAATCAAACCATAACTCTTAGCAACGATCTTTCTGGTAGCGGAACTACATCAATTTCAGCGACAATACAAGATGATGCTGTAACTTATGCTAAAATGCAGAATGTTTCTGCGACAGATAGGGTTTTAGGTAGGAATAGTTCTGGGGCTGGTGTTGTAGAAGAAATAACCCCAACTCAATTAGCTGCCATTGTTTCGGAAGCGGATTCTGCTTCAGATGATCCAGATATGTTTCTTGCTGGAACTGGTGTTTTTAGAGAGCCAAGCTTTGCGGTAGGTATGCACGGGATTAGCGATACTGCATTTGTAAGCCTACAAGATGGGCAATTTTTAAGATATACTTACATATCCGAAGGGAATGCTGGGAATCTTTGGAAAAATGTGGATCTTGTTGCTGGGGATATACCAAGTTTAGCTACAAGTAAAATTACAAGCGGTACATTTGCAGATGCTCTAATAGCCGAGTCAAACGTAACCCAACATCAAGCTGCATTATCAATTACTAAATCGCAAGTATCAGATTTTGGTACTTATGATAATTATAGTAGTTGGACAGTTGGAACAAACGAAGGATCTAACCAAACAATGACAGTTGGTTCAGCCGAAACAGTAACATTTCAGGCTGGTACAGGGGCGAGTTTATCTCACGGGAATACAGGAAGTGCATTTACAATACAATATGCCCTTGACTTAGGAAGTGCATATTTAAGCAATTTTGGTGATGTTAAATCTGGAAATACTACTTTAGGAACTTCAGCTTCTAATGAAGGTAAATTTTTAGTAGTAACTGACCAAGGTTCAAGTACCTATTATTGGGATGCGAGAGTAATTGCTGCAAGTGATTTACCATCTGCATCTACTTCTGCAAGTGGAATAGTTGAATTAGCAACTACGGCAGAAACCACCACAGGAACGGATACCGCAAGAGCCGTTACCCCAGATGGGCTAAAAGATGGTTATCAAGGCAGCTCAAATATAACTACTGTTGGAACGCTTACGGGACTCACAGTAAGCACCGAACATAGTTATTTTCAAAATACAGGTGGAAACTGTAATGTATTTATAAAATCTTCTAATAGCGGTAACGCAAGACTTTACTTAGGAGATGTAGCTGATGCTGGTGCTGGATTTATAGATTATGACAATGGTACTAATATGACCATTGGGACTGAGGGGGCTGTTGCATTAACTATTGATGGTTCGCAAAATGCGACATTTAAGTCTGGATCAACCCTCACTTTAGATAATGTTAAAATTATAGCTGATACAAGTTCGGATGGTACGGCTACTTCTGGAGTAGGATCTGCTGGGGATGTATTGACAACCAATGGAACAACCAGGGTGTACTGGACAGCCGTTTCTGGATTAGCGAGTTTTGCAGTAAGTGTGTGGGATCACGATGATACTGGAGTCGAGAACGCAAAAAATCTTATTGGCAAATATATGAGGTTTGCAGAAGGAAATTCTTATATTGATATAAACTTTACTGGCGGAGATGGGGGATCTGATGATCCTTGGGTTCTAACCTCTACTATAAAAACAGATGTAGATTGGACTTTTACAGAAGATATAAATCTTTCAGTTGGTAAACTTGTAAATTTTGGAGATACAAGTGGCACTACAGACAGAATGCTTATTCGTAAAAATGATGATAGTAGTGGTGAAATCAATGTGCTTGATGCGAGAAGTTTGATTTTAAGAACTGATGATACAACTAAATTTGAAATTGTAGGCAGTTCTAATTATATACATATGGCTGGTGGATCTGATGTAAGGCTAACGCTTGGGAGTCAAGGTACTGCTGGGACAAATGATTCTAATTGGGTAAGAGGAAATGGTACATCTTTAAGTTTTAATTCTGCAAGTGGGAATTATGCGTGGGAAATAGGTGGGGCGACTAAAATGACATTAGGTTCTGATTTAAGTATATGGGGAGATTTTTTCCTTGAAGATTCAGGTCAGACAAAATGGGGCATTGATAACAATGGTGGTGCATTTAGAATCTATAGGTCTGGAACGGGTTCTGCGATTGATATAAGCACTTCGTTGAATACAACCTTTTATGGAGATGCGTATGTATCTGGCTCTGGGAGTCCAAGTTTTAGAGTTACTGATACAACAAATACTGTTACTGGTAAGTTCCAATCTGATAATAGTGTTTCTAAAATTGGAACACATACAAATCATTCTTTTCAAGTATTTTCTAATAATACTACTGCTATAACCATCGGGACTGACCAATCAGCGACTTTTGCTGGAACTATATCAACTGCATCACACGGGACTTCTGCGAATTGGAACTCGGCTTATAATGGTGGTAGTACAAGATATTCATTACCCAGTTCAGTAATCCACGAAAGTGAATTATCAAATGCTACAGATTCATCAAGTACTACAGTTGCAGCTAATGTAGCTGGAGTTAAGGCAGCTTACGATAGGGCTTGGGCTGAAACAGACCATAATCACGATTCTTCATACTCTGCCACAAATCATAATCATAATTCTACATACTTAGCATTAAGCGGTGGAACAGTAACAGGAAATTCAACATTTGCCAATATTGGACTTGCGGGTACGGCAGCAAGTGCGTCAATGGCTCTAACTGTTGAATATTCTACTACTAATTATATTATGAAAATTCAAAATGACCACGCATCAGATGGACACGGAGTATTGATTAGGGCTGGCGATGATGGGAATACTGAGTCATTTCACGTTCAGACATATAATAATTCAAGTCTTTTCAAAGTTACAGGAGATGGAACTGTTACTATAAAAGATAATTTAATCTTAGCAGCAACAAAGGGCTTATATTTTGACGGAGGAAGTCATACCTATATTAAAGAAGGTAGTGGAGATACATTAAATTTCTACACAGGTGGTAATAATGTATTTACTGTAAATGACCATCTAAATTTTACAGGTAATCTTCTT
>VTLG01016306.1_pt1 | contig 39277 bp, 49 predicted proteins | sample 4694571 | NCBI WGS metagenome assembly VTLG01 (sample SAMN12604809, study PRJNA352737) | marine metagenome | biome: ENVO:00000447; feature: ENVO:00000209|ENVO:00000569|ENVO:01000036; material: ENVO:00002151; isolation source: viral sequences binned using virsorter ... | reverse complement strand
AAGAATGATAAATGAAATAATCGCTTATGAAAGTGGAGAACTAAACGATACAAAAACACTAGAACTCTTTAGCGAATTAGTAAAGAATGGTCAAGCATGGTCTTTACAAGGTCACTATGGGAGAACTGCTACTGCACTTATTGAAGGTGGATTCTTAACAAGAGCAGGAGAAATAACAAATCATTTAATTGAATTACAAGAGGAGGAAGAATGAAACTTCAAGAAGTTTGGGAAGAACTAGATAAACTAGAAGATAAAGGTGTCAATGTTAGGTTATCAAAAGACTTTGGCGACAGTTTATTAATTAGTTTATCTAATTGGGAAGAGGAATAATGAATTGTGATTGTGATTGTTGCAAAAGTAATGGAACTTGTTGTTCAAAAGAAAGAGAGGGATAATGACAACTATAACATTAACTTATGAGGAAACTTATGATTGTGATTACTGCACCTGGTATTGGGAGGATACAGACAAGATACAACTAAAAACTCCTTGCGAAGACCATTGGAAAGGAAGTAATGAAAGTTAATTATTACTATACATCTGAAGACTTTGCAAACCTTAAACACTATGAAAAACATAGAGGAAAGTTAGAGGAGGAAGAATAATGATAGAAACTTGGAGAGATTTTTTTGTGGTCATATCATTAGTAGCAGTCTTGTTTACTGTAACTAGGCTTATGTATGTCTTTATTCATTTAAGAGTTGGTAGAGTTGATACATTAGACTGGGTAGAGAGATTACAAAGAGGAGAAGAGTTACATTCAGGTAACTTGTTTGAACAAAGAGAGGAATAATGCCAAGATTTAGTGATGAAGTATTAGATGAACTAACAGAAATGTTAGAGGAGGAGGAATAATGTATAAGTATAAAGTTTATATTGCAGGGGATATGACAGTTTTAGCTGATGATGTAGATAAAGCAGTAAAGATTGTTGAAGAACAAGTAAAAGTCATACCAAAACAATTTAATATAGATGTATTTGAAGCTGAGGAGGAGGAAGAATGAGTAAAGTAACATGGATAAGGTTTAACAACAGCGATTATAAAAAGGATAGAGGATTAGTTAAACGATTATTCAAAGAGCAAAGGATTATAAACGAAATGGAAAAACAATTTGAGGAGGAGAACTAATGCATTGGATTGCACTTATTTTATGGACAGCATTTTTTATGATGGTTATATATCAAGTAAAGGAATTGGCAAGTGCCTTGTTTGTGCATTGGCAAGGCACTTACCCTCCTAAGAAAGAGAGGAATAATGTATAAGTTTAGAGTAGAAGCAACACAAACTATGACTATATGGGAAGATACAGTTGAAGCTAATAGTAAAGAGGAAGCAATTAGCAAAGCACATTCAATTAACTATAAAGATGGCTTAATGATGAAGTATATGGACAACTTAGAGGCAAATTGTATTTCATTCTATGCAGAGGAAGAGGAATAATGTTATTAAATCCAAAAGAGGAAACAGAACATTTAGATTACGCTTGTAACCAAATGTTTGGACATACAGATTGGGAATATGTAGAGGACACTAACAAGCACATTATTATTAAATTTAACATAGAAGATACAAGAGAGGAATAATGACTTGGTATATAGATAAACCACGCTACTTATCAGATGAAATAAAAGAACTTTCTGAAAAAATCTTTAAGCTGAAGATTAGAGTGGATAAAAATACTAAAGAGATTTATAGACTCAAAGAAGAGTTGGACTTTAAAGTACACAAATATAACATGGATATTGGAGACCCCTTAATATAATGATAAACGAATGTTGTCATATAATTATATGATGTCTATACTTGTTGTTAGATATACATAGGGAGAGCTATGGATTATATAGTCAAGGCTATTGCTATAAGTGGTGGTAATGAATTGACATGGATATTCAGTTTGAGGAAAGACGCTGAAAGAAAGATTCAAGAACTGAAAGACCATAGAAGTGTAACAAATAACTTTGTTATTACTTTTACAGTAAAAGAATTGGAAAAAGTATAAGTTAAAAGGATATAATAAGGAGGAAAAAATTGTCATACGACAAGGCTAATATCTTCAATCAAGAGAAAGATTTGAAGAAGTGGGCTATTAAATTGGCTAATGAACTAGGAGGGCAAAGGGTTGAGAAGACACCTATGCTAACACCTTATAGAATAGATAAGGTAAAGAAGTTAATAGACCAATTTGTTATAGACCATAACGAAAATATGGTAAGTGTGTTAAAAAAAGAACAGGAGGAGGAATGACACTATATCAAAAAATAGGAGATGTTGAATACATAAACAGCATTAAAGCTGATGTAACAACTATAAAAGAAACAGAGTTTGAGGATAGTTTGAATACAATCCAAAGACAAGTAAAGAGTAAGAGAACAGAACTAGATGGCTTACTTTCACAAAGAGCAAGTCTGATAGCACATGCGTTAGAAAATAAATTAATGAGTGCTATCTCACTAGGCAACAGACTAGGCATGACGCGACAAAGGGTTTATGTAATAGCAGGTTCAATTAAGGAGGAAGAATAATATGGCTAAATTTAGTTTAGAAGATTACGAATTAGTTAAGGATAGACTAAAGAGATTTTGGAAAGACTATCCAAATGGAAGAGTACATACCGAAGTCGTTGGACAAAGTGATGATGGAACTATGGTGATAGTAAGAGCTGAGATATACAAAGACTATGGTGATACTGAGCCTGTTACCACAGGATTAGCACAAGAAACACAAGGCGTAGGTGGATTTGCTACTGATGTATCGTGGTTAGAAGTCGCTGAAACCTCTGCGTTGGGAAGAGCATTGGCTAATTGGAAATATCAAGGTGATAATAAGCCACGACCAAGTAGAGAAGAAATGATAAAAGCACAGGGTAGTGATGTAAAGGAAACTAAGGTAGAGAAAAAACCTGCTACTAAGGAAGAGGCTACTGCACTAAATGACTCGGCTAGTAAGTTTGCTGAAGACATTGGTGCTGAATATACTGTTGCAGACCAACTCAATGTTCTCTTAGAAGAGATGATACCAGATGGAAGAAGTCGTAACGCAACGAAGAAGAGAGTGCATACACAAGCAGTAGATAAAGGTTACCCTGCTGATGTAGAAGAGTGGAACGAAAAACAAATGGATTCATTCTTAAGTATGATAGAAGAAGACATGGACTCTCCTATTGTTTCTGAAAAGGAGATAGTAGCTGATACCTTTGGTGATGTTAAGGATAGAAGTATTGAACTTCAAGTATGCCCAGAGTGTAACAAGGTAGGGAACATAGAGGATAACAGGGGTAAGAAAGCTTCTGATGATAGGTTCAAAAACATACCAGATTTTGCTTGTAGCACATACCAGAAAGATGGTTGTGGTAAGGGTTGGTGGATAGGTAATGAAGACTTACCGAGTGAATGGATTTAGAACCTTTAGGCGAAGGTATATCTGTTAAACGACTTAAAGATAAACTAAAAAAAAGATTCCCTAATTACAACTTTGACATACCTGCTGAACCTGATACTAGATGTAAGGTTAATGGTTTATGCCCAAAGGGGAAATTAAAGTACCTTGATAATGAGGGTAATGTTTATTGTGGGTTTAGGTTTAAGCAAGTAGATGAAGACAATATATATCATTGGTGGTACGCAACTTGTAACGCACTACTTGAAAAACATAAGCCAAAAAATACACAGGAGGAGATGCCATTTTAAATTATGGTAGAGGATAAGGATATAGATAAGGTAGGGAGAACTGTTGCACTAAGGTTACAACAACTGATGGCTATTGTAGAGTTTAAGTACAACAGACATGAACCATGTATTGTTTGTGGGCATAAGTATTCCAAGCACGAAGATGGATTACCTTGTATATCTGATGATGAAAGGAAGGTGATAAGAGATGGACGCAAAAAATAAATACACCGACTCTTATGCAGAAAGAAATAGTGGACCTGATATGGCTGATGAATTAATGCTTAAACATTTAGATAGCAATGGATTCAAAGAGAACATAGATTACCTTAGAACAGGCACAGACCCAAAGACCAACAAGCTAGATTTATTTTGGTTTGCTACGAAGATACTTCTGCTACCTGACTATATACTTGTAACGAAAGGATTTATTTTTTTTATAGAAGTTAAAGGAACTAAAAGATTAAAAGAATCAGACTACTTTAAAATACAAGAGATGGCTTATAAGGGCAAAAGATATAAACAAGTAAAGGTAGGACTTATGTTCTTCACGAACCCAAAGTCTGAACCTGTGTGGCTAGACCATAAGAAATTAAAAGACATGTGGTTTGATGATACGATACCTATTCAATACTATCCAGAAAAAGATTTCGAGGGCAACCTCAAGGCATATAAGATACTACCTATCTAAAGTAGCATATAGTTATTCCATCCCTTGTCAGATATTGTGAAGGTAAGGACTCCTGGATGAGACCAGAGACCTGTCCTTTCGGTAAAGTCAATACTCTTATCTAAACTTCCTGCTTGAAACCATGTTCTATCTCCTTGTTGTTTCATTCTTGCGTGATGATAATGAGCTGTAATTAAAATGTTAGAGTTCATTGCAGGAAGGAAACCATACATCTGTCCTTTCCACCAATTCTCTATCTTAGTTTCAGGATTACCCCCTGAGCCACCTGCCATGTGGCCATGGGTCCAGGAGACAGACTTATTTTTTATCTCCATTGTCTGATGAAAGCCTTCTGGTATTTCTACTTTTACTTTTCCATACCTTTCTTTATTAGCTGACATAATCTCTTCACATATTTGCAAGTGCATAGTATCAGAGTTATCTAACCTGCTTGTTAATACACCACCTTTAGAATTACGAGTTAGCTCACCATGGTTACCAGGGCAACCTGCCAAAATTAACTTAGGTGCATGAGGTAGGAAAGTGTCTATGGTTTTCATTATCATAGCTCTTGCTAAAGCGAACTGTTCAATGAGTGACAGCTCGACATTGTGTGGTTGGCTGTCGAAAAAATTCATACTGCAATTTTCTGTAAGGTCACCTAATCCAATAATATATATCTCATCTACATTGACACCTAGTTTTCTTAGTTGTTTGATTCTATTCACACCATCCTGGAGTGCCATGTCGTACCTAGCTATAGTATTCTCAACTCCATAATCACGCTTACCGAGTTGCCAGTCAGACATAAACCACATGAATGCTGTGTCTCCCTCAATAAATGCTTTCTTTACAGGAGGTTTCTTAGCAGCTCGTTTGAATAGTTGATTAAAATATTTATCATGCCCTGGGCTTTTCTTTTTAACTAGGCCCTTAAATGCAAAGAAGGTTTCCATTCTTCCACCCTTCAACTGAACATTCCAAGAGGAAGTTCTAACTGTACCTTCTATCTCATAGTGGTCTTTGTCATAACCCCATTGAAGAAGTATTTCATCAAACTTGTTATTGTAATTAGGGTCTGTTCCAACATGAGTTATCTCACCTTGTCCAGTCTGGTCATTAATTTCAACCCCTGGTTTCCATCCTGATTTGTAGAAGTTGTTACCCCACTCTTCAGGTATTGTCATCTTATTTTTTTTATTAGGCATTAATGCCTCCCATCCCTGTTATTTATAAGATTATGTTACTGTTTTTTTGTGACAGTTTTACTTACTAATTTGTTTTTTGGCGTAAGCCTTTACCACTGCAAGAGCTGCTGCTCCTCCAGAAAGTAATGCAAGTTGAACTACTTCTGCGTCAATCCCTACCAGTGGTGCGATTGTTAAGGAAGCAATAAACGCCTCCAAAAATGTCCATACTACACGCTCTAACATGTCTTTGAGTTCTTCACTCATTCCATACTCCCATGCTTCTGACCAAGGAGTCCACGCCACATCCCTCTTGAATGTCCCATTAGTTCTTCTATTTCGTTTAACTTTTATTAACATTAACTTAAATACCTCCACCTTGATATATTAGGCTTTGTTTTTACTAAGTTTATTTTACTATACTCTATCGTAACTTTCTCTTTATTTAATAAAGCATCTCGTACTTTAGGGTACATTTTCTTATATGCATTCTTAGAACTACCAATAAATCCATTAAAGTTAACATCTAAATCCTGCTGAGTGTCTCCAACTATCCCACAACCTGAGGTATGCTCGTCAGTATTACCCTGATGCAGTAAGATATACTTAAATCCAGGTACATTCTGTACATGAAGCATACCTTTGTGAAATTCTTCACCATATCTTGCTAAGTATTTACCATGAAATCCACCTACATCTCTAAATTTAATCTCGTATGTACCTTCAGGCACACAAGTTTCGTGCATCACTTTAACATCTCTGTATTCATCTTCTAATGTATAACACTCAAAGACTCCATCAATAAATAGCAACCCATTTGTTGCATCTTTACCAAACTGCGTTCTTACTACTTGTAATTTCATATTAAAAAGGTTTCTCTGGAGTCTTAAGTTTCCTTAAGCGATATAATCTATATCTTACTTTTATATTGTGCCTAAATTTACTTACCATTTAGTTCCTCTAATAGTTCTGCTCTCTTATTATCTACTTGTCTTTGGATTGTATTCAAACTATCTTCAAACTCTGTTTCTTGTAGGACCATATTTAGTTTCAACAGAGAACTAGCAGAGGGTTTGAAGTCTCCACCGATTAAACGATATATTGTTGCAGGTCTTACATCAGACAGTATTGATAGGCTATAAACCCCACCAACAGAATCCGATAACTCTTTGATATCTTGTGCCGACATCATATAAATTTGTTCCATTATTTATCCTCCAATTCTAGTTCTTCATCTAAGTCATCTAATAATACTTCATCAAAGAACATTATTCTTCCTCCCCTTTAGATGGTGTTTTTATAGGTGGTACTTGCGAACCTGGTATTGGTTCTTTCTCTTTTTTATTTAGCTCTAAATACATAGGTTTCTTAACAGATATTGCTGTAACTAAAAGTACATTCTTATCATCCCAGGATAAAGTTTGTAAGGAAAATATTTCATCCCCTTCTTTATCTTTTCGTGATAGTAACTCTGTTAATATAGTAAATGTAGAAGCTTCCGATACTGATAAATCACTCATATTTTATTCCTCCAGTAATGTCTTTAATACTTTACCCAGTACTAATCCTATTATAATATAAATTATAAGTTGCAATATGTTTTCCATAAACTATTCCTCCTCTATACATTTAGGACACAAAAAACTTTTATCATGGTCTTTCCAAAAAGGTGAAAGACATTCATCACAATAAGCAGTTAAAACATCTGTCATTTTATCTTTTACCACCATGATATGCAACAGCATGACCACGATTTATCATTTCTTGATTTATATTTGAAGAATCTATATAAAAATCTCCAAGAATCCTTCCATATTTTCCTTTTCCATGTGATTGAAGCTCAACATCATTATCAAATAGTCTATCTATTAACCATTCTTTAGCTGCTATTCCTCTTTGCTTTTCTTCTAAATCTCTAGTCCTAGATTCTGGTGCATTAATACCTGCCATACGAATACGACACTTATGCCATACATCAAAACCTAAGTCAATACGAACATCTACTGTATCTCCATCAACTACTCTTAATACTTCAACATAATAATAATATTTCATTATTCTCCTGGTTCAATCATTATACATTCTCCAGGACATTCCTCTGCTGATTCAATAACATCTTGTAATAATCCTTCAGGGATTGTAGCAATACCTTTAGCACCTTCTTTGTTACCCTCTGAGTCTGCATAAATGTGGTCTCCATCTTTAACATAAAACAATCCATCATCCATTCCAACAAATACATCTGGTGCTATCTCCTCGCAGATACCATCTCCTGTGCAAATGTGTTGGTCTATCCAAACTTTCATCTACTTGCAGATTGTTTTTGTTTAGGTTCTTTCTTTTCTTGTCTAAGCCCTATAGTAATAAGCCATAGTGTAATTGAACCTAGTATAGCGATACCTACTATGTCTTTAGCAGTTCCAGTTAAAGTTAGCCAGGCAATGAAGAAGCCCAAGAGTGTAAATGTTTGTGCTATTGTTTCTTTTATTGCTTCTATAAACCACCTGGCAAATGCTTTAACTGCCCTAGGTATATTCACTACTATGTGATATGGAAGAGCGAGTATATTAACTATTAAATCTATAAACTTTTTAATCATCTTATTTTCCTAATAGGTATTATACTCCCTGCTGATATGATTTGCGAGACTATGATAATTGGAACTACAACTTCTTTTGCTTTATCTCTTTGGTCTTGAGTTAAGTCATCACCAATTTCTGTAATATTACCTACATCAGAAAAATCAATATCAGTAAGTTCTTCTATTGGATTTTCCATGAAGGCTTCCAGTTGTACCTCTGATACTGCATCAGCAAATGTATATTCTTGAGATGAATCACCTGCGTTCTCTACTGCTCTTTCAACAAACTCTTCTACAGCTTGTGCTACTCCCTCATCTTCTGATGCTAATTCAGCTACAATTTCTACATCTTCCTTTTCTACACCAAGAACTTCAGCTACAACTTCTACTTGTGCCTCAGTAAGTTCCTCAACATTCTGAACAGCTTCCTCAACTATCTGTGATACAACCTCAATTACTTCTTCAGATACTTCAGCAAGATTCTCAACGCCTATGTCATTAACTTCTTCAATGACCTCTACTAATTCTTCATTCTCTAACTCATCAACTTCTACATCTGCAACTTCCTCAATAACTTCTTCTAACTCTTCTACCTCTACTGCTAATTCTTCTTCAGTAAGCTCTGGTTCTTCCTCATTTGTAAAGATTTCTATGATACCTGTAACAACTTCCTCTACTGTAACTTCTATCTCAACTACTTCTGTAGCAGTTTCAGGGATAGTTGTAGTCGTTGTAGTAGTCGTTGTTGTGGTAGTAGTTGTAGTTGTGGTAACAGGAGTTATCGCAATTAGTACATCTTCAACATCAACCTCTTTTATTTCTATAACTTCTTCCTCTACTTGTTCTGCTAACTCCTCTAGCTCCTCAATATTTTCTTCTATTTCCTGTATAGCTTCAACAAGTTCTTCTAGTTCTTCTTCCTCTAATTCAACTTCTAACTCAAGTGATTGTTTCAATGATTCTTCTAGTTCAGCTTTAATCCTAGCTTCTTCTTCAGCATCTTCTCTAACTAATCTCTCATCATCAGTTTCATAGTATCCAGTTTCAGCAAAGTTTCTATCTAGCATCTCCTGATATTCTTTAGCTTCTCTATCAGCTCTCTCTACATTGGTTTCGTAATACCCAGTTTCTAATTCATTAGCTTCAGATTCAGCAGCTATGCGTTCTTCTTCAGCAATCCTTTCAGCTTCTATTCGTTCTGCTTCTATGCGTTCAGCTTCTAGCCGAGCTTCAGCTTCTGCTGCTTCTCTATCTCTGCGTTCAGAGTCCAACTCCCAATGACCTGTTTCTGCTTGGTTATTATCTCTCTCCCAATCTAAAGCGTTTTGATATTCTCTCTCTACTCTTTCATCATCAGTTTCAAGTACACCTGTTTCTGCAAAGTTATTATTCCTCTCTATATCTAATGGACTAAGAGTTGTTGTAGTTGTTGTAGTAGGTGGAGTAGCATCATACTTCCAGTAAATAGTATCAATGCCTACCCAATCAGATACAGTAACAACAAAGCTAACTATATATTTTCCTGTTACAGCTTTAGTTAAATCCTCGTATGAAGTATTACCTTGAGCGCCTTTGTTTATTGTTTCATCAGTATCATCAGAGTAATTATATTTGACACTATAACTTTCATTAACTCCTGCCATTCTGAAACCAATCTCAATTATGTCGTGGTCATCAGGTAGAGTAAAGGTATAAGAAGTAGCTTGTGCATTACCTACATAGTTATCTTTTAAACTAAAGAAGTATTGATTACCTACACCACAACAGTTTTGGTCATTCCTACTAGCAATATCATCACTATCAACAGCAAGACTACCACTAGGAACTGTTAAATCTGTAACTAATGCACCATTAGTACCATCAAATGTTTCTGTCTCTGTTGCTATATGACTGTCTGCATATACAGGTATAGGGAATATTAAAAGCCCAACAATAACAAGTCTGGCAAATGTATTGAATTTATATAACACATTACCCCTTAATTATAATTTACAACTATCTCCACAATCGTCATCCTCAAAGTCTTTTGATTGGTCTACAAATTTAACCTTCGGAATATCTTCAAGCAAACCTTCAGGAATAAGAAATTGTTTTTCAAACTTATCGAAATATTCTTTTGTATTTTTTATATAAGACATGAGCCTCCACACCCACAGCTTCCTTCACATGGACACATGCTTACATTATACTATTTAAAAACGCTGCTGCACTTGTTATTGCGACTAGCCATCCAACGACCTCTTGTCGTGTTGGTGCTTTATTAATTTTTTCATGTAGGAAATCAATCCTTTCGTGTAATTTTGTGACATCCTCCTTGATGATATATAACATTTCCTTATTTGTATAACCATTAGATGTTTCAGATAGTTTTTGAAGTTCATTAGGAGTCATCTTAACTCATCCCAATCGTAGTCTATAACTTCAAAATTATTAGCTAGGTCCTTGAGATATATTACAACTTTATACGAATAATATCCTACTATAAATCCTATAAAATAATCCATGATTAAAGATTATAGCAGACTAGTTATGGTTTTGGATTATCTGATTTAACTTTAGCTACAGCGTCTTTCCAAGTTGTTGTATCATCAACTAAGTCGTGATACTGTTGGTCTAACTGGTCACCTATACTTGCATAAGCATTGCGCCTTGCTTCTAATACTTCTTCTAAAGCAACCTTTGCATCTATATCGCTTTGACTTGGTTCAGCAGCATTACCATCAAGATAAGTAACTGCACCTTCATCATCAACTTTAAAAGCTGTTCCACCTAATTCGCTTACTGCTTTTGATACAATTAATGCTTTACTCATTTTATCCTTCTATCTCTACTAATGTCATTGTTGAAGTTGAACTATTGGAGTCGATTGTAGCATTGAAATTTTCATTATGTCTAAAAGCACCTGCTTCAATTTTAGATTGTATTTTATAAGTTGTAGCAGCAGTTGTACTAGGACTATCTAAATGAATAAATGTTGCAGTAGAATGTCTTGCAGTAGTAGTAGCATGACTACCCATACCCTTTTCATGTATTACAGTGTCTGCACCTCCTGATATAGACCTTTCTATACATGACATAGATATTCTCTCTGAACCATCTGGAGTAAAAGATTGCATTTGGTTTGCAAATACTAATATTTTATTAGATGAATTAGCAGGAGTAATAGTTGCACCTAAATTAGTATCTACATAAGATGTACTTGTAGTTGCTGTAGTATCTCCTGTATCTAATGCTGTAACTACTTGAAGAACCTTTCCTCCAATAGCAGTTCCATTAATTTCAATAGTCTTACCTGATGCCATATCAATACCACCATCATCAATGTCCATGATTTCTACATCATCAACATAAAAAGAAATCTTTCCATGATTAGCTGTACCTGAAGCTGTAGATGTTTTAATCTTAATTTCTTCTGCAGTTTTATTAGAACCACCATTCAATACTTCTATAGATAAAGCTTCAGTAGCACTTGTTCCTAGTTTAAGAGAGACATCTGCATTATTTGCATCTTCATAAATTGTTAAGTCGCCACCAGTTAAAGCTGTAATAGCTTGACTTGCATCTACATTGAATGTTGTAGTTGATAAAGTAAGTCCTGTACCTCCACTATAAGTTGTATCTGTCACTATTACATCTGTTCCATTAATAGCGAAAGTCATTCCTGCTGCTAAGTCAATACCACCATCATCAATATCTAGTATCTCTACTTCGTCAATGTACACAGAAATCTTTCCATGATTAGCTGTTCCTGAAGCTGTAGTAGTCATTACCTTCGTTTCAGCATTTGTCTTATCACTACCACCATTAAGTACTTCTATTGAAAATGCTTCAGTTGCAGAAGTACCCATCTTGAGAGATACATCAGCATTGTTTGCATCTTCATAAATTGTAAGGTCACCACCTGTTAATGAAGTAACAGCTTGAGCAGCGTTAACATTTAATACTCCAGAACTAGCAGTTAAACCTGTTCCATTGATAGCTTCTACAAAGTCTGCTATTGATTCTTTCTTAGTTACACTATCATCAGCATCTAATATAGCTATTGAGTCTGCAGCTTGAGCAACTGCACCTGCAGCTAAATCATTTATATCCAATGTAAATGTTAAATCGTAAGGGTCTCCATCTGTACCATGTGTAACATCTGTCCAATCAATATCAACACCTGCTCCAATAAACTTAACTTCTCTTGCTGTATAAACTCCTGATGCAACAGCAGGAGCAATAGCTACTTCTGTACCATCATCATCTTCTAATACAAAACCTTGTTGAACAGCATCATGTACTTCATCTATATGTTGTTTAACTACAGCAAGTCTTACAGTTGTTCCTGAAGCGTGTGTTGGGTCTGTTCCATGCTTACTATCTATATCTCTTGTGACTGTAGCAGCAGCATGGTTTGTTCCTGATGCCCAAAGAACTATCTCTCTGTTACTGTCATTATCTGGGTCTATAACAAAATAAGCAGGAGCATCTACTCCTGGGTCAACTGCTAAGTTCATTGATGTTCCACCACTAGCTAACTGCGCAGCTAATGTGGTTTCAAAAGCGTTTACTAAATTAGTTTCTCTTGCTGCCATATCTTTTTATTATACCTTATTTATCCAAATCTCATAATACCATAAGCATTTATTGCGTAAGCATTTCCTGAAGTAACTGTACCATAAATTTCTTGTCTTGTTCCTCTAATTGTAATAATAGCATATTGTGTCACACTTCCAATTTCTGGATTAGATTGTATAGGATACTGTATTGACTCAACAACACCTCTTATTACTTCAGCAGGGTCATAAATCTCTAATGTTACAGGTGTGCCTTCTTTGGATTTTAATGATTGATATATTGTCTCCCCTAGATTTTTTACAGTAAATGGTTTTCTCATAGGTCTTTCTACCCTATCACTTATATTTACTGGTATCTGTACAACTACAAGTTCTGGTCTTGCTAATGCACGATAAGCTATAGAGTTCACTTCTGGAGCAGTAGATGCACCTTGTGATTTGAGTACGACTTTCATAGCACCATACCTAGATATTTTATCTACCTGTGCTATTACAGTTCCTGTTCCAGATTGTGCATTAATAACTTTATCCCAACTTGTATGAGTTGAGGAAGTTATACCTGCTATGTCATCTGTAACATGTACTTCTACTGTCTGTCCTGATGCTATTTCTGGTGTCTCTACCTGAGCTTCAACCCATTGTTTTCTCTCAGCAGTAAAGAAGTCTGCATTAGCTGTTATAAGATAACCTTCTTCTTCATAGTTAGATGTCTCTTGATATACACCACTAGCTTGTACTGTGGCTAATAACTTTTCATCTACTACACCTAGGCCCTTGATAACGCCACTAGCACCATATTTTAAGTCTCTAGCTATACCTGCAGTAGGTAAGTAATATCTCCATAAATAAGCATTACTTCCTGATTCTTTAATACCTGTATAGATAGAATCTCTTGTAGCAATTAATTCATAAGGGCTAGAATCTATGCTGTCAATATTCCATTCTTTGATTAACTGGTTATTCCCTAAAACATATAAGTCATCAGCAACAGTTAATGATGCTCTATATAATCTTCCTATAACTTTGCTTCCTGAGCTTTGTGTCTCTTTAGTACCATAAAATATTTGCCCTTGATTTTCTATAATACAAGTAGGAATTTCACCTGATAATTCTGTTTGACCTTTAGCTGTAAATGTTCCACTTATATCTTTAAAAGAATATATTCTTCCATCAGAAGCAGTAGCTAAAATAACTGCACCTGCATCTGTTACATCTGTCCATGTCTGTCCAGTAGGTAATGTAATTATTGCTGAACCAACAGTTGTAGCTCCATCATATTGATATAACCCTTTCCCTGCTGATACTAAGAATTTATTTTTAACTGCCCATATACCATCAAATATTTGTGCAGTAGATTTCTGTGCTGAAGAACCTCCATCTGGAAGTAGTTCTATTTCCCCTGCTGAACCATTGTTTGCGACAATATATAAGTCAGTACCATTTGCTGCTAATCCTTTAATGTTATAACCTGCTGTTAGGTTTGTTGATTGTGTACTCCAAGTCTCTCCTCCATCAGAAGATATATATAAAGTAGTATCATCTGATACATAAACCTTTGTTCCTACAACTGCCATTGCATTATCTCCATCACTAGAACTTATTGCCTGTTCTAACTCTGTTTGAAATAATAATTTTAGGCTGTAAGGAGAACCTTTGTTTTGAGAAAATATATCTACTCCACTACTATCCCAAAATCTTGTAGTATCATCTTCACTCATACCTCTTTTATGAGCCATATCTAAATTACTACCACCAGAGAAATTATTCCTTGAATATATACGACCTATGTTTCTAGTAAAGTCTTCAGGGTTTTGATTTACATTAACATCTTGCGTTTGGACATCTGATGACTGAATAGTCATCTGTCTATTAGGACCTACTGCAGCTCTAAATAGAAAGCTATCTATTCTAAAATCGTAACCTTTTCTTTTAGGGTTACTGACCTCTGCTTGAGTTGTTAAACGAACCATTATGCCTGTATTCCATAAACCATTCCATCAACTGAAACTGCCTCAGGATACTTAGCTCTTAAATATTTTCTTGCCTGATTTAATAACAACTGTTGATACTGTAACAAAGAGTTTCTAACACTATTAGAGGAACCAACAGGATAACCCTGTACTGACATTTGGTCAGTTATGTAACTTGTTGTAGCTGAAGGTATATCTCTACCTGCAACAGTTTGTGCAGCTACACCTGCCATAATGATAGGTTCCCATTCGGTATCTAATCCTACTGTTGCTAATGTATCTGATTCTGCAGTAGGTTTTATAAATCTTTTCTTAAATGTTACATAAGCTGTATGCCCTGCACTTATCCCTGAAAATTGTACAGCGTGAACTACATCTGGACCTGTACTGTATGTTATTGTTCTATCTGTTCCATTTGAATCTGTGTATGTAAATGGATTTGGTAATTCAGTCAAAGAACATGTTACAGGAGCAAAATTTACACCTGTTGTATCTGAACCTGAACTAAAATCTGTATATTGAGATATTGCACTAAGTATTGAGACTACATAGTTATGAGTACCTGGAACATCATAAGTTCCTAGTAATGTATATCCTGTTCCTGTAGTAACCGATTGAGTATCTACTGCAAATATTGTAGGAAATAAATTATTTATTTGGTCAACTACTGAATCAAATACTGCTTTTCTTGTAAAGACAGGAGCTATCTTAATAATTTTTCCTGCTAAATGTTCTACTGCTGTAGTACCTAAAGCTCCTCTAACTACTGTAATAGTATTATTAACAGTATCAATATCAGTACAGTACATAAGTTCTTGTTCACACTCAATAATAGTTCCTGCATCCATCACATCTTCTTCCTCCTGCGTTAATAAATCTGCATTAAAGGATATAGAAGTTGCTGAATCACTGAAACCTGAACCACTAGCAACTGCAGTATAGGAATTTAAGTCATCCATAGGTTCTAGGTATTCTCTAAAACACCTATCTACTAAGTTTCCTATTGTTGTACTCATTAAGCTACTCTTTCTATTTCTTTAGCATAAGCAGACACACCGAATAAAGCCATTGTATAACCTGCACTCTTCTCTGATTCGTCTTCAATTAAAGATACAGATGATTCAATAGCTTCGCTGATAGTAGCTTCTAATGTTAGAAACTTACCTTCTTTGAGCATTAAGAGCATACCCATATTGCTCTACCCTGCTCTTAATAAAACTTTTATTTCAGAACTTGTATCTTCTGTTGAACCTGAGATTACTTGAATAAATCCTGAAGATGCGAAAGCCCAACCACTAGGGTCAACTCTTGTTACATCATCAGCAGATACTGTATAGCTTACAGTTGAACCATCAGTTTCTTTCACATCTTTCCAGGCCGAACCATCTGACGACCATTTGAAAGTTATAGTTGTTCCATTCCAACCTGAACCAGGTAAGAAACCACATACTAGTTTTCTCTCTGTATCAATACTAGGTGAGGCAGTACCACTACCTGTATATTTTACATTTTTAACTATTGCTGTCATAAATATTTTTCTCCATATTATCTTCTTATACTAGCAGAACAATGGGAGCAGGTGGAGCTACTCCCAGAGTTCTTAAACTTATAACACTTATTCTTGTGTTACATTATGAATTACACAGTGGTAATTAGGAGGACCGAAGTCTAATCCCATTTCCATGTATACTGCTTTGCCCACTCTTGCGTTAGCATCTTGGTCAATGTCTCTTACAAAAACAGTTCCATATCCTGGAATGTTTGTAAACACTGGCTTGATGAAAGCTAAGTCAAGAATGAAAGATGCACCCTTAGAGTTAGGCATAATGTTAGGGTCTATAACCATAAGTCCAATAGAACCAAAAGGTGTGACTATTGTGTCTATGTCTATACCACCAACATTCCTATCTCTTGGAATAATAGCTCCATTCAACGCTGTTGTAGGCGTTGTAGAACTAACTAATTCCTTGTTAAGGGATAGTGCTTGACCAGGAGTAACAACGAGAACTGGGTTAATCATAGGTGCTGAAGCATCATATAGTCTCTTCAAAGCTCCTGCAACTGTATCCCAAGTTATCTTTTGTCTTGTTCCTGAATCATCTCCATCAGTGTCGTTGTAGTATGCATTACCACCATTGTCTACAGGGTCTGCAGTGTTACTTGCATTTTTGTTTAACTGTAGATACTCATAGAGTCCTCGCATTTCACGAGTTCCTGAGCCTGGTGTAGTGTTAGCACCATCAGCGAAAGTTCCATTGAATGCAAACCATTCAACTTCCCTTGCTACTTTTTCAAGTGCTAATTCCATTTGCAATGCAAATTCATCAACGATTGGGTTACCTGCACCAAATAAACCAAGTTTATCTGCTGCTGTAGTAGTTCCATCTCCATCAGATGAGTTAGCTATATTAGCTGACAAATCAAAAGGATTCTGATTTTGGTAACTAGCTAAGGCTGTGTATGTCATTTGAACACCCTTGTGAAAGACCTGAGTACCGAATGTGTACGCAGCTCTGTCTCTTCCTATATATTCAGTAGGTGCTGCACCTTCTTGACCTTTAGTAGGTTCAGAAGATATTTTAGCATTGTCCGCAATTTGGACCTGCCAAAATGTTGATTGAATAGCTGTTCCACCATTCAAACCACCAACTGCTGAAAGGAAAGGAGTTCTTTGACCGCCAACTTTGAACAGTTCACCTGCAAAGTTGTTAATATTCTGTGCATAAATCGTACTATTTGTTAACGATATTGCTGCCATTTTATTTTACCTTCCCCAGGTATTTCTACCTGAAAATTATTGTCTAATACTATTTTTTAGAAAAGGTAAAAGTTTTAACTCTATTTCGAGTTTGCTTTATCCTCTTCCATGGCAAGTAATTTTGCAGCGATTGCTTGTCTAGGTGTACCCTTGGCTGAAATTTCAGCTATCTGTGCTTCAATGTCTTCACCGAACACATCTGCTACTGAACTTTTTTGGATGTTATCTAATTTTGCTTGACTGTTTTCAACAGCTTGTACATTCTCTTGTACTTCTTGTATTCCATCTTGTCGCCCAACATCAACATCAACTCCAAATTCTTCAGAAGCATACTGCTGAATTCCTTCAACTGTAAGTTCACCTTCATACAATTTGTCTACTGCTTTTCCTATACCTTTAGAGAGGTCTAATCCTGCATCTTTAAAAATCTGCACTCTTTCTTTCTCTTCATACTCAGCGACTCGACCTTCTAAGAAAGCTAGTTTTTCTCTAGTCTCCTTCCAGTTCTTATCACCTTCGGTATTGGTTGAGTTTTTAAGCTCTTCTGTCATATTTACTTGTCTCTTTCTCTAATGTTTTTTTACTAGGGGTCATCAGGTATCCCCTGTTTATTATTACTCTACTTAGTTTTAATTTGACAGGTCTTGAAAGTAGGCCTCAAGACCGAATACAATCTAGGTCTATTTTTTATAATCTCGGACCTTAGTACAAGATAGCTAAAAGTATTATATCATATAAATAGCGAATGCAAGTCTTTGTTGAAAATCTAATACTGAACTAATCCAGTAACTGCACCCTTTTTAGATTTTGCAGCTCCTAGTACTGCAGATGATTCTGTTTCTGTTTGCCTTAAAATATTAATAATCTCGTTTAGTTCTTCCTGTTCTCCAATTTCTAATCCCTCAAGTATCTCTTGTGCTGTAGGTAAATCTCTTCCTTGAATAGCTGCCTGTTCTTGAATAGACCTTACTTTTTGGAAACCACTTCGAGCTTTTTCTACACTCAATCCCTTAGCTCTCAATGCTTCAGCACCTGCTACTGATACATCAGTACCTGCAAGTAATGCTTCTGCACCTATCTGTGACCTAATTACTCTTTGACTTACTATATCTCTGGACGAAACAGTTCCTGATATAATATCCTTCCCAATCTTAGGGTCTACAGCACTAATAAGTATCTCTTCATCAGTCAAGTCTCTATCAAAATTTCTTTTATAAAATTCTTTTACCTGTGGTAATGCTTGTAATACCTGTGCATATACAGTATTTACTCGTGTACCTAACTCATCAGGAGATACGACATTTTCAACAAGTTGTTTCTTTCGTTCTGTTGTTATTATAAAATCTGCATTAAGACCTACAGATTCTATCTTTCTTTTATACCCATCAATAAGCTGAGAGTATTCTTTTTCGTTGTATTTAACAGTAACTCCATCTGGATTTACATTACCTGCATACTGTATCTTATACTCATCTGACTGTCTCATATCTCTAAGAGCTTCCTTGCTGTCGTTACCAGACTCAATATATTTTGTTATATAAATATCCAATAATGTATCTGTTAGCAAAGTTCCAAATAATTCTTGAGTCTTCTGCTTTAGTTTATTCTTTGCTTCATTAGATAGTGTTGCCATTATGTACCAAATCCTCGCTGAACATCAGCTCCTATTGCTTCCATTAAATCATTTGTAACTTTATCATAAACTGTCTCATTGTCAGTATTTAAACCATAGACTGTGGCTATTGATTGAGCATCTTCCTGGCTATTAGACTGTAGTATTTGCATAAAAGAATCTGATGTTTCATTCATTCTTTCTCCTAAATAATTAAAGCTCCAGTTTCTCCATGGTGTTGCTATATCATCATAGGTCAATGTTTCATCATACATATCGGTACTAAACAGAGCTTTCCTAGCTGCCTTTAGTTTCTCGCCTACCTCAAATTGTCCTACCTCATCACTTTCAGCATTCCTTATAAGACTTGCATAATGAGCCAATGTTGCTTCATCCAACTTACCATACGCAGGTCCTAACCATCTCTCAGCTAATGTCTGCACAGCAGCGTATCCCTCTTTTGTTTGTTGTACTGTTCCTTTTCCTGATAACCAGTTAGTAATTCTTTCATCTACCTGTATACCAGAAGTTCTATCGGATAAAGCTTCTACCTGTTCTAAAGCTAAAGCATCTGTAAAATCTCCGAATGTAATCATGTCTCCAAAAAATTCAGAAAGAGTTGTACCATTTGCATCTTTAATCATATCTACATTACTAATCCCTGCATCTTTCATTAACTCTCTCCACCTATATCTAGTTTCTTCTAATAGAACCTTTGCATCAGCAGGTAAATCTGGGTCATTTATAGCCCTGCCTTTAGATGTAAGTAGCCAATCTCTCTGTTCTTTAGTGCTGTTATTCCACCAATCAGTATTAGACCATTCTTCTAAAGTAATATCTCTATCTTCTACAAATCCCTCGACCCATAGTTTGAACATTCCATCATCTGTTTTTAGCCATGGCCTACCTAATGTTGCTTTATCAAAAGAATTTATAAAACCATAAAAAGGGCTTTCTCCTGTTGTTATTGTTTTTTCATCTAGTTCATTAGCAGAACCAAAGTAACTAGAACGAGACCACATATCGTCAGTAGGTACTGTAACACCAGGTCTAGGCCTTACATTATAAAGCATATCCAGTTCTGTATCTGATGCCAGATAACGCATATACATCATTGTGTCAGGTATCTGCCATACTACATATTTATTTCCATCACTTTCCCAAATCTGAGAATCTGTGAAGGTTTGTTGTTCTCCTTCAATTCCTGTGGATATTTCCATTGCTTGACCTGTATCACTTGAACCTTGGTCATCTACTAAGTCTGGGTCTGGGTCTCCGATATTACTAACCCCTGGATTATTACCAAAACCTGGTTTATCATTAAACTTAAATTCATAATCTGCATTACTTTCTCCTACTGGACCTTTCTGACCAATAGCATTCCATGCCTCGTTCTTTTCTTCTTCTACTGTTTCTTCTACTGGTGTTCCTGTAGCCTCTGCTGTAACTCTATCTAAAAAACTTTGTTCTTCTTGGTCTATTTCAAAATCATCTGGCCTTCCTCCTTCAGTATCTGTAACAACAATAGGGTCTTCATCAGAATCAACAGGAGTTGAGTCTCCAAAATCTATCTCTTGCCATTGTTCTGCTGAAAAATATACTTGAGGTTGTGCATTTAATAGGTCTTCTACTCTATCTGGAGCAACAAATCTTTTGTTGCCATCTTTGTCGTAAAGTACAACTGCGTCTTTTATATCTGTATCTCCGAGGAGTCCACCTACTTCAGTAGTTCCTTCTTCCTCTGGAAAATCCTCTATAATCGCAGGAACTTCCTCTGAACCTCCTTCTTCCTCTGGAAAATCCTCTATAATCCCAGGTACTTCCTCTTCCTCTAACTTGGATGCTTCTGCAAATACACCAGAAGGAGTATAAGTTTGTACAAGAGACTCCACTTCTTCTTTAGATAATGGTAAGACTTCATTGTCTTGTTCTATAATATTTATTTTTGTTTTATCTTTTGTAACCCATTTACCATTATCGTAAACATCTATTTTGTATCCTGTTTCCTCTACAACATAGTCTGCTTGGTCTTCTAGGTCTTTTTGGTAGTCTAAATAGTAAGGTATATCTAACTGTCCTCGTAACCATCTTGAAAAAGAATTATTGTATTGGCCTTTTATAACTTCGTTGAGTACTTGTCTTGGCACTTTGTTTACAGGAGTTCCTTGGGTTGTTATTACAGCTCCATCCTGTATTAGGTCACTAATTAACCTAATAACTTCATGGTTGTTCAGACCATCCAACTGGGATATTTTCCTAGCTTTCTGTTCGTCTGACATACTCGAAGCAGTAATTAACCTTGTCAGAGTTTCTTTTACTTGTTCGTCCATTATCTATTCTCTCTCATTGTAGCGTATGTTTGCATTCCTGCTCCAACTGCTTCCTGTACTGGTTCTTGACTGAATACATAATCTATTATAGGTTCGCTTATCCTCCATGACAACGACCATGTATCACTAATTGCTCCCATTTCTTTCCAAGTATCACTTCCTATCTTTTTCCAATCGTAATCTTTCTCTTTGTCATATAAACCTGCACCTCCAGAATAACCTGCAGGACCTAATAATTCCTCTTGTTCATCAAATGCTATACTAGCTGCTCTACCTATGTCTGCTAAAAGAACAGTTGATTCATAAGCTACATAAGCAATAAGTAGAGGCGAAGATATAGCAGCTAAGCCTAATCTAGGTAAGGCCCTAATTAACCCTTGTTCAATAACAATATCCCCAGGGTCAAATACTTGTAGTCCTCTCAGTCCTCCTCGAAGTAATTTACCAACAGCTTTCTTTGATTGGTTGTATATTTGATTAGCCACTTCTGGAGCATTATTAACTACCCTAGAGTAGGCCTTAAAACCTTCAGGAGTTATTAAATTCTCGCCTGTCTTTGCAACACTCTTTGCTTCAGTAATAATCTCTTCAGGAAAAAGAGCCACCTTTTGGTCAGAAAAAGGTCTTTGAGATGGTTTCTTGTAATTTGGGTCACCTTGAGGAATTAACCTACCTGATTCATCCCTCATGTGTGGCCCATAATTAGTCCATGTATTTTGTCCTAAAGTCTCTGTTGCCATAACTCTTATTGCATAATCGGAATATAGCTCACTATGTGCTAGGAAAGCATTATATTCCCCTATAGAACCAAAAGTATTACCTCTCATACCATGACCAAATGAATCATGTACAGCTCTAAAGACATCATTATCTAACATAGGTCTTCCATTTACATCTACAAATTTAGAGGTTTTAAGCATTGGATTGGCTGATGCTGTAGCACCAGAGCCAAAACCACTCTCTGTTGCTAGAACTTTAAATCTTCCATTATCCAAATCCTCCATCATCTGAGCATGTCCTTGCTTGTTTGGAGTATATGGGTCTGCATCAACTAGCTCAAAAACTATTCCTTCATCTAACAAGGCCCTGTATTGTGCATTGGTTTCTGCGATAAATTGTTCATAATGTGGTAATGCCTCTGGGTCAAACTGAGGTAAGGCATCAAATATATCTGCTGTCTTAATTCCAAGTTCATCACTAAAGATTGTTATTGGGTCAAATACAGGGTTAGCAGCTTCAAATACATCTGCATATCCCTGAGCTACCTTTCGTACTCTTTCACTATAATTAGGAAATTCTTGGTCAATCAAATCAACCCCTGCTCTAGTAGTACCTTTCCTTACCTCGTGTCTTTCAATAGCTTCTAAAACATCATTGTCACTTAATTCCTCACCCTCAACAATTATCTCTACAATATTTCCTATACCATCCTCATTAAGACTTGAATCTAATGGAATAGCATCTGCATCATAAGCAAGAATTTCCTTTTCATTATCTAAAATACCCCCACGAATACCTAATGCTTCTGTATCTACTATCTGTTTTGTAGGAACTAAATATGCTCGTATCTCTTCACCCTTCTCTAAACCAAAAGGGTCTTTTTTCCCACCTTGAAATTCTAACATGTGTAGAGCTACTTTATAAGATTTAGAAAAACTACTTAATCCTCTCTCTCCTCCATGAAAACCTAAATCACCTGCTCTAAATACAAGCATATATTCTGAATCAGGTAAGAATTGGTTTTGATGTTTTTTAATTGCAACTATTGCTATTTTTTTAATAGTTTCTTGATTATCTACAAGTAAATCAACAACTCTTTGATTTATTCCTACTTCGTCAACAAAACTTGGTCTTCTGTATAAACCTGTTTCCACAACAGGAACATCCCCCATAAATACTTTTTTAATAATGTCAGCTTTTTGGTCTGATTTAGTAAACCTTCCTGAAGTCTCGTATGCTTGAAGTCTATAAATTAATGTTGTTAACATATTTTTTTCTACATCAGTAAGTTGATTAAGATTCCCTGTTTCTAAAGCAGGTATTAATTTGTTCTGTATAAACTCTTGATTTACAGGATTATCAAAATAAGCTCTATCTCTGTTTATGCTATATACCTCTTCACCATATGTGTTTTGGAAATGGTGTTCTTGTGCAAGACTGGAATCACCTGATTGATTTAGATTTCCTGTTTCTACTAGTTCTTGATATGTAATTAAATTATCTTCTATTTTTATATCATAATTTTTTCTTAAAAAGTCTGCTGTATCATCACTTAATTCAAATGGTTCATTAGTTTTTATAAAATATCTCTCTACTTCTTCTTTTTGAAAGTCCTCACCGAAAAGTGTTTGCGAACTTTCTAACCAAAAGTTCCCTGAATTCTTTACTTCTGCGTATCCATCAACATACTCGATAGTCTTCCATACAGAAGGAATATCGTCATCTACAGGTACTCTCTGTGCTGTAGGCCTACCAGTATCATCTACTAAATTTTTAGGTACATCATCTTCCATTAGAAGTTTTTACCTTCCACGAAGAAGTTCTATAGCTTTCTTAAGCTCCTCAGATACTTTGTTTTGAACTGGTGGAGAAACACCAGGAACTACAGGCATAGCCTCATATCCCTTTTCTTTTCTTTGTTTATTAATTTGTGCTTCTAACATTTGAGTAACCCTTTTCCTTGACATCTTATCTACTTCAGGTTGTGGTCTTTGAGGGATAACTCTATTAGGTGGTTCTACTGTAGGTCTTTGAGGGAAAACTCTATTAGGTGGTTTTGGCTTTTGGCTAGGAGGTCTTGGTACTGTAGTAGTAGTAGGTTCGGTAGTATCAGTTGTAGTAGTAGGTTCTGTAGTTGTAGTAGTAGGTTCTGTAGTTGTAGTAGTAGGTAATGTAGTAGTAGTAGTAGGTGTAGTATGATTTAAAACATTCTCGTATGATTTACTTCTTTCCAAACTTGTTGAACCCCAATCGCTATAAATTGTGTCTAAAGTTTTTAGTACTTCTTTAGTATCCATGTCTCCTGTAATTGGAGTTTTCTTTACTTTCTTAGCGAATCTATCTATGTTAATAGTGTATAGATATGCATAAGCTGCTTCTTCTGGGTCATTAGTTATAAGCTCTCTTATATCATCCATACCCAATCCTTCAAACCTTGGAGCATTCTTTAATGTCTCTAGTGTTTCATCTAACTCCTCTAACCTAATCCATGTGTGCATATTTTGTTGCCAAGGCCCATGACTATCTTCACGCCCTTTCCACCCTGTTCTTATTGAACCATCACTATTTATAGGTTTGTCTAATGTTGATTGTCCACCTCCTGCCCATTTTCCTTGCCCATCTCCATACCATTCTCCAAGTGCAGTTGATACTGTATAAGCTTTAGCTATATCTTGAGTAATATATTTTGTGTCAGCAGATGGGTCTATTACTAACTCAATACCATCTGCTTTTAGTGCTGTTGCAGCAGTAATAAGGAAAGCTATTAATTCGCTTATAAGATATTTTCTCATTCCCTATATCCTATCTACTGGTTGTGATTCTGCATACCTAAGCCCTCTTAGGTTAGCTGACATTCTTGAGAAGGTCTCATCTTCCATATCAGCCTGTCTTTGTAATTCCTCCCTTGGTTCAAATATGTCATTTAACAAATCCTCCCCTGCATCTACTAAGAAATCCTCATCTGGTTCTTCTGGGTCTGTTCCAGGAATAAATTGTGCTGAAGTTGATAGAGGACTTGCCATAGATAAACTAGGTGCTGTTCCTGGAGATAGACCTTGTAATTGGGTTCTAAAAACATCTGCCTGTTCTGTCAATTTATTTTTGATGTGATTCCTTTCGTAATCACTAAGTGGAGCAGCTTTTCTATACTTAGCTTTAGCTTCTAAATCTTTTACCATATCATCTAGTGCTTCATCAGTAAAAGTATATTCACCTTGTTGAGTAAACGCTTTTTGTGATAATGCATTAGATGCCATAAGTTTTGTTGCAGCTATCCAAGACATTTGTCCACCATTGTTCATAGAAAACTCCATAGCAAGTTTGATACCTTTTAGATATTCGTCATCTATATTTCCTCCAACTGACTTGCTTAAATCTATAAGACCTGCCTGGGCCAATAAGTTTTTTGTTTGCACCCTTGTCCATTGAGTCTGTAATTCAGCTTGTTTTCTAATATCAGTTGGGAAATAAACATACTTCCATGCTTGTGCTTTACCGAACTTGTTATACCTGTGTTGTTGATAATCGTCACTCATTAAGAAATCCAGAGCAGCAATAACTTCCATTATTGCTTCATCTTCTTTTCCTTTTCTTCCTGTATCTATACCATATTCTTTTAGAAAATTATTACCTAATGGAGTATCAGGAGAACCCATAATACCAGTTAGAATTTGGTCTATTACATAAGCGTAATCTGAGTCATAAAGACCTGAATCTTCACTAGTATCCCCATCTGGATTGCCTGGGTTCGGTGTTGTACCATTACTCATATTATTCTTCTACTCCATATCTTGTTAACTCGTAACTGAAAACCTCTTCAAATAGTACCAGAAATTTATCGTTCTTTCTTCCTATTATCTGAGCTTGTGTATATAGCTCTTCTCGTAACATTTGAGCATTCATACTATCATTAAACATTAACCAGTTTATTGCTGTTGTTTCGTCAGCCATTAATTTATTTACTTGGATTCTATCTATTACTGTTTGTCTTATAGTTAAGTATTCTTTAATTTCATCAGTAAGTTCAAAGTCCTTAAACCTTGGGTCTAAAACAGCTCTTTTTAAATAATCTACCATTACTTCATTAGGAACACCAGTTTCATAGTCAGAGCCTAATACTTTATTTAGTTCTGCCGAGCTACCATAAGCCATAGGGAATCGTGATTTAATATTCTGATGAGCAATAGCATTAGATGCTTTTGTCAAATCAGCTCTTCTACCAGGGTCAAGTACTGAATTTCTTATAACTGTTGCCTCATAATCTTTCATAGCTCTTTCTAATAAACTAGCTAAATAAGTCTGAACTGATAGGTAGAACTCATCTGGAGATTTAGGTGTTATATATCCTAAGTTTCTAATGTAACTATATCCTGACATATCTGCCTCACCCTCATCTAATCCCTCTGCAAAATACACAAGGACAGGACCATATTCGGCTGCAAGTTCAGGATTATCAATAATAAAATCGTACTCTTTAGTAGTTCTAGGCATTCTTCCACCTTTAGAAATATTTTTACCTTTTATCTGTAAAGCAGCAGATGTAAATTGTTCATCTAAATCATATTGGTCTAGGCCTAATAGCTTAGATACCTCTAGTAAAGCATAGAACTCCCCTTGTTGTCCAAGTTTCATAACATACTCATCTTTTATATCTTGATAAAAACCATGTATAGCAGAAAGTTCTATAAAATTATTCCATATTATCCCAGAATCTTCTCCATTTCTACCATACCATTCATAAAATGCAGCCTCGTTTCCTTGAATTTGATACATGACTCTTAAACGAGGAGCAAAAGGACTAACAAATCTGTCGTATGCTTTAATCTGATAAAGATTAACAGCTAATATTAAAGCAACTTCCTCTAATGCCTGTTGGTCTTGTGCTAAATCAGGCCTTAGTAACCCTGTTATTTGATAAGATGTCTCTATTGATGAGGCCCACATATCTTCATCCATTCCTTTTATACCAAGTTTTAAAGCTAATTGTTCTAACATTTGTTTTCCAACTGATGGCATAGTCATTTTATATAAAGCATCAGGTACATCCCCAAGTGAATCTATCTTTGCGAACTCTAATTCAAATCCACCGAATACATGTTTCTCTAGTAATCTTTTTGCTCCTGGGTTTCCTCTTACTATAAGACCAATTGGTATAGAAATAGCAGGTCCTATTGGAGGAAAAAGACCTCCACCTCCTACACCTAAAGCATTAAGTGGCATGGTTTTCTTTGCTATAACCTTAGAGTCCTCAGCAGCCATATCCTCTGTCCACAATCCTTGTCCTTCAGACTTAATTAAATCTTCAAAAGGAGTTCCCCCTACTGGTATTATTAAATGTTTTTCTCCATATTTGTCTTCAAAAAAAATATTGTTTTCAACACCTTTTCTATAACCTACTCCTAGTTGGAAAGCAGCTTTAGGATTACCTAGGGCTAGGTTATAATATCTACCCATAACTTCTCTCCATGCCTCAAAGAAAGCAAACCCTACTCTGTATGCTTGTGCAAAGTAGCCTCTTTCAGTCAAGTTGTACAAAAGCCTTGAATGTAGTTCAAATGCATACTCCCATGACCTTTCATGTACTTCATCATAAGACATCATTCTTTTCATTCCACTCTTAACATCATTCATATCTAGTACTGATTGATAATCTTCTGGTGACAGTCTTTCCATAATTGGATTTTTTCCAGGATTTAATATACTTACCTTTCCTGCTTTCTGGTCGACAATAGCTCTGATACCTGCTCTCTCAAGTACATCAAGAGGAAACACTTTTTCTCCTTCTGTCCTTGCATTTGTTATTGCTTTATTTATAGGGAATGCTTTTTTATTAGCTTTTGTATTTAATAAGTCTTGGCCATATTTCCTAATAACATCATACGCATCAGGAACTACAGAATCAATGTCACCTGCATACTTTCCATAGCGTATCTCCCCAATAGCTTTTTGCCCTCCTAATATAGACAAGTATTGGGCCTTTGCTACAGCCTCATTAGAAGGTGATTTAATACTTCTAGCTACCCCTCTTGATAGTTTTACAGATACATCTAAATGCAAAAATCCATCTTCATCTATCCATGCACCTAAATAATGGTCCTCTTTACTCAGGACTGTTTTATTGTCTGATATAAATTTCTTAACAGTTCTTTTAAGAGTTCTGGAGTTTAGTGGTTTAATTACTGTTCTTCCTCCATAAGGAACAGTATAAAGTCCATCAGCCTGAATGAGTTTATCATCAGCTAAGTCATAACTCATACCTTCTTTGTTTTCATCTAGGGCCTTTATAACCTGTTCGGTTTTTTCCTCGATAGCATTTTTTCTTCTAAATAGATTCCTTGATTTAACCTTTTTCCCAAGAACTCTTTCTAAAGTTGATACACCGACATCTTTCTTTTTTGCACCACCAAGTTTATTTGCTTGTAAAACTTTTTGTAATTTAGATAAAGGTACATCATTTCCTGTTATACCAAGAACTTCAAACAGCTCTCTTCTATTAATTGGTGCATCAAATTTTCCTCTTTCTTTTGCTAGATACTCTAATGCATCATCTACAAGACTAGCTGCATTGTTTGTATTTAGTGCTTCTCCAACAGCAGTAACCAATGCATCTTTATTCTTTATAGTTCCATCAACTATTGCTTCGCCTGTATCTATAAGAAAACTATAGACTCCTATAGCTTCTGAATCGTGAGATGACCTATACTCTGCTACCTTTTTGGCTGTTTTAAATCTTTTAAGTTCAGCATTATATACATTTAAATCTAATTCAAATACATCTTTGTTTGCATCCACCTTCTTAAGAACATTCAAAGATAGTTTTCCATCTGCAGAATATCCCATAATAGATAAGCTATCTTCACCAACAGCGACTACTTTAGGAGGAATTAATTTATCTGCAACTCGAACATCTGTAGCTGCATGTTTAGCTTCTTCATAGTTTTTAAGAATCGCTTCGAATAATTCGTCACTAAAATTAACAGCACTACTTGGGTCTTTATGATTTCTAATAGCTGTGTCTAATGCTTCTTTAGTCATAACATTTGTAAGGTTTGTTACATACCATTCATAGGCTTGTTTTATTAAAGGAAATCTTCCTAAATTAAACTCTACTTGAGCAGTAGCATGAAACAATCCATCCATCATTTGTTGATAGGATTTTAAATCATTAACTTCGTCAATCTGCTTTGGTATTTGTGTAGGTAAATCTTTTTTATATTTATTTACTAATAAAGAAACTCGCTCTGAGTATCTACTGTAATTTTCTGGAGACATAGAATCGACTTCTCTTAAATTTACTGTTGTTTTTCCTCCAACTTTACCAACTCTCTGCGTTGCTATTATTTCAAGAAGCTCATCATGCCCACCTGTATAGTTGTTTAAATTAGATATTGTGTTTCTCACAAATAAGTCATAATCATCTGCTGTTTGAAATATAGGTATAGTTCCTGGTCTATATACATCTCTTGATTGAACAGAAGCATTTTCTGCTATCTGTCGTAATGCAGGAGTTTCTTGTATTTCTTTAGAGATTTGTTGCCAATTTGCTCCTTTCCTCATCCTAGAAGCAATAAAAACTGACAAAGTATCGTCTATATATTCAAACATATATTCGTTATATGCTTTTATATAGGAAGGGTCTAGTATAAACTCTACAGTTTCTCCAATATCAACAGTAGGAGCGTTAACTTGACCACGATAATTAATCAGTTCATACCCTGTTCCCCTTGCTGCACCACCTCTTTTAAAGGTAAATGTAGGACTAGCAGATGCTACTTGAGCAAGTTCCTCAACACCCCACTCTGATGTATCTGTAAATAGATTGAGCATTTTTCTTACAGATGCAGGTATCTTGTCTTCTAAACTTTTATATTTTTTAAAGTCAGGAGCAGTTCTTCTCCAAGGCCCTTTTAATGATGTTTCTGGTGAACCAAATACTTTTGCTAATAAACCATCAGGGTCGTTCATCATTAGTTTAACAAACTTTAATGGGTTACCTGGTTTGAAAAAAGAACGAAGGCCCAATATCATAATCCTAAAGTTACTTTCAATAGCTAGTTTATTAGGATAAGACATCCTACCTAATAATTGCAAAGGATACCAAACACTTCTTACTGCACCAAATGTTCCTTCTTCTATAGTAGATAGAGCTTTTTCCTGTCCTTTAAATAAATTACCTGCCTCATCTATATCATCTGTAACTTCGGTAATTATTTTTCCTATAGGTGTATCGCTATCAAAGATAGTACCTCCTATACCTTCGTCATAGGCCTTTCTTGCTGCAGTTATTGCATTGTCTATACCCTCTTTTTCAATAAGTCCATTTGCTCTTAATCTTCTTCGTTGACTCGTAGCCTTAATTGTTTTTACAACATTAGGTATCTCCAATGTATATGCAGATAGTTGATTAAGTGTTTGTATAGATTGGTCTTGTAATTCAAATAAACGAGCCATCCATTCAGAAGCAGGAATCTGATGACCAAAAAATCTCTTTGTAAGTAGTGCTAACTCCCCTGCATCCCATGGTTCACTTTTACTTGGGCTTTTAAATCCTACTGTGTCATCAAAACCCCTCTTTGCTCTGCTCAATGCTCCTTGAACTTTTACTGTTTGACCTTTTCTTCCTTGTTTTTCATAACCCCACCAAAACTTTCCAATCTCTTCATCAGTCATTCCATATAGGTATCTAAGTTGCAAAGAACCTTCCCTAAGCAAGAGTTCATCATAGTATATACTTTGAGCTTTCATCCAGTTCTCATCACGAACAGCAGTATTAAAATCTAACATCAACTTATTAAGTTGCGAATCTGGAATCCTTAATAGATTTCCTACTTTAGAAATCCACAAAACTGCTGCAGGGTCAGTCAGCAATACTTCCCCTCCTGCAATTCCATCATTAGGCAATCTTAAATCTGTTGCATTAACCATTTCCTTGAAACCTTCTCCTCTTTTTCCTGCTGCTCTAAACCCATCATCAGCTTGTCTTCTTCCTATAGCTTCTAATAAATTGGAGGTTAATACTTTTGCCTGTATTCTATATTGGTGTCCTTTACCTATAGATTTATTTCCTGAAACCATATCAGAAAGATACCCTTGATTAGGAGCATCCATTAAAATGTCTTTAATTAATTGTTGATTCGGTGCGTCAACTACTTGTCTTGCAAAATCGACATGCATACCTTGGTCAACTAATCTTTTAAAAAGAGGAACATCTTTGTTTTGGCTCAAATCCCATGCTGTCTCAGCCAAATCATCTACTATGTCTTCATGCTTTATCCAGAACTCTGCTAGTTCTTCACCATCATCTACCCACTTTCTCATTTCGTCTAATATGTTAGGTAATGTTTTTGATAAATCTTTTGTTCCTTTAGCAAAAAGTCCTGGGCCTTTAGATGCAATAACAAGAGGGTCTGTGTAAATCCAAATAAGAGCTTGTATAAAACCACCCAGAATACCTGCTACACCTTGGTTAGCTTCAAAAGATAATTCGGAAAGTTTCTCGTCTTTCTCTCCTTCTAATTTATCTATAAGTTCATTCTTTGTACCTATATCTATTTGATTATTTTGAAAGGCAAGTTCAACATCTAACATTTGTAAATCATACTCATCTTGCGTAGATTCATAAATAACATTCTGTGGACTGTATCTTCCATGCATGTTTCCTGTTATTAGATATGAAAAGAAATCACCAACATTAGAAGATACTTGTGCTTGGGTGTATCCTTCTCTTAGCTCTCTATTGGCAAGTAGAGGACTACCCTCCATTAAAGCATTAAGAACAGCACTATTAGGGTCTACTTCTTCACCCATAAATTCTGTGTATGTTCTAACAGCGATGTCCATTTTTTCACTCTCTGTTAAAGGTCTTCTTTTCCCTTTTTCTGCTATTTTGATATTATCTATATATGCATCTGGCATCATCTCTAATATAACTTTGAGTTGAGTTTCATAAAGATATGGGTTTCCATCTTCATCTACAATACCTTTAGCCATTAACCAGTTGTCTCTTTTAATATCCAATCTGTTAACACTTGCTTTCCATTCATCTGTTACCAGAGATTCAGGGCCTAGTCTTAAAGCAATTTCTGGAAGAATAGCAAATCCTGTCGCTATACGAAGTGCAGCAGCTTTAAGTTCTGGTTGATTTACATTCTTTCCTTCCTGTTCAAACTCAATTAAGTCTGCAGCAGTTATTCCTAATGCATCTCCATATTTCCCAAGCATCTCTTCTTGTTTCATAAAGTATGGTGTATGAACATTATTCTGCATCCATTTTTGTACTCCTTCTCCTGGTGCATTTAAAAATGTGAACAAAGATTGAACAAATGTTTTATTGTCTCTAGCTAGTTCATATACATCATATACCTCATCCATCCATTCCCCATCATTCACCTGACTAAAGTCAGTTGTACCTGCTGATACATAATCCTTAAAATTAAGCCATGAATGTTTCAATCTGTCAGTTATATCTTTTGGCCTTTGACTTTCTATATGAATAGGGTTAGGAGTTGTTTGTTTGTATATTTCGTAATACTGTTTATTAGATATACCCATATTAGCAACAGGAACAATAACCTCATCTATTTCATTAGGAGTCATTTCAATAAGCTCTTCATACCTAGCTTGTAAGGCTATTGCATCTGCTCCGAGTTCTTCTTTTTTTAATTCCTTTTTTTTAGTGTAAGCAAGATGTTCAGAATAGGCCTTAAGCCATTCTGTATTCCATATAGACATTATCTAAAACCTTAGTCTCGCAGCAGGAGAAGCCTCTTTTATTAAATCAATTAATACATCTGTATCGCTACCAGGAAGTAAAGTTACTTCCTCTTGTGGGTCACTATCTTGCAAACCAGACTCTTCTATATTTTCAGTAGGTAAAGATAATATATCAGCAGGTTGATAAGCAGATTGTGTTTGAGGAATTACCATAGGTTCTCCACCTTGTTTAGTTGCATCTATAATACTCTCTTGAATTTTTCTTCCACCAAACTCTGGGTCATCAGGTATAGCTTGTAAGTCTGCATAAGCTCCATCTAACTTCATGTCAGTTTGCTGTTTTAATACACTTGGCTTTCTTCCTCTAGGCATAGTCTTCATCTCCCATTGGTGGTTGTATATTAAAACCAATAATAAAATTTAAATATAAACCAGGAAAAGGAGTAGGTAAAATAACATTTCCAACAGGAACATCTCCAATTAAAAAAGTATCTACATTATTCATATCCTCGTAAACCTCTTCACTCCAATCTTCTTGGTTAATCATTTCATAAAATTGTGAATTGGTATTATTTGAGTTATCCAAATGGACCTCCTGGTGGTAATGGACCTCCTGGGCCTCCTGGAGGTAATCCTCCTGGGCCACCTGCAAGTCCTGCTAGTACTGATGCAATATCTGGTTCAGCTCCAGGAAGAACTTGACCTTGGTCAGCTAGTGCCATTTCCTCTAGAGACATTTCAGGTTCTTCTGGCGTAAAATACTTATCTAATATATCAGACATGTTTTGAGGATTTTTTCTAATCTCAATAGCTGCCATAGTTGCTCTAGGGTCTCCTTGAGAAGCTTGGACCATAAGAGATTCAAACAAGACTGTCTCTGCTTTTTCAGAACTTATTCTTTGTTGAATCTTTGTAATATTATCTAATCCATCCATATTTTCTTGTAATGTCTGGGTATCTATAATCCCTTGTTGTTTGAGTTGCAGCCCTGTTATTATCTTTTGTGGCTCATCAAACCCTGCCATTACTCCATATACCCTTCTTGTTGTGTAAAACTCTTTTATATCGCTAGAAGGTTGGTAAGTTTCTTTGAATGCTGTACCTTTGTGATAACCTGCTATAGGCTTTCTTTTTTTTGCAAACATAACATCATCATATTCCAACCTTTTAGAATCAAGTTCTTGTATTGCATCTGCAAGTACAGACTGATATTCTCTAACATGTAGAGATGCAGATTGACCAAGTTCTTCTAATCCTCTACCAGTGACAAATGAATTTGGAGATTGTCCATCATCTGCTACAGGATAAGCAGCACCTAGTCTTAGGTGTCTCTCTAACCTATCTACTTGTTGAAATAATTGATATGGTAAGTTGTTTACTGGTTTTGATACTTGTGAACCAGGTGTTAAGTAGTTTACTGCAAACCTTCCTTTTCTATATTTACCTGACTCTATCTCACCAATAATATTTGTTTCTGTAAATACTGCATCTTCCATAGCAATAGTTCCAAGAATATTAATTTTTGCCATATTGGCCATAAGACCTGTAATGTGTTGAAACTGACTTTGAAGTTGGTCGAATGCATATCTTTTAGCTACAACAAAACATGGCCCAGACTTTAATGGGTTTTCCATAAAGTCGATAATCTTTCTATTTTCTGGGAGATAAACATAAGTTCCTTCACTATCCATATATTCGACAACAACTTTTCCAGTACCTGTTGAGTTAGACCAACCTCCTGATTGTCCTGTAGTACCTGAGTAAAGAACCGATAAAACATCCATAGCTTTTTCATCTTTTTCATAAATATATTTCTTTGCTTCTGGATACTGTTTTGCTAAAACTTGATGTGGAATCCTAGTTATAATTGCTAGTTCTTCTGGCTGTTGGTCATTACCAAAATTTCCTGGATAGCATGTAAATGGGTCTCTTAATTGTGCGTGTGGGTATGAATTACCTTCTTTGTCATTTTTGTGATTTACTACCCATACAACAAATCCATATCCAGGCAACCATCTACCAACTTGAGGTAACTGCATATTTAGCTTTTGTGTTTTATCATAAGCCATAACAATTCTCTCGAGTTTCTCAGATTTCTTCTTGGCTCTTTCTGAGTCCTTCTCGTTTATAATATCAACTTTTAGGTCAGGGTTTCTTCCTAACTTCTGTGCAAATCTTTCTAATGCAGTTAAAAACATATTAGGTGCAGGAAGTTCGTGATACTCAACATTCATAGACTTTCCTAACAAGGCCCTGACAGCAGCTTCGCCACCATTCATTATGTCTCGAATCCTAGCTCTATCAACCATCTGCTCACTGTTAATAGCTCTTAAATAATCTATCCTATCGTATAATTCGTCACTGTTTAAAGGCAATTTATCTCCATGTATCTATATCTATCTTAGTACTATCATACCCTGTAAAGCTAGGATTGTAGTCGTGTCCTATCTCTGCAAATTTTTCTTTTTGCATACGCCTTATTGATTTCATTGGAAACCAACTAGCCATTACAACATCAGTTTTTGTACCTACAGTTTTACTTTTGCTTTTAGCAGAACTAAAATACACTAACTGACTTGTATATAAGTTTACCTTTTCTTGAGCCTCATAGCCAAGATATGGTAAATTTATTATTTCTTCCTGAAACATTGGTCTCATAGCTGTAACTCCAAAGATAGGGTCGAATTTATTTTTGTATGTTTCATGTCCTTCTAAAAAGATTCCATGTCCAGATGAAAACTTTCTAATTGACTCATCTTGTCTAATAGCTTTCTGAAATCCATTTTCCTCTATAACCCAATGACTGCAATTATATTTCTTCCACCAGTCTTTAATTAAATCTAATGCCTGAGGAATACCCCCACCTAAACTATTGTTCATATCAACCATATATAATTTGTTTGCCTCTGCATCAAAGGCCCAAAGTACAGCAGCTTGATAACCAGTAGATGCAGGGTCTAATCCTGCAATAAGGCTTGTTCCCCTTGGTATATGCCCTATGTCTCTTTTCTGGTCTCTGCATGTTTCTATTTCTACCCTGTCAAACAGTGCAAGTCCATCAGGCATTGCTACATTCAAATAAACCATTTCATAAATTGCCCTACCTCCTGTAGTTTCTGCTGCTCTCTTTCTATCCATTAACCATTTGTATGTTCTTTTTCCTTTCCACAACATACATTTAACATGAACCTCTTCATCCCAATCAGGTAAAGTACAGCCTGTATCGTGTGCTTCTTCTACAATAGTTTTCCAAGATTCATTATCAACAAGATGAGAATATAAATCGTCATAGTGTTGCCTTGAACCTATAACTACCAGTGCTGTATGGTCTTCTTTTCTCGAAGACAAAGTTGTTGTCCACCAGTTTCTTGTGTTCTCTCTTGATGCAGGTTGCATTGTAGAACTGTGGTCTTCAATGTCATCTGCAATTATTATGTCGCAGTCTCTTGATAATATCTTTCCACCACGACCTATACCTACCAAAGTTGGAGATTTGATACCTGTTACTGTTCTAGTACCAACTGTAAACTCTGTAGATGACCATGATTTACCACTTCTGTTTTGTGGTTTAAATTTTGCTCCTGGCCCACATATCTCTTCTATTAATAATTCGTTATTCTCTAAATGGTCCATAACAGAACTTACAGAGTTCTTTGCAATATCCTCATTTCCTCCTACCCATAAAATCCTTACATTAGGATTCTGGCATATAAGCCATACTGTAAAATGTATAAGCAGCTCTGTTTTCCCATGTCGTGGAGGCGATAGTATCATTTGTTGTTCTCCACTATCTATTGTCTCTAGTATTTTCTTAATCCAATTTATATGAAAATCTGGGGTTTCAAAAGGTATACCTTGTTCTGTTCTAAAATACCTCTCTCTAAAATCTTTAAAATCGTTTAAAGTTCTTTCTGCAACTTGAGGAACTTCCCAATCTTTTTTCTCTTCTTCTTTTTCTAAATCTTCTAAGAAAGCATTATATGACATAGAGACTGCTGCTAAGGATGTCTCCAATATTTCAGCGACTGCAGATATTGTATTTTTTTCTTTAAGTATCTCTTCAGCAAGACCTGATTCAACAATATCAGTATAAACTTGTCCACGCCTCGTCTGGATATTCTTTTTCTTACTAGGTATTTCAAGAACATCTTCTTCTTGGCTCCAGTCTATACCTGCTTTTTTGGCTCTTTTTTTCTGTTGATTAATTCTGTTTCTACATCTATCACTACAGAACTTACTCGCCTTTGGGGGAAGTGGTCTGTGGCAACCTGCAGCGTAACATAATTTATTTTTTGATGTCTGTGTAGCCACCTGATTGTCTCTTCCTGTAGTGTTTACATTTCTTGTTAGTACACATGAGTATACCATCTTTTTCTACTACAAGTTCATTAATGCACCCAGGACAGGGTACAGAGAAGACTCCTATCGCGTCATCTTTCTTTTTCGTTTAGATGAATATCTTTTTTTCTTTCCACTTTTTGTATAAGGCATAATGCTCCTAACTTAGTTTCTTGTCATTATCATACCACTTGCTTGAGAGCCAAAGGCTCGAAAAAAAAATTTTTATTCCTCTTCTTCTAGTAAAGCTGTCTGTATCTGTTCAAGAATCTCAAGTCGTTCTTTTCCTCTTACCCAGATGTGTTCTGGCATACTCATTCCTATTCCTTACATTCGTGTTCTTCTATTATTATTTTAAAACAATCTTGACAATAATATTCTTGTCCAGGTACAGGGTGGCTCATTATTCTTCTCCTTCTAATGAAAAACCCACAGTTGCCTGTGGGTCCTTCTATGAGTACTTCACTTTTCTATTACTAGATTCGTTCATTACTCAATTCTCTTTGAACACATATCACATATAATGTATACACAGTATATACATGTTTTCATTTTATGCAAGGTTATTTAGAAGGAAGAGGAGAGATGCGAAAAGTTGTAAGCGAAAGGAGGGAAACTCTTACTAACCATCTCTCCTCAATCCTATTTAAATACTAGCATATATAAACGAATGTGCTATCATTATAAAATTACAAACAGGGAGGAACTCCTGCTTTTAGAAAGATTCTCTCGATAACACATTAAATCAAGTGGCCTAGCAGGACCATCATAACTAGGGTTAAAGCCTATTACTTCATATATTTAAATAAGTCATAAAAGATTTGTTATCGGTTTGGGAGGGATGACACAGGGTTAGCTGTATCAATTCTCTTGTTTTATTAAACACACCTATATATAGATGTTAATAGTTGTTACCTGTACCATATATAGTACCCTACTATATCTTGTACCACTACATATAGTACCTACTTAACAGTATTGTTTTTGGGGTTACATTAGATTATAAGGTGTAGTGCCGATTGAACCCCCACCCAATTAGAACACAAGGAACCACCACCTCAACCACTTCAACTGCTAGAGAATCCACACACTCAATCATTCAATCTATACTCCTTCTGTTCTATTCTGTAGGCACCTTGTACCACTTTTGAACTGAACAAGAGGGGGGATGTTATTTAAATCAATAAACTAATCAATAGAACCTTGTGCTTAAGTTTCCCTAGCACATCTGTAAACTTATGTAGTCAATAATAATAATAACTTTATATTTAAGTTGAACTCTCTTTATATCTGACTACTCTCATTGTCATAGTAATAAATGTAATAGGAGAAAGAAAATGAAAGATAAAGAACAATTAATTAAAGAAATAGTTAGTTATATTTATGATGATGAATTAAGACATTTTAATGATGACTATAATGAGACCAATATTTATTGGGATACAGTTCAAGAAATTGAATTAGGAATTAAAGATAATTGGGAAGATTGCAAAAATCATATTTTTGTTACTCTTTATAATTTAGATAATTTAATAAGAAAAGGAAAAAGATTATGACTAGAAAACATTTTGAGAAGATTGCAGGGGTTCTAAAGTATAGAGCCAAAGCGATTGATAATTCTAGTGAGGCTACTGATGAGCAAAAACAATATGCCTTATATCACTTAAGATATACGATGTACCATCTAGCTGATGAATTTGAGGATATTAATCCTAGCTTTGATAGAAGTAGATTTTTCAAGGCTAGTTTAGTGCAACCGATATTAGAAAAATATCTAAGGATACTAAATTAATATCTTAAAATCTAAATTAATCCCCTCAAGAAATTGGGGGGGTTTTTTTTTGTTCTCTTTTAATATCGGAAACTCTACCCAGGGTAAATGTAAAATGTGGTCTAGGACCTACGAGGACACAATCAGAGAGCAGTTATATTTCTACTGTATTGACTATAGCTATTGTCTTCATGTATGTTTATATGGAAAGTTAGAGCATACAATATATGGTATGTGTCATGTTCTGTTTGCATAGCACATCTGTAAACTTATGCTGTCAAAAAAAAAGAAACTTTAAAAAGGAACTTGCATCATAATTTAAAGTGTCTAGTCTTGTATACAAATGCAATTTAATAAAGAAACTAAGGAGGAATTAAAATGCAAATAGGAGAACAGTAT
>VTLG01012845.1_pt1 | contig 39282 bp, 23 predicted proteins | sample 4694571 | NCBI WGS metagenome assembly VTLG01 (sample SAMN12604809, study PRJNA352737) | marine metagenome | biome: ENVO:00000447; feature: ENVO:00000209|ENVO:00000569|ENVO:01000036; material: ENVO:00002151; isolation source: viral sequences binned using virsorter ... | reverse complement strand
CGTCACCAAATACATTTGTAGGTGCATGAGTGCAATAAGAAGGCCAACATACTAAACGATTATAAACATTATCAATATGTATTATTTCATTCTTATCACCATCTAAAATAGAAGATCCTGAATTTGGGGGTGGATTAGGATGTAAATAAACTACTCCAGCATAACTATCAGGATACTTAGCATCTTGATGCCATTTAATATTATGAAATAAAGGTTGTTTTTCTCTACAAGAAGGTATATCTGTTACATGAAAAGCAACTCTACGAAATGGGTAAGAGCTGATATCATAAACATCACCAACTATATTAATAATTTTTTGACAAATTATATCTTTCTCATTTAATTCAAGTGACCTATATCCTTTCCAACCACCCCTATAAGGATGATCGTCATGGTCATAATCTTTTCTATTTAATCCTTGTTGTCTTATTTCATCAATATTATCAAAGATATTATCTTTAATTAAAATATCCATATTAATAAACATCCGATTTATCGGCTTGTATCCAACCCCATGAAGTAGCAAGATATTTAATACCACCTATAGGGGGATTACCTCTATGAACATGAGTAAATCCACAGGGGAATATTATTACATCTCCAGCCTTAGGTGGTTCTCGTCTATTTTGATATAAAAACTCTGTTTCTCCTCCTTCAAAATCATCATTAACATATAATTGAATCGCAAAATGTCTTTGAGATGCTAATAAACTACTATTTTCATAATGCCAAGCATGAAATCCTCCAGCTGGAGGAATCTTTTTTAATTTACAATCATATACTAAGAATTTAGATTGACCTAATACACTATATGTTTTTAAATAATCTTCAACACAAGGTCTAAACTTAGGAATTATTAACTCAGCAATTTTATTAGTCCCAGGTATACTATGACTCCATGATAAATTAATTGCTTTGTGATCTAAAAGATGAGGAGCGTCACCTTCATCTCCATATAAAAAATGATGTTCATCAAAATAATTAATCTGGTGAATAATCTCCTTACATTCTTGAGGAGAAAATACTCCTTCATAACGGGTAATAAAATCAGTAATCATAATAAAATCAATCTCGTAGTATTATCTATCTATCTAACTAACTCCTGTTCCAGATTCTGAAGCTCCTGCTCCTCCAGCACCCCACACATTACCAACATGAGTTGCACCATAAGTCCAAGAAATTGAACCACTTGATCTACGAATTGCTGCACCATTATTACCAGCAGCTCCACCTGATGCACTCCTACTCTGACCAGCTTGAGCAGCATCTAATTGATCTCCTCCACGACCACCAACTCCACCGATTGCTTCTCCAGCATCATTTCCTCCAACACCATATTCACCACCTTGTTCTCCACCCATAGGTTCTAATCCTGGCCCACCCGCAGTGGCACCTTCTCCACCTCCAGGTGGGCCACCAGATGAATTAGGGGCACCAGCACCACCGCCGCCACCTCCACCAGCAGAATTCCTTGTTCTACCCCAATCTTTTTGTTTATGCCATCCTCCGCCACCGCCACCGCCATATCCAGTGATAATTGCACCACCAGGATGAACATTTACAACAGTATTTTCTTGTTCAATACCTAAACCACTTGAGCCATCTTTACCAGGAGAACCAGCATTACGATCTGGCCCTCCTTGCCCACCATCACCACCTGTTCCCATAATTTTACCACTTCCTGATACATCAACTTGAACACTGGTTCCACTCTGCCACTGACCAGTTCGTAAAGCACATTGTGTAGTATCCCCTAATGGGCCTGTACTTGCAGATTGAAATTTGGTATTGACATTAATAATAATTTTTTTACCAGACACTCCACTATTAGAATTAGGAAGAGATGGAAAATAACCTGGCCCTATTACTTCTGCATCACCATTATCATAATTATCCTTAGCTTTAATACGAGTATGAGCATTATCAGGTGCAGGTGAACTATAACAATCAACTACTATATTTAATTTTTTACCATAAAAATCACTAAACTTAATTGGCCCAGATTGTGGAACTCCCTCATCCAAAGGTGCATTAGATAATCCACCACCAGAATCTGTATTACTATAATTAACTCTATAAGATCCTAACTTTCTATTATTTGCACCAGGAATTTGACCAAATTCATTTTCTATCTCTTCAAAAGTAAGAGTTTCTCCAGATGTTTTATTAATAGTCATAATTAACTACTTGTTACTGTTTCCCATGCACCAGCTCCATTATAAAAATTAAGTTTACTTGTAGTAGTATTGTATATTAAAGCTCCAGATGAAAGACCAACTAAATTACCCCTTTCAACGCTAGAAACTTTTGGAAGTATCATAAATCTCGCCGTAGATTGCGTCGCTCCTATTCCTACATCTAAAGCACATCTAGGAGTTGTGGTTCCAATTCCTATCCTATCTTCTACGATAGCACTTGAATTACCCATAACTGCTAAACCAATACTATCACCATATCCAGCATAACTTTCATTGGTTCTAATACCAAGATGCCCTGTGGTGTCAGCAAAAAGATTATTTTCTGGTTCTGTTGGTAATCCACAACGGAAGTAATAATCACTATCAGCTGTAGTTCCAATTCCTACGGATGAAGCGTCTAAAAGACTAAAAGTAGATATACCAGTTAACTTATAAGTATTAGCATATACACGAGCGTTATCACCTGTTCCTGTTCCATTATCTATTACTATAGTACCATCAGGTGATTTAATATCTCCAATTACATCACCACTAAAGTTACCAGAATCTATTTCTAAATTTCCCTTAACCGTTAAGTTATTTCCAACAATAACATTTGTAGATGTATAAACTTCTCCTTGCAAAGTAGTTACACCCACAATATGAACATCTTGAAGTGGTTCAGTGATTCCAATTCCTAATTGACCTTGCCAAGTAAGAGTCATCAAAGGATCAACATTTTCCCCATGTAACCAATGGAAGTTTCCAGTTGCAATTCCTAAATTAGGATTAAGAATATGATTAAAATTACCATATCCATAATTAACAAGATCTAAAGAACGATTATCACTATACTTAAACCCACCAATATCATATCCATATCTCAGTTGAGAATTAAAACCATCAATATTTGAACTCTTTCCTACAGCAATTACACCGTAACTACTACCACTGGTTACTTGTAAATTAGCGGATGTGGATGATTTAATTTGTAGGTCGGATGTTGGCCCCGAAGTACCAATACCAACTTTACCATCAGATGCAATACGAACTCTTTCCGATCCAGCCGTTTCTGCTGTAATTGTATCAGTAGCAGGGAATCTTAATGCAGTATTAGTATCTCCTGTATGAATTATCTTATCTGCTATTGATACATCAGATGCAAAAGTAGAGAAACCAGATACATTTACATCATCTAATTCTGTATGACCATCTACATCTAAATCATCATCAGCATCTATGGCACTACTAAATGTAGAGAAACCAGATACATTTACATTATCTAATTCTGTATGGCCATCTACATCTAAATTTCCATCTATATCTACAGCATTAACAAAGGTAGAAGCGATTGAAGTAAGAGTTATACCACTTCCCACTATTAATGTTGTAAAGGATGATATTCCTGAACTATATGTTACATCACCTGTTACATTTCCCGTAACATCTCCTGATAGTGCTCCAGTAAATCCTATTCCAGCTGTTACAATACCAGTAGCTCTAATATTACCAGCATTACCAGCAAAACCTATACCTTCATAACTGGGAGTATCAGGATCTCTACCTATTACTAAATCAAATTTCTCTATAGTTTGAGTGGTACCAATACCAACTTTAAATGCTGTAGATAATCCCGTTCTAACAGAACCATCTTCAGGAGTAACAACATTCCATCCCTCAGTTGTAAATCCAACAACATCATCTAAATGTAATCCACTACCATAATAAAAATTAGCAGTTACAATACCTGCATTAAGAATTGTATTATTATTTGAATCAGCTGCAATATCTATATTTGTAGTTCCTATTCCAACATTTCCTAAAATTGTGGAAATACCTGATACATATAAATTACTTGATGTAACTAAACCTGTTATTTTTATATCATCTCTAAATGTAGAAGTTCCATACACATCTAAGTAATCAGTGGGTATAGTAGTTCCAATACCAACTAAACCAGCTGAATTAACGATAAAGTTATCATTATCAACTTGAACTCCATTTCTAAAGTTAAACGACTTATTATAATTTGCCATTGATAGCTACATTTTTAGTTATTTATTATGATAAAGCATCAACCTTAGCTGATAATTCTTTAATTGCTTCAATAAGAAGAGGAACTAATTTCTCGTATCTAACAGCATATTTACCATCATCTCTGATAGTAGTAATACCAGGAAGACCGAGTGCTTCAATCTCTTGTGCAATTACACCGACTTCACTACCTTCCTTTTTAGCTGAAGAATTCCAATCAAAAGTGTTACCACTAATAGATATAACCTTATCTAAAGCATTTGGAATAGGTACTATATTATCTTTTAGTGTGCGATCAGAACTATAGTAAGCAGTAATATCACCCCGAACATAAAGTTCTCCATTACTTGCACTTGCTCCATCACCAACTTCAACACCATCAGTTAGTGTTCTCAATCTTAAACTTCCATTATGATAAAAGGATGCACCACCTGTAGTATTGAAGTCAGCACTTAGTGTACTACCATCCTCCTTAGTAACATAAACATTATGGTCACTTTGTAAATAAAGTCCTCCATCTCCACTTTCTTGTATAATGGAATTACTACCATCATGAGATATGCTTAAGTCTCCATCAGTACCAAAATTACATGCAATAGTATCATAGAAAGTGGTAGTTATTCCACCACCAGGCACCTCTACTCCTTCTAAACCAGAACCATCACCATAAAATGCGTAAGCAGATACAATACCTGTAGAAGCATAACATGTAATTGCAGATCCTACATGTAGATCTCCTCCGATTGTTGCTCCAGCACCAACAGTTAATCCAGCACCTACATGAAGACTCTTCTGAATCCCTACACCACCCGTTACTTGTATAGCACCTGTGGTAGTACTCGTAGCATCATCTTCATTTTTAATAATTAAAGGATTGGTTAATGAAAGACCACCATTGATTCTAATTTGTTTGTTAAAAGTAACTGGGCCATCAAATTGAGAGAGAACTTCACCTGAATCACCACCTTCAACCACTATTCTTTCCTTAACTGTCACTTCATCAAATACTCCACTCAATCGTGAAGGTATTTGACCTGTTACAGTTGGAATTGGTGTGTCATAAGTAGTTTCTTCACCAGTTGCCGATGATTTCTTCAGGTTTCCAATATAGAAATCACCTTTACTATTCATACCAGTATAAACAACTATACCACCACCTTTTTCTTGAGATTGAGATAAAAACTCTTCCCTTTCAGTAAGTGTTCTGTCTTGAACCTGTGGTAATGCAGTTGAATAATTACCTGGCCCATAACCAAGATATTCAAATGTATGACCTGATGCTCGTAAAATAGAAGGTCTACGGAACTCAATAGCGATTGGTTTAATTTTTCTAATTAAAGAATTAGCATCATGTGAAGAAGTAGGAGTTGCTAATGCACCTCTGATCACAGTAAGTTGATCGTTACTTGATCCACCCACTGTTGGAGAAGCAATTCTCATTATTTCATCATCTATTTGAATATAAGATCCATATGGGAATCTATCAATAAGTCCAGTCTCTGATCCTGGTAGAGATACAGCTATTACATTTTCAGTTACAATAGAAGTTAAATATGCATATTGTTCATCAAATAAAGCAGTTCCTCTTACAGTAAGATTCTCATTAGTAAGATCAGATACCTTTTCATTAGCTGCAAATCCTAGTTTATAGATTTTAGAAGCTGCTAAATTAGCATTAGTAATTGCAGAGAATGAATCTACATCCACTTTTGACTTAACTATATAATCACCCAAATTATTATCACTACTATCAACTATTCTAAAACTATTACCAGCTACTAATCCATGAGCAGCAGAACAATTAAAGGTGGATATTCCTGTATTTGAATCATATGTATCAGATGAAACTGTAATAGAAGGTGAGACTGAAAGTGCATATTGACCTGCAACAATATCAGGATCTCCAACAGTTCTGGCAATAGCAATTTTAGTGTCACTAGGAGTTGTAGTTACTCTTGAATAACTATCTGTAGCAATACCAACACCAGTAAATTGAACTACATTACCAATAGTAGAAACATAGTCTTGCGTTCCTGTAGCTACAAAAGTTGCATTACCATCACCACCACCAATAGCATTTTTATCATAGTATAATGTAAGTGTTCCTGAAGTTACACCCCAATATCCTGAACCCTGTGCAATAAGAGTGGCAGAAGTAACAGCTCCTCCACTTACTTCTACTCTAGCAGTTGCACCATACCAAGTTTCTAATGAACTATCATTATAAAGTTTTACATTCTGATATACTCCTGAAGTATTATAATTAGTTCCTGCATTTCCAACACTTCCACTGGTAAGACCACCAAAGTTATGTCTATCACTGAATGTAACAGTAGATATACCACCAGAAAGACCAGATACTGAAGATACGGTAACTCCTATTCCTAAAGTTTTAGTAATAACATCAGTACTTTCTCTGGTTATACTCTTTTTAAGATTACTTGTTACAACTTGACCAAGTGGAGATCTCTTAGCAAAAGAAGCTGCTGATTGTGGATTATCATCAGGATTATCTCTATCCATTTGAGGATATAGATCTCTTACATTTTGACTATACTTTAAATTAGTAAATGTTGTTGGTATTGTATTATCAGCAGAAAGAGCATAAATGTGATAGATACCATCCTGCTGACCTTCAATATATGAAGATATTACTTCATTTCTAAAAATATAAAGATTTTTCTGTAAGTTATTTCTTTCAAATCGTGGTAAATCAGTAGATCTAATGGTAGTAATACCAGTCATTGAAGATCCAGGAGTCTGAGAATTAGTATTATACTTAAACTCCATATTATTAGGAACACTACTTACCGTAAAGGTTCCATTATAACCACTATTAGCTGCACCTACAGTGTTAGCAGAATCTTGAACATTCTTAACAATTACAGTATCTCCAATATCTAAAGTATGAGGATGATCTGTTCTTATAGAAGCAATTCCCACTGTTGAGTCATAAAAACAAGTACTAATAAAGGATGGATTTTTTTCAAATCCATAATCATTTTCAGTTAAAGTAGTTGTCTGAGTGAATTCAGTATCAGTGGAAACTCCAGTACTACTTGATTCCTGAATAATAAATCCATTCTCTGGATTTTTAGCATCAGAAGACTCTTTTGGAATTACAACTCTTAATTGATAAATCTTTTCATCTAAACTTCTTGCATCATCTTTTCTTTTAATATATCCAATGTCTGTGGTATTTCCTTGAATAGCAGATAATTGTGAGGTAATTGTATTTTGTGTGCTATTAACATTTACATACCAATTACTCTGTGTAGAATCCCACTGCACTGGATGACCTGCTTCACCTGGAATTTTATCAGTAACTCTACTAACAATATTAAGACCAGTTCCACCAGAAACAGTAATTTCTAAACCATTAGTAGCATTTGATTCTGAGGAAGCTAACTTAATAGTATTATTATCTCCATTATTAATAATATAATATACTACATCATTTTCAATATTTTCTGGTAAATCACCATCATCACTAATAACAATAACTTTTTCTCCTGTAGATAAAGTATTAGTTCCTATGGTAAAACTATTACTACTTGCACTAGGTGGAGTAGTAACACTATAAGACTTAAGTGAACTGCTACCATCAGGCATTACAACAGGTGCACTATAGGTACTTACACCGACTTCTACATATACTTTATCATTTACTGCAGCACCTACCTTATATCCTTGAGTAAGAATAGGAGGTTTAACATCTTCAAGAGTATATTCATGTAGATACAATTTAGAACTATCACTTGCATAAAGAGTACTAATTCCTACCCAATCAAGATTTTCTTCGGTTGACTCAATACTTCTAGGAGTAATAATAGATGTAACAAATGCTTTATTATCCTTTGTAAATGCCTCTTTCTTAAATCCATCAGAAACCAAAGCTAATTGACCAAAGTTTGAGTTGGAGTTAGTAATAGAAGCATCACCACCAGTTTGTGCGTCAAAATGTTTAGTATATCCAATAGCAAATACAGAAACTATCTGTAAAATAGCATCATTAGTAATCTTAATATGACTGGTTTCCCAACCTGGTCGATATATTGCTCCCGAATCTAAATGATATGCCTCTCCTCCTACACTCTTAGAAGATCCTGCAGAAAGTGCAGAACCATCTACAGCACTATAAGAATTAGATTCATAATTTCTCGTAGCATTATTATACTTTACAAATGCTCTATCATCTTTTTGTAGTGATACACCAGTAAATTGGGCAACAACCATGGATCTAAAACCACTGGCTTTAGCACCATCGGCTTTCATTCCATTCATACCATAAACTGATCTCATGGAACAGTTGAAAATATAAGGAGAAGCACCCTCTACTGTATCTGTTTCAACGGTAACTGTTGCAGAAGACACATTTCCGCTTGGAAATGCAGTAGGATCTTGTGTAACTGCAGGGCAAGTATAAGTAAACACATTGGCATCAGTATCACTTACCCAAGTAACAATCGCTGAAATATTATAACCAGGAGCATTAGTAACACCTCTAACCTTAATTGGTGTTCCCACTTGAAGATTATGTGGAGTTACTGTTGTAACGGTAACCACCGAAGTTGGACCAGCATCTGATCCTGCTTGAATACTTAAAAGTCTAATAGGATCAGTTGCAAATGCACCAACGATTTCCCATTCAGGTCTTCTTGGTTCAAATGCTAAAAGACTAAGAGGATATTTTTGATTACTTTCTATTTCTCTTGTAGATCCTTCATTATATGCATTTCCTACTTTATAATAGTACATGTCAAGATCATTACTGGTATAACCAGGTACATTATTAACACCATCACAATATTCAAATACTGTTAATTTATTATGAGAGAAAGTAGGAACTGCTCTCTTTGCGTCACTAAAAACTTTATCATCAGTATAAACAGTCTCTAAATCATTTCCATCAAAAATAGAGAATTGCCAGAAATAGCATGAACCAGTTACTTTAAATATTGAAGATGTAGGGACACTATCATCCGTAGGATTAGGAACATACTTAGGTCTTATTTTAGTCTTTCTTAAATCTAATCCAACAACAGAGGTTCCTCTAGGAACTACAACACCTCCATCAACACTATTAAATTTATAGAGAATATTATCTTCTTGTTCTATATCAAAATTTGTATTTAAATCCAAATTCAATGTAGTTTGAGCAAGAGTTCCAGTACCTGTGCTACTTTTTTCTCGCACTCTTGCAACATCTCCATCGGCATATATTGCTAAACCTGGCCTATTATCAATACTATGTTCACCAGGCATTAACAAGATTGTTGTCTTTTCTATTATATCATTACTATTCCCTTTAACATAAGAAAATCTGGAAGCTTCAATTAAAGCTCTCTGCAATGTCTTAAAAGGTTGAGCAAGAGAGTTACCCTGATTACTAATACTATCTGTTGAGTCTAAATCGCTTGGACTCACATAAAGAATACGACCCTCTGTATTCTTTATAAAATTATCTAATTTATTCAGAGGCATGGGATTATGACTACTAAAATTATTACTATATCTTATTTAGTTAGCTAGATCTTCCTCATATTTTCGATCATCAGGAAGATCTTCAGGATTCTCCAATTCTAGTGAAAATATTAAAGGATTAAACTCTTCTTCCATTAAATAAGCATGATAATTATACAAATCCTCTACATTATATTCTTTTTGATTGTCTGCAATAAGTTTAAGACCAGGTATTTCTTTAGGAGTTATTCCAATATCTTCCAATTCATCCCATGTAAAAGGAATATCATTTATAAAATACATCCTAACTAGTTTTCTATTCTCATTTACCCAATCTTTATACCAACAATAAGTGGAAGATATGCGGTAAGAAGAATTAACTTTCACATCCACCCCCAGTCGTTTGAATCCTAAGCCATTCTTCTTCTGTTATATTTTCTGCTAATTTATAAAGAGGTTTACCAGTTTTTATATTCTTTTTATTAGATACATATCCTTGCCAAGCAGGAGTATTAGCTTTTTTATCAGCATTAGTTACCGTATAAGGTTCCACGTTTCACTTTGCATACCTTCGATATTTATACTTCTGTATAAACTAATCTATCTTCTGGGCATGATGCTCGAACAACACTTAATACGTTCATAAACTGATTGGTATTATCACATACAATTTCCTTCGTATCTCCTTCGTTAGAATAGAGATAGAAAGTTTTCTTGGTGGGGTCAACCACACACTTCATTAAATATTCTTCGTCCATCCATGCAGTAATGTGACTCATGGTATCATATCATAAACAACGTTGTTTGTCAAGTATACTCTGTAAGGGTAATCGAATTTCCGTTTGCTGGAACTTCTACATCATTAGCACCTGAAGCATCATGTTGATAAGTTTGCCACTTATACGTATGTGTTCCTGTACCAGGAGTATCCACAACAGTAGGCCCATCAATTGATGCTTTTAATGTACCAGCCCTACCCCAAATTGTTACTTGTTCCCACAAACTCGTATCTGTAGAAGAAGTCGTTCTAAGTAATCTACCACCGTTATAAACACTACCTTCAGATCCACCATAAAAACCAGCTTTAACATCAATTAATACATTATTGGATGTAGTCAGAGTAATACTTTGTTGCACAATAGTTGTCCAATTTGTATCATTATAAGAGGTACCAGTTGCAGGGCCACTAGCATGTTTTATTTGTTTGACGATGGAAGTAGTTCCATCATTTTTAACAGCAGTGGCTAAGTCTGTTATTCTTACTTGAGTATAAATTTCCTTACTACCCCAACCAGGAGTATCTTGTCCCATACCTTCACCAAAAGCATCAGTAGCACATCTATGCATGATTTTAAACCACGTGGTCGCAGTAGTCGTTATAACTTTACTTCCAACACTAATTGTTTGAATACTTTTATCGTTATTATTATCTTCAGAACTACCTTCAACATATGATGCTGATGAATCAAGACCAGCAGTCGAAATATGTGATTCAGTGGTGCTATAAACCAACAAAGTTTGATGTTGATTAACATTATGAGCTGGAGCACTCCATTCTATAAGATACTCACCTGCTGGTACTGACCAATAACCTGGTTCATCTTGAGTACCTAGAGTGCTTGTGGGCCCACCTGCGGTAAAATTAACAAAATTTTGAGGGTCTTCTTCTACGGTTAAATTTCTATCTTTCCATCCACCACTAGTGGTAAATGATCCACCCTGAACACCTTCATCCTTTTCATCTTTTAATAAAGCAACTCTAGAAGTTCCTTCAACATAAGTGGCATTATCTTTAACAGCAGTTGCTAAGTCTTCTATTTGAACGGTGGTATAAATTGAACTCTCACCTGAATAAGTTGATAGAACATCATTATATGAAGCTACACCAAGTCCATTGGTCGGTGTAGTTGGTCCTGTTACACCAGCCCATTGCCTTATTCTAACGTAGGTTTCTTGAGTAAAGGTTACAGAAGCAAGGAGTCCTTCTGAAGATGTCTGAGAAGTATTAGCACCATCAGTACTAGAAGCATATTCAGAAGAACCAATTACTTTAGTTACACCAGTTGCAAATGTAGAATCAATGGAATATTCTAATTTAGTTTGAAATGTATAAAGACGCCAGCCAGGAGCTTTCCATGTAATCTTATAAGTTCCTGCAGGAACAGTCATATAGTTACCAGTTCCACTACTGTCTGATGATACACTAATCCCAATACTACTTGGATCTGCGATAGTGTTTAAATCTCTTGTAGTCCAAGTGTTTGCAGTAATTTGTCCTCCCGCATCCGTATTTCCTTTTACATCTTTTACTGATGCAATTCTAGATGTTGCTTCAACATAAGTAGCATTATTTTTAACTGTAGTATATAAATCTTCTATTCTTACTTGAGTGTAAATTTCTGAACCAGTATCATAACTACCTCCAGGAGACATTCCCTCTCCCAATCCATCAGGATTTGAAACATCACCTCTCGTAACTACAGCCCAGTGTAAAATTTTAAAATATGTGGTTTCTGTGATAGTTATGATTTTAAATCCACTACTCTGAGTCGTAACATGTTCATCATCACTTCCACCACCAGTACCAGTATTAGTGGTATCTGCATTTGAACCTTCTGCAATATCACCAGCAGCAACTATATTAGCATGAAGACCAGCAGTTGAAATTTCTAATTGAGTAGTACTCCAGACTAATCTACTCTTATGACGATTAACCTCAAAGGCAGGAGCACTCCAGTCTATCTTATAGGTTCCTGCTGGTAGTGACCAATAACCAGGTGCATCGGCAGGACTTGGGGTTGTTTGACCATTAGCAGTAGGAAAAAAAGTAACAAAATTTTGAGGATCTTCTTTTACCGTTAAATCTCTATCTCTCCATGCATCCTTGGTAAAAATTCCACCATTAACACCAAAATTTTTCTGGTCTTTTAATAATGCAACTCTAGTTGTTCCTGCAACACCATCGTATTTGACATCCCAAGTTGAAGTGGAAGAATCATATTCCCATGTCACATTATTAGAAGTATAAAGTTGACCATTCGTGGGACTATTTGGAAAATCTAAAGCCATTTTATTGTTACTCCTCCTTTAAGAATACTGTTGAATTGTCATTTGACTATAAGTACTGTAACCACCAGCACCTCTCGTGTTTACTAACATATTATAAGTAGCACTAGTCGCTCTACCCATTACATGATATGTATGGGTTCCTACACCAGGAGTATCTAGGTAGGTTAAATTCATAGATTGTATTTCATAATAAGAAATCTGTCCACCTGTCTGGCCAAAACCTTCAGTATCACCACTTCCACTTCCTATTACGGTATCTACACTTGAAGTTGTTCTAACCAATCTTGCCAAAGAATCATGCTCCAATGATGGGTATTGGTCATCCGTAGAAGCATTACAAACAACTGTAATTAAAAACTTAGTAGTAGCAGTAGGAGAAGTAACAGTCTGAGTTAAATCTGAAACCTCAGTCCAATTTGTTCCCGTAATAGTTTGTGTATCAGTCTTTACAACATTCCATATATTATTACTAGTAGTTCCTGCATCTTCTTTAACAGCAGTTGCTAAGTCTTCTATTATAATGGTGGTAAAAATTGAATCAACACCACTAATACCAGAAGAGACTCCTAATCCACTTACGTCTCCTGTATATCCTGTAGAACTATATTGTTCAATTTTAAGATAAGTGGTAGCACTAAATGTTAGAGAAGCAATATATCCGAATGACTCCTCAACACTTTTACCATCAGATTGATGCGAATAACCTGTGGTTCCATCAACATAACTTATACCAGATGCAATTGTAGAACTAGTAGATGAATAAGCTAACCTAGAAGTAAAACGATTACACAAATAAGCAGGAGCTATCCATCTAATACTATAAGTTCCTGCAGGAACAGTGATTATATTTGCATTAATACTAAGACCAATATTATATGGATCTGAGAGTGTGTTTAAATCTCTATGAACCCATGTAGCAGCAGCAAATGTTCCTCCATTAGCATCATATGCCTTTACATCTTTTACTGTTGCAACCTTAGTTATTCCTGCTATAGCAGAAGTAGAACCTCGACCCGTGGCATTAACCCATTGGGAACTATCAGCATCTTGATAATAGACGTTCAATATACCTGTTAGAGAATTCCACCACAAATCACCATCACTAGGAGTAGCAGGTGCACTATCAGAAGTGGTTACTGTTGCTCCAGAATCTGCCCATTTCCACTTAGTAGATTCTGTAGAATCATATACTAAAACTTGGTCATCAGCTGGTGTACCACCAGCATCAATATGTTTCTCTGATATTACATCATCATCTATTTGCCAAACAGTGCCAGCCCCTGACACTGTGATATCTCCTTTATCACCGTCAGTAACACCACTTCCACCACCACCTCCACCACTGGAACCACCTAAATCTCTTATATTTACTATTGTATAAACTTCTACTACACCAAAATCTGACGCATAACCCAAACCATAATCATCTTGAGCAACGCTACATTGATGTTGAACTTTAAAATAGGTTGTATTAGTTAGTGTAAGTGTAATTGATCCAAAAGATCTAGTCTGACTATTGGGATCTATATTGGAACCATCAAATTCACTACTTCCATTAATATATGTTGGAGAACTAAAAGTATCACTGAGAGAATAAATTAATCGAGTTTTATGTTTAGAAACAGTAGCTGCAGGAGCACTCCATTCTATAAGATAACTACCTGCAGGTAATGAGAATATAGTATTAGTGCCATCTGTTCCTGTACTCGCACCGCCAGGCCATGATACAAAAGTTTGAAGATCTGATTTACTGTTTAAAACTCTATCTTCCCAACTAGCTTGAGCAAAGGTTCCTCCATTAGTACCTGCAGTCTTTTGCTCCCATAATACCGCAGTTAGACCTGTTGCTGTTCCAGTGTTAGCTGTTGCAACATCTACCCAAGCATTATTTTTTCTATACTTTATACCCATAGTTATCTTTTTTTTTATTTAGACTGAGATTCTAGGTTAACAATTCTTGCCTTAAGGTCTTCATTTTCTGCTTTCAATTCCTTTATAGCTTCGACTAATAATGCCGTAACTCCACTATCAGTCACACCTTTTATTCCCTCCTGACCTTGAACAATTACTTCAGGTAGAACTTTTTCAACATCTTGAGCAATAATACCCGCCCTACGAGGAGAATTATTTGGATCTATTCCTATATTATTATAATTAAAAGTATACCCAGTGAGTACTCCAACTTTATCTAAAGCAGAAGTAATGACTTTTAAATTTTCTTTTATTCTACGATCAGAAACATTAGAGATACTATTATAGGCCAAAAATGATCCACCTGTAGCTGGTTGATAACCACCTCCACTTCCAGTTCCTGCAGTCTCTAATTCAATACGACCATCCCAATCATAATTACTACCAGCAGTATGATGAAAATCAATAAACCTACCAACCTCCATTACACCATCAGAATATATCAGAGGTACTGACCTTTTAGTTGAATGCCACCATTCACCTCGTTCGGGTGTATGAGCCCAATAAGCAGGATCGCTAGGGCCGTCTGATATCAGAACATTACCAGTCGTACCATAACCCACATTACTAGTTGGAGTAACAGTACATAATCCAATTTGCCCATATCTTCCAATAGTGAATTTCTTAGTTACCAATCCAGGATCATCTCCTCCCGGTAAATTACCCCCACCAGTGTAAAACATAAGTGAAGAAAACTCATCATTACTTACACCACTATAAGCATCTGTATGCTCCATTTGAATACGGGCATCCATATCCTTAGAACCTTGATATTTAAAATCAATATAAGGTCCACCATAGGTAGCAGTACTATCTGATCGGTATAATTCAAGTCCCCCATCAGAATGTAATACTGCATGATTTGTATTATCTCCATTCTCAACTATCATCTCCCCACCATTAGAACTAACACTAGTATCACTAGGTCTCAGTATTAATTGTGGCTGAGTCGTTGATTTATAGAATAATAAATTTGCGGCACCAGCTTGAACTCCACCATCATTAAACTGAACTTGTCTATTACTTCCAGAAACACCACCCCCACTACCTAAAGTTGAAGTATCATACCAGATATCTCCATCACAAACAGTCCAACTACCACCATCAGAAGTTGTAGGATCATCTTCCTGAATAAATTTATTACCATAAGCATTACTCGTCGAACCAATTCCAATAGTGGCAGTATCACTCTCCACATGAACTACAATTGGATTAGTGCATGATCTTTCAGTTCTTGAAGATGGAACATCAGTATATTGTTTTACATCTATTGCACTAAATGTAATACCAGCACCACTAGCAACATTAATAGTGAATCCAGATGCAGTTGTATCAGCAAAACTAACATTAGTTCCTGCTGTTATGAGAACATCATCATTCGTAGACCCATCACTCAACCTCAACGTAGTATTTGGATTTGAATCTACAGCTTCTAAAGTATAAGTCTTACCCGCATCACTATTGGTTTTTAAACTAGTTCCATCTATCTCTAAACCACTTCCGATAGTTAAATGAGTTAAGTCAGCCTCACTATGATCCCAAAATATAATTCTATCTCCACCAGGATCATCAGCAGAAATTGTATTACTAGAAACACTGAAAACATCCTCAATATTAGTACTAATACTAACTGTAGAAGATCCAGGATCTATTGTTCCTTTAAAAGTACCATAAAGTTCTCTTGCAGTTACGACACCGACAGCAAGAACAGCAGTATTACCAACACTAACCGCATTAATTCCTAATGGAAGTGTAGTTCCTATACCAACATTACCATTTGATGTGATGCGAAAGCTTTCAGTACCATCAGTAAAAATAACTGCACTTTTTCCAGAACGACCAATTAGTTCTACTTGGTCATTATCATGAGAGTATGCAAGTTCTCCTGTAGCACTTCCAGATTCCATGAATCTAATTCTACAAGCACCAGTCGTGGCAGTTGTCTTAATATCAATTGCTTGGTGAGTTGAAGAACCTCTTTCAATTTCTAATACTCCAGTATTTGTGATGCGAAGTCTTTCTTCATTCTCAGTTGTTACTGAGAAGTGTCCGTTACTACCTGTATCAATTACTTCTGCTTTTGTGTCACCTTGTTGTATTCTATTATCAGATACATCGGGATTAATCGTTCCCTTGAATGTTCCATAATATGAATTTGCAGTTACGATACCAGCATTTAAAACAGAATCATTATTAGCGTCTGCTGTTCCATCTTGAATATTTAAAGTACTTGTTCCAATACCTACAGTACATCCACCACCTACTCGGATATGTAAATCAGATACACTCTCTACAAGAGCAGTTCCAGCAGATCCAACTATATTTAATTCTTCTACACCGAAAGGTTTAGTGGTCATTTACTTTTTTTTATTATTTATTGAGTTATGTAAGTTTTTTAAGAGTTAATCCAGAAGAACCAGTAAGAGTTAATCCTTCTCCAGCTTGTGCTAATATAAGTATTCCTGGTGATAACTGAGTAGGATCAGGAGGATCAGCCATACGAGCATCCCAAAGAATTTTTCTCGCACCACCTTGTAAACTCCTATATGAATTCCAATTAGAACTACTAGATGTTGTAGCTTCGGTTCCTTGAAAAAATTGTGCATCACTTGATTGATCTGTAACTTTAGTGCTTACCCAATCTTTAAGATTACTCCAATTCCAACTTCGATTATGTTGAACTTTAGTTGCGAATAACCCTGAACTAACAGGGCAAGCAGAACTCGTTCCACCAAATCTTTGATCGTAACACGTAAGAGATAAAGTTCCACCTGATTCCACAATATTATAACTTGAATCTATCCTATAACTAGAATCATTTCTTGGGAAATTCCAAGAACTTCCACCTTGAGCTCCCACAGAATCATCCCCAATAGTATAAAAATCTATGGCATTTCCCATATTACTATAGGTTACTTTTTGCTCATGATAAGTGCCATCGCCATTTGAAACAGTCTCATCATCAAGAGCTCCAACATTAAAGGTGCGATATACATCTATCCCACCACCATTATAATTACGAACATTTCCAACACAATTAGGAAATGAGATGCGATTGACCAGAAGACCATATGATTCTGCCTCTGTTAATGTTCTATCATCTTCACTACTTACATAATTATCATAATCTGGGTGATCACCCAAGACTTGTTTGTTATTATTATTTCCCGCAGAACCTAACCATATTACTCCAGCATCAATCATTGATGCTCCCTCAACTACTTCTGAATCTGTAGGTGATTCCCATTTTGCATGAACATCATTATAATAAAAATAATTTAACCATTCTGGTGAAATGGTGGTGCCTGATATACTAACTGATTCCTCACCAGTACCATCACCAGGAGTGCGAAAATAAGCATAATAACCATTATAAAAGTATTTTTGTCTCCCCCAACTATTACTCGTAACTGTGGGATTTTTTGTATTATCAGATGATCTATTTGGTTTTAAATTATGAAAAACTTTTAGTAGTTCAAATAAAGTATCAGCACTTGGTGCTCCACTAGCCCAGATAACACTAATAAACCATTTGTTCGCATTATACGCCCATCCATGAGTTTTTCCATATGCTTGTGACATACAAGGAGTTCCATGTGTTGCTAGAGAACCATCATATTGCCCAGTATGTAGATTAGTATTATCTCCATTCTGTCTTGCTTCCGTATAATTATTACTAACAGCAGATATATTACCAAAATCTTCATTACTATTTAATACTGCCGTTCCAGCATCACCATCTACCGTAGTAGTACCTATAGGACAATACTTTGCAGATCTCTTAGTCTCATCTTGCCACCAATCTCTGGCAGCCTGCTCTTTAGGAACAGTAGTTCCATCCCAACGAATTCTTAATCTACTGTTAGTATTACTTGGACCTCCATTTACTTCAAAGAAATCTGGGTCAATATAATAAGGTGCATGTAAAATTACATCTAATACACCACACACTCCCGTTGTAGCAGAAGTGGCAAATCCACTCTTCAACACATTTGTTCCATCAAAATTGGTTGGTTCTCCTACACCAGTCTTTACAAATTCAATATGTCCAAACCATGATGCTGTGTCATTTACAATGAGATCAACATCTGTTCCATCTCCATATTGTTCTGGATCATCTGTAATGATGACATCATCACTGAGACTTTGCCACGGACTAACTAAAGTTTGATGTCTATAAATTTGAGCAGCAGTTTTTGATAACCAAGTAGAATTGCTTCCACTATTAAAACCAGAAGCTGAAGTATCAAGAGATATTTTAACGTTGTGACCATATCTAGCAGTTTTGTTGGCAGGTTGAGACGTTGGATATGTTTCTTTACCCTTATAAGTTCCTTCATAATATTGTTTATCAATATTCACACCAATAATTTTTGGATGATTTTTTAATTGTTCTGCCTCTGCATCTGACATCTCATAAGATCCAATTCGATCACAAGATTTTTTTAAATTAGTACATTCAATTTTTCTATTTGGAATATTATCAATTTCATTTTCATTAATAATATAATTATGAATTTCATTCCAATCTGATGCATTTTGACATACAACACAATAAACTTTCAAACCTGTTCCTTCAGGCACAAAACGCAATCCTTCTGCTGTATGTTGTTCTATTCTTAATTTTTCATATTCTTCAAGATTGAAATCTGTTGATATCATAACATTAAGTCATTGATCTTCTTACTAATTTATAATTTACCTGTTCCGTACTTGTTCCCAATAATCTAGTGTTACCACCATTAATATCAGTAGATAAATTAGCAATTCTTGTATTATTAAACATAATAGCATACTCTTGAATATATGGTGTAGTTCCATTTGACATAATTAACACCTTTTCAGATTGAATTGTAGTTGCAGCTGAATTTAATGAGAAGAAGATTGTATATTCAATTATTTCTACCGATGAATCTACATCAGCATCAATGACCTGATCGGTACCATTAAAGTTTCCAGATTTAGTAACAACAGTTTCAATAGGGTCAGTTCCACCACCACTTTCTATATTTTTTGCATAAATATTATTCCATCTGTGAGTCGTGGAACCTAAATCATATTGATCAGTTACACTAGGTAAAACATTATCACTATGAGTGGTAACTCCAGATATACTAACATCCTTTGCAAATAAAGTAGTTCCAGTTACTGTGGTAATTCCAGCAAATGTAGAAATACCACTAACATCTACATTATTATTGATATCAAGAGCACCACCGAATGTTGAGACACCAGCAGTTACGATAATACCAGCAGTAGTTACTCTTAATCCCTTACCCGCAGTTACAATTCCAATAGAATCAACATTGGTTACATCTTCATATGTAAGAGTTCCTGCGATTCCAACATCACCATCAATAGTCAGTTTTGAAGATCCACCATCCCCATAGAAATTTGGATTATATTTTATTCCAGCACTAGTATAAACACTTTTATAAGTTGCACCATCATTACTATCTACAAAAGTTATATAATAATCACTATCGGTAGTCTGTGGGTCAGTGCGAATTTGAGTTGCTTGTCCTATTGTTACTGCATCAGGATCAACCCAAACTACTTGTGATCCTGTTGATTGTAATATTTGTAAATTATCCCCTGCATCACCAGTCCAATCTTTCAGACCCGCATTTATTGATACATCAGAGGTAAAACTAGAAATTCCAATAAAACTAGAAACTCCTACAAATGTAGAAACACCAACAACCTCCAGATTAAGAGTAGTTGTAATTCCACTAACACTTAATGTGTGTAAGAAACCTTTTTTAGCATGTAAATGATTCCAACGTAGTCCTGTAGATGTTCCTATATTATAAGTATCCGTATCTCTAGGATAAAGGTTTGATTGAAATATAGATTGTCTAGCAGCAGTATCATTACCACTCTCAGAACTAAAACTAACAATACCAACCACAGTAGTATTATCAGAATCTTTTACAGATAACCATAAAGGACCTGCACCTTCATTAAAAATACCAAATTCACCATCACTTCCACCCCAACTATGAATATCACCATCAGTACTAGCACCAGTACCATCCAAGTATAAAGATCCACCAAGATAAAGATAATCGTTACTAGCATTAACTGTTATTCCAGCACCAGTATAAACTGCCTCATAAGCACCGCCAGTAGTATTATTATCATCAACAAAAGTTAAATGGAATGTAGCATCAGTAGTTATTCCTAAAGTTTTAATAAGATTTGCATTTTCTACACTAGCGTCACTTAATGGTATCCAATTTATTTCAGTACCAGTTGAGGATAATATCTGACCCAACTCACCCAAATCACCATCTTTATCTTGAAGACCACCATATATTGAAACGCCAACCCCAGTAGTTTCAAAAGTTTTCGAACCATTACAATACAATTCTACAGCACCATCTTCATTAAACATTGCTATTTGTTCAGTATCAGCAGAATTTCTGAAAGAGTGTGTATCACTCTTAAAAATTAAAGCTCCTGTTCCAGTCTCATGGATGTAACTGTTAGTTCCATTATGATATATCGATAAATCTGAATCAGTACCAAATACTGCTTTAACATCATCCTTAAACTCCAATTGACCTGTAGATTGTTTCCAAGTAAGTGAAGTAATTCCTACATCATCACCATTAATACCATTTAAATATACATCACCATTAAATGAAGATATCCCACTTACACTTAATGTATCAGAGGGAGCCGTAGTTCCAATACCGACTTTACCACCATAGCGAGGATCATAAACAAAATTAGTACTTGAATGAATATATTCGTTTTGTCTATCATTATGTGCATTATCATCATTAACAGAAGTTATAAAGTTAATTCCCAGAGAAGTACTACCAACACCGACTTTATTTGCATTTTCAATTGTTATATCATCAGCAGATACCCATTTTATTTTATTACCTCTCGATTCTAAAAGATTTCCATCACTACCAAAATTACCTAAGTGATCTTTAAGACCTTTATTAAGAGATACATCATCTGTAAAACTAGAGATTCCAATAAAACTACTAAATCCTACAAATGTAGAAACACCAGCAACCCATAAATCCTTCGTTGTTGTAATTCCACCAACCGTTAAATCCTCCTTAACATATAAATCAGTACCAACATAAAGCTCATTACCAAAAGTACCTATTCCAGTAAATGTTGATACACCAGATACCTTTAACTGATTAGTATCAGTTGTTCCTTCTACAAAAGTATCATTGTTAAGTGTAGAAACTCCTGATACACTTAATTGTTTAGTAAATAAAGTATTCCCGATTACTGTGGTTATACCTGCAAAAGTAGAAACACCTGCTACAATTAATTGCCCAGTAGTGGTAGTTCCTACAACATCTAATACTTCTCTAGGTGCAGAAGTTCCAATACCGACCGTACCAACCTTTGTAGTAGCATCATATGAATATGTTAACCCTACATCAACAAAAAGAGGTTCAGTCTCTCTGTTATTAGGAAGATGAATTTCCTCTACAAAGGTAGGATAATAAACTTTAGTTTCAGTAGTAGATCCAATCCCGACATTTCTAGCATTTTCTATTGTTAATTCAGTTTCATTTCTCCAGACGGCAAGTCCTCCTGATGTTGCCGTTAAGAAATCACCATCGCCTCCTACATCTCCATCTTTATCATGAAATTCTCCCAGAAATGTAGAAACTCCAGATACATTTAAACCCGTTACCTCAATACCCTGCTCAGTAGTAACTAATCTCTCTGTGGCAGCATGATATAAAGCAGCTCTTGCATTAGTACCACTGTATAATTTTAATAGTGGTCTCCAAGCAGTATCAAAGAACTGATATGCTCCTGCTCCAGGTCCACCATTTGTCTTGAATACTAATGGGCCTTCTCCACGCTCATTGATATATGAAGCATAGTCACCATCAGTAATCGTATCTCCATTAGAATCAGTTTGACTGGCAAGATCATTAGTATGAGATATTTGTAAATCGCCGTTTGTTTTACTACCAAAGGTAACTTTGGTCTCATCAGCAAATGCTAATGCATTCTCACTCTTATCCCATACTAAATCATACGCTGCACCTGTAAACTTTACATCATCTGTAAACGTTCCAACTCCAGCATTTACATATAATCCACCATCAAGCGTAACGCCACTTGCAGTAGTTTCAAATTTCTTACCAGGATTACTACTTCCTCTCCAATGAAGTTCTATACCAGCATTAGCATTATATACTGCTAAATTATCACCGCTAGTAGTTTCAAATACTATATCATGATTTCCAGAAGGCACTTGGAATCGCATATCATGATCCCCAGTGTGCTTAAATACACTACCTCCATTAGATCCATCACCTTCTGTATAATATATTGAAAGATCTCCACCAGTACCAAATTTTGCTTTTGTATCGTCAATAAACTGAAATGAATTATTATCTTTATCCCAATAAGCAGAGGTTACACCCGAAACTCCATGAAGTTGAATATCTCCCTTAAAAGTAGCAATACCAGGATTTACAAAAAGTCTCTGAAAATTCCCTTCCTCTAAGAAAAGATCATCCTTAACAAATAAATCTCCACCAACATATAAATCACCACCAGTAGTAGTGATTCCACCAGAAGATGCTAAGGTAACTGCTACTCCTACTGCAGGGCCTGCAAATGAAACTGCACCTCCGACATTCAAATTCTCATTTATTCCTACTCCACCATTTACCTGTAAAGCACCACTATCTGTGCTAATACTACCAGTATCATTATTAATAAAGACTATATCCTGTGACTGCACCGTTCCTGAAGCAGAATCTAATATTAAATTACCACTATCAGTATCAATTGTATTGGATTCTATTCTAACAGATCCCAAGGTAGTAACACCTGTTATGTTAGCATTAAGAAGAGTTAAAACAGATTCTCCATCATATTGTAAATTACTACTATCTGCTAAAGTTTTACCTGTGCCAACGTAAGGAATTCTATTCTCAGTTAAAGATGGAAGTCTAATCCCAGAATAAGCAGTAACTAAACCAATAGCACTTAACCTTCCATAAGTTGTGGTAACCCCACTTACTTGTAAATTAGTAAAAGAAGCTATTCCTACTACATCTAATAAAGAGTTAGGTTGTGTGCTTCCAATACCTACTCTTTGTGTAGATTCTACCCATACAAAATTAGGAGCACCATCTACCAATCCAGTATCATCATGATATTGGATTTCTGATATCTTTCCTCCTGCACCTGCTTGCACATTTGCTGGTGATTTCCATTCTAATGAAGATCCACCAGCATTTACTAACAAATCACCAAGGCTTCCTCCATTATTATCACCATCAAATATAGTTCCTGTTATTCTTAAATTACCTTTAATATCTACATTTTGTGATGGTATTTCCCTTCCAATACCAATCATTCCAGATGAACCAACACCTACCGCACTAAAATTAGTTCCACCCAGACCTATATTTAAACTGGTAGAGGTAAGAATACCCGCACCACTGTTAAATAACAATTTAGAAGATGTGGCAAAATCATCAGACTCTTTAAATAATACATTAGAATCATTGCCAGGTGGTTTAAAAGTAAGAGTTGCTTTAGGATTAAGAGCAAGTGCACTTGCTGTTACTACATTTCCTTCAAAATCTAATTGTGTAATACTATTAGCACTACCTACCAGAACTCCGTCGTCATATACACTAATAGAACCAGGTATAATTCCACCACCAACAGGTATCCAATACCTACTTCCACTAGTATCTCCATGAACAGTGACTAATTGATATCGTGTTCCAGCAGGTATAGCAGGACTATTATCTCCATCGGCAATCCCTAAAGTACTAGGGTTACTTGGATTGGGTTCTGCTTGATCTAAAGCTAAATAACGATACCTATCTGCAGATAATGCGTCTTGAGGAACTAGTTTAGCTCTTCCACTGAGATACTTAGGCATTACTATTCTCTAGAATACTAGCAAGAAATTCCATCTGTAATGGCCCGACCAATCCACCAGCGTTTGTTGTTCCCACATATGCAGCTACAGTATTGTAATCTGCTCTCGTAATAGCAGTAGTTCCACTACTTACAGCAATCACAGGATCAGTTGCTCTTGGATAACTATGTTCCGTCATAAAATTATCTAAACTACATGTAAATATTAATGAATCTTGAGCAATATCTATAGTCTTATTAGAATGTTTCATACCTCCTGAAACTGCACTGACCCATGTATGTTCATAAGCACCTCCAGAGACTACAACACCTCTCCTAAGATTTTCAGCAGTCGCAGATTCAAAATAATGATAATCTGTATTAGTAGAAGGAATTGTTTCTAAAACTTGAACTTTAAATGTATTTGAAGTTACATCAAAAATTGGTAACCATCTCTCACTAGCATAATCCTTAGCTCTAGGATAAGATTTTTGTGAAGAAACTCCTACATTACCACAATATCCACAACTAAATGTTAAAGATTCATTTGCAATCTTAACAGCATTTCCATTATCCATACCATGATTAGCAACAGTGCATGTCATAATTCCTGAAACAGGATTATATTCAGCATTTGTAATTGACATGGGAGTTTCAGCCACAAAGGTATGAATACCTGTATAAGTAGATGTTCCCACATCTAATGTAATAGTTGTATCAGTAACTGATTCAATATTAACAGCAGTATCATATGCAGGATCATTGGAACTTGCTCCACCATAACCTGCAGGTCGAGGATATGTATGAATACCTACAAAATTATCTTGAGCACATCTAAATCGAATAGATTTATTTGCCAATTTAATACTTGTTCCTGCTCTTAACTGGTGAGTTCCTATGGTAGCAGTCATAATACCTGAAGCAGGGCTATAATTAGCTGCTTGAATATCAAAATAATTAAAAGGACTTTTTCCTACCTCCAATTCAAAAGTACTTGCAGTTTTATTAGAAATAGGTAACCACACACCTCTAGTTGGATCCGATGCCCTTGGATATGTTTTATGTGCAGTATTACCATCCATCGCACATTCAAAGGTTAATGCATCATCATCAAATCTAATTAAATCACCATTCTCATAACCATGAGTCGTAGTGGTATGAACAGTTAAAATTCCAACATTTGCATTATATGCAGTTCCAGCTCCAGCATCTTTAAGATTAGTAGCAGTGGAGTCTAACATTTCATGGCATGGAATAGTAAAACTTACAATTCCTGTAGAAGGATTATAACCTGCAGCTGTAGGAGTATAACTCGATCCTCCTGTTAAAGTAACTGCATCTTTTCTAGCTCTCACAAATGCATGTATAGCAGGATTATAGGTGTGTTTATATCCTACTGCACTTCCAACTACGGATGTAAAGGTTTTAGACAAACCAGCACTAGGTTCATCAACTATCGTATCAACAACATAAGATTTTTGAGGATCTGGAAATATAGTGGTAGTAATACCAGTTCCACTAGGGCAAGTAAATGCAATCCCTGCCATAGTGACTTCACTACCAGAATTAAATCCATGAGGAGTCATGGTAGTTACGGTTGCCACTCCTGAAGGTTCATTATAATCTACATTCGTAATTGTTGTTATTCCAGTTTGTATACCACTAATATATAAACGATCTACTATTAATGGGGTTTTTTCTAATACTAATCTACCATCTATTAAAATTACTGCATCATTTGGTGGAATTTCAACATCTTGTATAACTCTTATATCTCTTGTATTTCCTGTACTTCTTGTTTCTCTTCGTTGAATGAAAGTAACCTGTGGATATGTTTGCCCTATACCCACATTAGAAACCTGTGCATACAACACAAGTGCAGAAGTTCCTGTAGGAACTTCATATAATTTCTGTTCTCCTGGTGCTACAGGAACAGCAACTGATATAAACTTATTGACTGGTGCAATTGCCATATTATCTCAACGAAAGTATTAATGGTGTTAATTGTGCTTGAATCGCTCTGTTAAAATCTCTTCCAGAAATAGTAGAAGTAGTCTGATCAATGGTTAGACCATCACCAATTCTGAAGTTACCTTTTTGATCCGTACTGGTATATGGAACTTGCCCACCATTAATGGAAATAACTTCATTTTCAGGAATAGGTTCACCACCCTGGAAGGGGTTTGCTCTATTTAGGTCGGTACCAGCACCAACATATTCAAAGGAATGTGAACTGGTAATAATACGACTTAACCTTGAAAAAGCAACACTTACTCCAGCTCCAATAGCATATGGAATAAATTCATTAAATGTCACATTTGACAATCCAATCAACTCATCAGGTTCTGTTGCTTCACTGATAGTATATAATACAGGATCTGTATTTACCTTAGCAACAGCATTTCCACTAGAGAAAGTAACCGTAAGTTCTTGATTAGGTAAGAAGTTTCTACCACTTGCAATTACATCAATCGAAGAAATAGTTCCTGCCGCACTTACATTCGCAGAAAACTCTGGTAAAATTGCTTCTGGGCCTTGAGGATTGGGAATAGTAACATTAGGTGGAGCACCAGGAGAATAACCCGTGCCACCATCAAGAATATCAATACTTCTAACAAATTGAAGAGGTGCTGTTAATATACCTGTAGCAGGAGTATCAGGATAATTATCTAAATTAATTTGGAAATATGCTCCCTGACCATCAAATGGTTTTCTAAAATTACCTTCCTCATCTTTAACATTTTTAACTGGGATAGTATCTTGACCCGCAATTGAACTTACATTAGTAAGACCAGTAAACTCAACATTCCCAATACCATCTGCTTTCAATCCAACGTTACCAAATGATGAGTTAGAGTTCGTTAAATCACACTGACCTCCACTACCAGCAAAAATAGCAATATCACATCCAATAGTAAAGATAGAAACTAACTGAGCATATGCATTATTAGTGAGGGAGACTCCTACACCTGCCTGATTATATTGTGTGAATGAATCACACACCATGGATTTCAAATCTTGACCTAAATCATTAACACCAGTAAATGCTGCATTGACATAATCACCATTGATTTTCATTCCAACACTACCCGTCATAAAATTAGTACAGTTCCTTACATATGGACTTCTATATCTTGCACCTTTTGATGGATCTATTCTATCTGGGCCTTGGTTAGCAGGTCCCAGATTAGTATATCCAGTTACTGCCTGAAAATCTACACCACCAGTAATACCTACTGCAGTGGGAGGAAATGCTACAGCACCACAATTTGGATGATTAGTAGTGCTAGTTTGACCAGCAAAGTTCATATTTTGTATTAAACACCCTGCTCTTACCTGAAATACATCTTTATTAGTATTAAGAGGAACCACTGTCACCAATCTTAAATCTTCACCAGAAACTGTAACCTCAGTTCTAAGACCAATTGGATTATTTTCTTTATAAACCCCTGAACGAACAATAATAGTATCACCTGATTGTGCTATTGCAGCCGCAGCACCAATAGTTCTTTTTGCATCTCCTTCTAACAATCCACTATTACTATCCATACCATTCACAGAAACCCAGATAGCATTCTTAGTTTGAACACCCGATGGTCTCCATGAGACACCACTTCCTACAGATGCTAAACGCCAGTCAGTTTGAGCAGCACCAACTCCAATACTCTCATTTATATCTTGAATATGAGAATCTAAAGTTAAAGTTGAACCAATACCTACTGCATCTTGAAATGTAGCTACACCAACAAATGTAGAAACACCAGCAACCCTCAAATTCTTAGTTGTTGTAATTCCAGCAACACCTAAATCTAAACCAATATTAACACTTAACTCAACACCCATTCCACCTTCTAAAATAGTGGCTCCAGTATCTTTAGATGTAGAATCAGTAGGGGATTCTACCTTTAAAGTACCAGCAACTACTGTACTATCACCAATAGAATCTCCTAACTGACTATTACCAGAAACATCTAAATTATCATTGACATATAAATTTTGACCAATTCCAACCCCACCAGTAACTTGTAAAGCACCACTGGCAGCAGAAGATGCTCCTTGAGCAGATTCTATTCTAGTAATACCACCAATATATACCTGTTGCTTTATTGAAGTTCCACCTTTAACTGTTAATGCTCCTCCATCATCAACATCAGATGCATCTGTCTCATTATTAATATCTACCGTTCCTTCAATAACAGTATTACCATTATCCGTATCTACCGTAAACTTATCATCACTTGAATTATTTTGTATCTTAAAGAACTTGTCATCAGCATTAATGGTTACATCATCTTGGAATGTAGCAGCACCATCTACATTTAAAGTATCATTCAATTCTGTATGCTTCTCAACTGTAACTGTTTCTCTAAAATAAGCATCTCTATGAACATCTAAACCATATTGAGGATTAATAGTTCCAATACCAACCCATGCTTTTTCAGTAACAACAGTAGTATTAGTTCCACCAATACCAACTTGAAGCATTTGAGTAGGATTAGTTGTAGCTATACCAACAGATCCAATACCCGTAACCACAAAACTATTAGTTCCACCTGCTCCAACTTGGAAGGGTAATACAGGAAGATCGGTAAGAATACCCACATTGGTCATTCTATAAATGGAGGCATCATCCCCTACACCCTCAAATCCCCATAAATCAAAAGTAAATACTGTTGCTAAACCAGTTGGATTAAGAGGATCTTGTGCAGTAGGAATAAGAGTATCTGTTCCAAGACCAAGACTATTACTTTGAACAAAATTAATTTCCGAAAAAGTTTGAGCAAGACCAACTGCTACTGGAACATATTCACCTTCATCTTGAAGTTTTATTCCTTCTTGATCTACACTAGGAGGTGTCGGTTGCCATCTAATACCACGCTCATCTCGTTTTAACCAATATCCATTTAAACCCGGAGATCCAACAGAATCGTAAATATTCCTATCAACGTGAACACTACCATGAATATCAAGTTTTAACGGCCCTTGTGCTATATCACTATATTCAGTATTACCTGCAACCCACGAACCATAGGGGGTAGTTGTTCCTAAACCAACAGTACCCCCAGAACTAACCAATACAGAAGATTCTTGACTATTAATTTGTAATTTCCACTCAGGAGTAGTGCTTCCTATACCTATATTATTACTATATGGACCAGTATTAAAACCAACAAATATAGTACCACCAGCACCAATTTGAAATCTCTGTTTTACTGTTAGATAATCAATATCTAATTCACCAAAAATATCTACATCATCAGCAAAAGTTGCAATACCAGTAACCCAAGATTGACCTTGAACCAGCAAATCTTGCTCAAGAGTAAAATTATCTCTTACAGTTAAACCTTTAAACGTTCTTATATCACTACTAAAATCATAGTCCAGATTGCCATAAATATAAACATTCTCAAATGCTGAGTTACCTGGTTGTGAAAAATCTATGTTAATTCCTGACATTATACTACTTCTGATCCAACTTGTGATCCAATTCTACTACCAATCGCAGCACCAACAGGGCCTCCAATTGCTCCACCTGCTGCTGCACCTAATTTACTACCAGCCAGAGCTCCGAGATCACCTGAAAAACTCCCTGCCATTCCTTCTGCAAGACCACTCACCAAACTCAATGGTCCAGTGGTTCCAACTAAAAAAGAACTTATTTTTAAATGATCAAGAAGATCTTTCGTTCCGCCTGGTCCACTCACAGGTACTTTTTGAGCCATTATCTTGATTTCTCTGGTATCAGAAACATCAGGGCCTCCTATTTGAATAAGATTAGTGCCTTTAAGAATAATATCATTCGCCTCTAAAGTGATAGTTTTACTTGCTTTAACCAGAATATGACTTTTTTCTGAATTTAAAGCAATTTTTCCTGTATGTGCGGTTACTTGTAAGGCAGTTCCATCAGTATTTTTCTTAGCCCCAACGTCTAACTGAAGATTTTGTTCAGTTTCACATCGAGTAATACCACCATTATGATGAGCTAAAAGAAATCTATTACCTTCCTTATTGGTTCCTTTAATGGAAAATGCTTCACCTCCAGCAACATCACCAACACTATCATCCTTACCAGACTCTATAATAAGATTTCCAAAATTATTTTGTTGTCTTCCATCATCGTAACCGTTTGCCATAATTAAACCTTACCAACACAATCAATAACTCGAAGCACTTCACCTTGAGGTCTAGTTTTAGACATTAAAGGTCGAAGCACTGCACCAAAACCAAGTTCAGTCTTAATATTTAGTTCAGGTAAATCATTGTAGGAAAGTCTATTAACGATGCTAACATTCTTTATTTCTCCATCCACAATAGTCAATTTGAAATTATCTAAAGTATCTCCTGGTTGATATCCCTCTCCTGGATTATCAATAACCACTCCATCCACATATAATGGAACTTCTTCCTCTTCGGCAGGATAATTTTCACCAACAGTAATCATAGATACACTTAAAATCTGGCCATACGTAGGTGATTGTGGATTTTGATCTATATTTGCCGATGCATACGCACCATAACCTTTATCACAACTATCAGTAATAGTCACAATAGGAGGAGCTGTATATCCACTACCACCATCTGTCATTTCTATACCTACAATACTAGCAGTTCTTCTTACATCCTCATATATTTGATCGTAATTAAACTTCTTCCTAAGTTTTCCAAGAAGAACTCTTCCAGCACCTCCAATACCACCTCCACCAAAGAATTCTACTTTGGGTAATCCACATTCAAATACATTTCCAGCACTACAATCAGGTTCTCTTTCTTCTACATCCCCCAACTTCTCACTTCCAAAAATACTCCATTCACCATAAGTTTCCTCAAATGCAGTAGTTCTCTCTTTTACTCCCTGTACCAAAGAAGCACCAGATACTAAATTTAAAGTCTCAGGACTATTTAAGGGGCCTAATACAGGATCTAAACCTTCACTAATAGAATCTGCTACATTACCTATGACACCAGCAACATTACTTGGAGCAACCCTTCCAACTTCTTTTCCTCTCTTTAACAGATTTGCTGTTCTTTCAGCTGCCTTCAGAAGAGATGTCTGCCAACTTTTTTTAGACTCTGCTACTGAAGTGTCTTTTTGATCTCCTATAGAATTTCTATAAACAGTGTTTGCAGGGCAATCTGGAGTTTCTCCACAATTAAAAAATCCACTGACTTTACCTAAGAAATCAATTCCTTCAAATAAGAAATTTTTAATATTCAGACCAAAACCTAATACCTTAGTAACACCACCTAAAAGAGGGCCTACTAAAGAATCTGCCATACCAATAATTTTAGTGGAAAGAGCTCCTACCAATTCCTCCACAGCACAAAGTGGACCATCAAGAATATTTGGTACTGCTGCTGTAAGTAAATCTTCTACAGCACCAGGTATTGCATCACCAATTCTTTTTCCAGCACAAAAAATACCATCGAACAACTTTTTAATAGCTGGTAATAAAGCTGTTTGAAGAACTTTAATTTTAGCAAGTGCAATTGGCATCGTTATACCACCAGCACCTACGGTTGATAATATAGACAATGCTTTTACTTCCATCCCTCGCCTAATTAATTGCTGCAATTTTCCACTTAAGGCACCTGTTATTTTATTAGCAAATTTATTCATAGATCTACCAATAATACCTGCAGTATCTTTAATTGCCATTGGTAGATTCAATACTGCAGCACCTGGCCCCATTATTTTAGAAAATAAATTATTAATAGATGCTTTGGCATCACCAAAAGTACTATCTTTACAAGGATCGGCTTGTATAATTTGTTTTCCCGTTACTGTGCTATCAGGAATAAAATTATTAGGAGGAGGAGTTTGTGCTAAGGGAAGAACCCCTGCAGCTGTATTTGCCTGAGTTATAGCATTTGCACCTGCAACCATTGATGCTGTTCCATCAAGATCAAGTACTTGATCTTGCTCAACCACTCTTCCAAATTGACCTGTGTTTGTTATTTCTCCTATTTCTACTTCTCCAGTAACTGTATTTCTACCCTCCAATATTCTCTGCCTTGCCATCGCCTGAGCCCGTTCAGCAGCAGTCAATTGTATAGCGGTATCTGCTTGACCCAATCTACCAAATTGACCTGTGTTTGTTACAATCATATCCTCTACAATTGTAATTTCCTCTGTACTTAATGCTTGAGGATCAATAGTAGCACTCATATCTAGTTTATCACTATTTTGTGCTATTGCTTCATTTATTGTCTTTTGTTGATCAGCAGATAAGTTAGTATTTACACCAGAGTTCTGAGCAGTAACAATATCTTGTAAAGCGTTAATTTGTGATACAGGAAGCTCCTTCTTTTCTCCAGTTAAATTGAGAGGTTGCTGAACGAAAAACCTTTCGTCTCCAATTTCAGTTCCAGTTTCTACTATGGGATTTTGATTTATCCATTGAATACCCTCACCATAATTTCCCGTAAAACCAGAACTATTTGTAAATACCCTATTTTCCTCTATTAATCTTTTACCTTGTAGGTATGTTCCTACACCTCCAACTAATGTAACTAATGATATTACACCCCAAGTTATTAAAGGAACTGAAAGAACCCCTGCATCAGCAATAAGAACTTCCTGGTTATCCTGTAGAGAACGTAAATAAAAAGCATTCTGTGCATCCTTCGCTCTAGCTTCTTCTAGAAGTCTTACTTTCCAATCTAAACTCTGCTCGTTTGCCATAACGTTATTATTTCCTATTAATTATTTATCAACAATTATAAAATTACTTCAGGAATGGTAAGGTTGGATATACTCCAACTCTAGGAGTAGTACTTTGCCCTATTTCTTTTAATCTTTCTACTGCTTTTCCATTACTTCTATTCTGTTTAGTTGTTGGATCAAGAGCACTAGGAGTTCCTTCTTGAACATCAGTATTAAATTCTTGTGCACGATCCCCTTTGTAAGGAGGATTTAAATTATTTGGTTTAATAGAACCAACAAATCCAGTCTTTGAATCAAATCTCCCCGATCCATATTCTATATCTTGACTTCTACCTAAAACATGTAAAATAATAGGATTTTGTCTAGCATCCCCATCTAAAAATTTACCAAGAACCACATCCCCTTGAGATATTCTAATACTCGTTTTTCTACCTGCTGCTCCTGATCCTGAAGTAGTAGGAAGAGCAACTAAAGCAAACACAATTTGATCATCTCTTATTTCCGCTTTACTCATAGGATGGAATCCCATGATGGCAACTCTTCTTCGCAGACCAAAACCTGCCCAACCTTTTTGTTGTAAATCTTGACTTTTATATGGTAACACTCTCCCAATCCATTCGTGGGTTCCTAATCCATAGAAACTAGAGTCAGCAGAAGAATTTGGCATGGGTATTAAACAGTTTGATTTGTATGTAAACCATAGGAATCACGAATCAATGCTAAAGATGTCACTGATTTTTCAGGTTCAAAATAATGGCATAATGATTTAATTATATATCTACCACCTCTTCGCTGATCTGGACCAAGATTTGGTTTATTGGATATATCTTCAATTTGAAGATTTAATACATCTCCTGCTTCCAGATCAGTATTACAAGGAATTGTAATAGAAGTTTGTTGAGAAAATAATAAGTTATATCTTGTTGCCGAAGCAGCATAATAAAATTGAGGGCTGTTATTAACCGCTACACTCTCTTTATTAGCACCGACATTTAATATAGCAGTTTCGACTCTATGGAATTTAGTTCCAGAATCAAAATCATCTTGTAATAGTTTAGGAATTGATGGTTGTTTACCTAATGTAGAAAACTTAGGGTTTTTAAATAACTCATCAGTATTTACAGAAATATCAATTTCAGTAAAGTTATAAGTTGCAGGATCGAAAAATATAGTCTTATTTGCATATACTCCAGATTCAATTTGAAGTACAAGATTTTGATCCTGAGAAACAGTTAAAGAAACTATTTTAAAATTATTATTCTTATCATCTCCAGGTTCATAAGATGATTCATTAAAACCATAATAAGAATAATCTTGAGGATAAGGAGTAGAATTAACTAAAGTATCGACAGAAAGATATTTAAATCCACCTTTAGTTTCAAAAGTCAAATAACCAGGATTTACAGTATTTTGAGGTATGGATTGTTTCGCCAACATTGTAATTAAATCAAAAGGTCTCTTCGTCATTCCAGCAAATGAATAGGAATTACTAGAAGGGTCAATCTCAATTTTATCATCAGGTAATCTTAATTCATTTTTTAAAATATTTCTTACAGATTCAGTAATTCTCCCTGCATAATGTCTGGTTACTCTCCTAGTAGTATTCTTCCATCCTATATTAGAAATAAATCTTAATTGGATAATTTCGGAAGTGGAAGTTCTCTCTAAGACTTGCACCTCATTCACATAAAATCTCTCATGAGGATTATCCTCAGATGAGAAATTTAAACCTTCTCCAATAGGATCCTGAATATGAATCAATAATTCACACCCTACTTCTAAAGGAAGTGAACTATGTAAAGATCCCATTCTTTCTTGAATATCCGTTGCAGATTTTGTTACAATTGTACTTGTAATGGTAACTACTCCAGTTATATTTGGAGATAATATATTTTCATAATAATAGATATTAAGAACTCTGAAATCCCCATAATCTATAGTTACCGATCTTTCACCATCAGCAGATATTATTATAAACTTTTTATAGAGTGAACTTTGTACAGTCATTATTTTACATTAATTTGAAGGTGGGCGATTACCACCTACGCCGCTACGTGAAGGTTCTGGCCTTGTAGATCTACCACGACCAAACCAAGTAAATGGATTTAGAATACTAAACCTATTTTTTACTATTATATCAGTATTAGTCTCAGGTTCAGGTATATCTTTCTTTAGAGGTCCTTTTTGATTCAATACCTTTCTAGCAGTTTTTCTTTTAACTGTAATATTTCTATCCAACGGTTTATTAATAGTAGGAGTTATACGTTCTCTCTGTTTCTTCTCTTTAAACATCTTACTCTTTCGTTGTATTTTAGCATCCTGTTTCAATAATTCTTGCCTCATTACATGACCCGTACTTACAAGATTATCATCTTGAGGAAGTCGTTGATTATTATTCATTGGTGAAGATTGATTAATATTATCAGTTCCCTCATTCTGTTGAGTAGGAAATTCTTCTCCTGTTTCTAAGCCGTTTCCTCCCAATGCACGATTCATTACTTTTAAATCTGCATCCAAATTCTTTAATTCTGATTCTGCTTTTTGCAAATCATTTGTAGATTTATTTAAATTAAAAAGACTACTTATACCACTAAATAACGCACCAATACCATTACCAATAATAGCAAATGTCTTCATGGCACCTTCCCAAATTGGTTTAATAAATGCAAAACGTCTCTTTAAGTTTTCTATAATTTGGGGTAATCGGGTTATAATAAATCCTGCTAACAACCATCCAAAGAAATTAACTATCCTATCCCATACAGATCTAACAACTCCTACTGCTTTACCTAAAAGAGGAATCTTAAGTTTCTTTCTTGGAGTCTCTATTTTCTTTTCTAATAATATCCTCTTCTCTTGTTCTTCTTGACGACGAGTTAAATAACTTTTTTTCTTTTCCACATTCCTAAGTTTCTTATTAGATCTAATAAGAACACTTTTAATATTAGTAACATTAAGTTTTACTTTTTTTACTTCTGCAATTTCCATTTATATGTAAAATGACCAGCTGCCATTAGTGTATATACCCAAATTACTTTGAGTAGATGCAATATTAGGATTAGAATTATCCTCTGGTGAAGGATTAGGAAATTCCCCTTCATTAGAACCCTCACCAGGAGTAGCAAAGGAAGGAAGATCAGCCTGATCATTTATGTTATACACATTAACCTTACCACCCATATTATTACTTCTATCATGAAAAAGATTTTCATGTCTGTTTAGTTCTTGTTGAGATAATTGATTACCTGCATCAGCACCAGATACTGCATCCATTGCTCTTCCACCTAACCAAGATCCGCCAATACCACCAATCAAACCACCAATTACTGCTCCTGGAACTGCACCAACACCACCAAACATTGCACCAATAGCAGCACCTGCCATTGCTCCACCTTTGGCACCAGCCATTCCACCACCAATAGTTCCAGCAGTTCCCATCCCTGCTTGTAAATGACTTTGACCTTCATCCAATCTACCTTTATACTCCAAACCACCCATTAAAATAGAAAATAATCCCCCTCCTATTCTTGTTCTGGGTAATCTTAAATTACGTGCCAGTAAGTTAGATGTAACCCTTTGTCTTTGTAAGAATCTTGATAAAGGAGTCTTTGTTCTAGTGAATTGTTGAATTGGGTTAATACCAGGCATTCCACCGAACCTAGTACCTGTCTTAGTAGTTTTTACACCCCACCTAGAAAGTTTAGTGAATAATCCAGTTCTATTTCCAGCAGCAACTGCACCTCTTGCACCTGCACCAATACCAAGTAATCCAAGAGCTCCTTTTAAGAGAGAAATGGTACCCGCAAGACGAAGAACCGTATCGAGTATTACTCCCCCAATAACTAAACCTGTAATTAATCCCCAATGTTTAGATATAAAATTAACAACTTTCTCTACTCTTCCCGGATTATCAGATAACCATTTCAATCCTTTATTAACAACAAACCCTGCTGCCAACCATCCAAAAAATCCTAATATTCTACTAAAAATACCTCTTACAGGAGCAGTAACAGTCTGAAATACTTTACCAATACCTCCACCTAATTTAGTATCTTTTTCCCCACCACCTAATTTACCACCTTTCATAGTGGAGGTGGTCTTTCTAATATTCTTTATTTCCTCTTCTTCTTTAGCAATTCTATAAGCAAAATCTAAAGCTAATTGTTTTTGTATCTCTTGGAGAATATTATTAGTTTCAACTAATGTTTCAGAAACTGGTGTACCAGAAGGTGTTAATATAGGACTATCAGGTGAACGACGACCAAAAATTGAAGAAGAAACTTTGGTTATCTTCGGTAATAAAGATTTAGTTTTGAAAATCGATTTAAATGCCACTTTGTTGTTTTTGTTTTAGATTTTCTTCTTCAATATATTGTTGGAGAAGTGAAATATAAATTTCTCTTTCCCAAGGAATCATATTCTCTAACTCTGTTAAGCTATATTTATGGTGCTGGATCAAGGCAAAGTTTGTTCTATAATAATTTTCCAAACTTTCATGAGCCAGGGCTAATTGAAAAAAGATGCAAGACCCTCAATTACAACTTCATTCTCAACTTTAGTCTTAGGATTAATTACCTTAAGAGTATGAGTAAGCTTAGGCATAGTATCAAAAAATGATTCCACATCCTTAAATTGTTTAGAGTTCATTTGTTCAACAAAATCCCTCAATTCTTTTTTAGTGCATTCTGTAGCATCCCATGCTTCATCCTCATTATATACTTGCTTAATGCATGACATAATAACATTTAATGATTCATCCACCTGACTTTTTTGACTATCCATCTCAAAATTAGATTCAATAAACTGGGTTAATGATGGATATTGCATTTGCACTGACAAATTCTCATCCAATTTAATAATATTAGAATGTTTAGGATCTTTCTTAACTTTAATTGAATCAATATCAATTTCAACAGCAACCTGTGTTTCCCCATCATCTGGGCATGTTACATTCACTTCTACTGTCTCACCAACAGACTTAGCACGAACATTCAAAAACAAATACTCAATATCAAAAGTAGCCAATTTATCAATTTTGATGCCTCTGCTCAAAATGCAATTTGAAAGCACCGTCTTTATAGAAGTAGTGATTTGTTTAGTATCTTCCGATTCTAATGCCATGATTAGAATCTTTTCTTCCTTAACTAAAAAAGGTCTATATTTAATCTTTTTATTACTCGATGGTAATACCAACTCATAAGTCGGAGCAGATATTTGTGGTAAAGGCATAATTTTTAATACACTTCAGTAAGGTTATTTAGCAACTAATCCCAACCTCCCATTATATAACGATCATAGGCAAATTGTATAGTTACTTTTAATATATCAGCATCTCCATAAGACACTGGAATTGATGTCATAGCTTTAGGAAATGCATTTATAAACTCATATCCTACTTGATGATCAAAATTTCTATCAAATTTTGCAATTGATAGTGTTCCACATTTATATCCTACAGTAGAAGATGATTGCATGGGATAATTAAATCTACGATAATAATTTTGACTATCTGTTCTATTAACCCTATCTACTCTATTATCTCCCGAAATATAATCCATCCACCCTTCAAAAAATTTAAGCACATTATATTTTCTATCAACATAGAATGTAAAATCACTATCAAGATACATTCGAGTATGAGCAAACTGTTGATTTATTCCCTGAAAATTATCTTTAACTTCAGCAGTCGCAAATGAACTAGAAGGTAAGGTGGCTTCAGAACACATAATACCAATGGCACCATTTAAATAATTAGCATCCACACTATAAACATTTTCAAGATAACCTTTAAGAGTTCCTGTAATTCCAGAAATGTTTACCTGATATTGATTTGTTAAAGACAGTTTAGTAATGTCAGTTCTGTTCAAAACATCCATTTTGAACTTTTGGATTACTGTTGCCATAAATACCTTATATTATTTTTATATTATAAAGTATTTAGATGTCTTATAAAGGAAGATATAGACCTAATAACCCATTAAAGTATAAAGGTGACTATAAAAACATAATTTATCGTTCTTTATG